>Ga0129327_10000614_pt1 | contig 21468 bp, 9 predicted proteins | sample CPBDNA_6_FD_111799 | JGI IMG/M metagenome (GOLD analysis project Ga0129327, IMG submission 111799) | Freshwater to marine salinity gradient microbial communities from Chesapeake Bay, USA - CPBay_Spr_31_0.8_DNA | ecosystem: Environmental > Aquatic > Marine > Coastal | place: USA: Chesapeake Bay... | reverse complement strand
GCTTACTTTTGACAGGACCAAAAGGTGCATTTCTTGCTGCAACCATCAAACGTCCTAGTGCAAGAAATGCTTCTATTCTTTCTGAGAAATATATTGTAATCAGATTTGTATCTGAAACAGTAACTTTGATGCGACGACGTGCTTTCTGATCCAGTGAAGATTGAACAAAAAGTAGCTTGACTGCAGCTTGAAAGTCTTCACCCGCATCTGGTACAAAATATTCAGGAAAGCGTTGCTTTACACACTGTAAGCCTTCCGCTAGTTCAATAGAGTCTGAATTAATATGAATATAAAAGCGTAAGCCGTTATAGTAATTCAATGAACCTGGAAAGGCATTATATGAACGAAAGCTCTTCACTTCTTTCGTAGCAAAGTCTAGCAAACGTTGGTTTCTGCTTTGAGAATTGTCACCATTCTTACCTATTCTTCTGCAAGGCTTTGAAACACACGTGGTACAAAAAATATTACGGTTAGAAAAACAGTAAAGTATGATAAAACACGTTAAAACGACTGCGCTTCCGTGAGAAAGAAAGGTCAGCATTGCTATCCCACGAAAACGTTTTTATTCTTGTGTTCCTGGAGTGATTCCATTATCGTGGCCTTTTCTACAAAGATCCAAATACGAACTCATGAATTGTAGGGGCTTCCTTAAATTTCAGGGTGGTGCGATACTAGCTTACAAAAAATATCCTCCATTTTCCGGAAGAGTAAAATGTATCATCCTCTTTCAATATGGAATTACCTATGACTCATCAAGGTAAGCTACATACATTCAGTAGTCATGTGCCAACGATATAGAAGACAGGTAGAAATGTTCTAGAAAAGAAATGAAATATGAAAAATTTCACAGTCACACAAGGAACACGAAGAACAATTTCTATTTTTTATTTACGAGTACTTTAAAAAAAAAGTATATACCGCGGGTTCGACAAAACGTTGGTGCTATACTTGATTTAACAGGGTACCGCGGGTACCTACAGGTACATAACTAATTATAACTATTAATAACAAGAAGTCAAGAAGAACAATTCAAAAGTTAAAATCGTCAAAAGTGTAACCTTACTGCTACCTTGTTGGACCCTTCGTGACACAAATGATAAGAGCCACAGACTTCTGCGGTAGCATCACAAGAGAGAAAATAGTTCTGACTACATATCAAAGAACGAGATATACAGTTCACCCATCAATAAAAAAGGTACTACATGTATCGTTGAACACTTTTGAACTTAAAAAAATCCCACTTTAAAAAGGGTAAAAGTCACTCAAAGTTACCACGGGCTAAAGCACGTGTACTGGTGAAAGCGCAACTCATAATTTTCGGACAACTCTAATCCTATCTTTCTTATGAATGCTTTAGATGGCTTCATCTCATGTGTCGGTTGAAGAGAATTCAAGTTCGACTATTCTAGCAGCAGATATCGGAGGCACAAACGCTCGTTTTCAGGTTTTATTTAATCTAGTCCTTTGGATAACATGCTCACACTCGTATAAATATAATGCAGATATGGAACTTTAGTTCTGACGGTAGCAAGGATGTGCTTTTAATAGAGCAGGTAAAATATTTGTAATCTTGAATTTGTTCATTTTGAAAAGTGGCTATAGGAATATAAGTGCAAGAAGTTTCCAACATTTGAACTGTGTGTCACAGAGCTCTTAAATGTAAGATATCATTGCTGAAATTGAATAGTATTCATGTCTTTTGTAGTCATCGGGAATTTCAGGCATTGATCGAGCTTGCTTGGCTGTTGCAGGTCCTGTCAAAGCCAACTCGTGCCAGGTATTCTGTTTTGAACTAATTTTATTTGCAACTCATGTAAGATTTCAGATGACGAACTTGACATGGAAAATAGACGGTGCAAGTTTAGAGAAAACTTTTGATATAAAAAGTGTGCGTGTTATGAACGATTTCGAGGCGATTGGATACGGGATTCACGAGCTTGAGGAATCGGATCTTTTACGTCTGAATAATTGTTCAAAAAAGTATTTTACATCTTTTCTATAATTTCAAATTAATGTCTTCTTCAAAGTCCGACAGGACCAATAGCTCTGATAGGACCTGGAACAGGCCTAGGAGTAAGTTTCATCTATTGTTTGTTAAGTAATGAAATTTATCATTAATTAATTAGGAAGCTCTCTTGTATTGGAACAATTCACTCTCCCAGTACGAGGTGTACTCATCAGAGGTGAAAGTAGCTAACAATCAAGTGAAGCATTTATTTAAATTTTTGTAGGGTTCTCATGGTCGTTTTGCACCCGTGGGCGGTTTGCAATGTAAGGTAAGAGACTCACATATTTTTCCAAAATTCACGTTAACGAGTAATACCTATTAGCTTCTAAAATATGTTGAGGATGAAATCGGGGTGCGGCATTCATTTTAATTTGGAAACCCCCCAAAAGAAATTCTGATGTAATCATCATTTTTGTTCATTGATAGGAGTGTGAAGTCGAACATGTGTGCTGTGGTGATGGTCTTGCGAGAATTTACAATTTCCTTTGCACAGAACTAAACACTAACGAGCCAATGCTAGATCCTGCCGAGGTATTACTGCTCACTCGAAATATTGATTATAAACCTAAATTATTATTATTCTATTACTTCTAAGATTACGGAAAAGGCACTATCTGGAACATGTTCAATATGTGTTACGACTGTGAAAATATTTTTAGAAATTCTGGTTTGTCAAATCAAATATATTTTGAATCACTATTTTTACGTGACAATTAGGGGACAGAAGCAGCGAATCTGGCTTTAAAGTCATTGGCTAGTGGTGGGGTATACATCGCCGGAGGCATTCCTACGCGTCTCACATCAATCTTAGAAGATGGAACGTTACTGAACTCCTTCGTACGAGAAAAGAGTCGAACGTCATTTCTATTATCAACTTTTCCACTCATCGTCATTTTGAATCCATCGGTTGGTTTGATTGGATCGAAGGTATACTCATTCATTTTCATTCAAAGCAAAGTTACAAGTTCTCTTAGGCCTTCGCAAGGCGCCTGTTACGAAAGTGAAAAGACGAGTTTTTTTTAATGTGATAGTTCACCAGTGCTATAGTAAAAGCCAGCCAGAACCGAGTGCAAATATACTCCAGCACATGCCTCCCCAGAATGCCCCGCTACTTCCGAGCAAATCACAAAGAAAACCTGCCATATAGTTCCCAAGTCCAAGTGCTAAACCCTGGGATAAAGCTGAAATGGCAAAACCTGTTCCACGAACATTCGGTGGCATGGTTGCAGAAAGAACAGCTTTCATATTTCCTTGCGTCATTGACATATGAACACCAACAATTAGATAGCCAACAAACACATGCCATGGAACTTTAGCAAGTACTAGTACAATATCTGCAAGTACCATGACTGCAAAACCGCCAAGGAGCATGAATTTTCTACCGGATGCTCCATTTAAATCGCCTTTGTCCGCTATGACTCCCAATGGATACGTAAGAATTGACTGAACTATATTTGTTGCAAACATAAGTATTGGCAAGTATGCAACTTGCATCCCGATTGCTCGAGCATGCAAAGTTACGAAAGCTTCACTAAAGCGAGCTACCTTTAGAATAGAGAAAACAAAGAGAGCTCGCCAGAATTCCCTGGGAAGCTGAACAGCTTCAGACCAACTCCAGCTCCACTCCCCCCAGCCAACTATCATGTCACTACTTTTTTTCACATTTTTTGTTCTATCTCCACTCGAAGTTGCTCGGCTCTTTTCTTCGTCGGCCCACGGGTCATCAGCCCAAATATAGGCTCGCTCCTGCAGATCTTCTGAGCCGAGCGCTTGAGTATCCTTATGTTGCTGAGCTTCTCTATCGACCTTTTTTATCATTGTTCCAGAAGGTGTTCGTTTTAGCTGAACTGTGCTCCTTGGAGAAAATTCTCCATCGTCTAAACCTTCAACGACTTGATCTAAAAAAGGAGCCACAACAACTGCTCGTTTTTGAATTTGTAGTAACCACTCTCGAACATTTTTCCAGGCTCGCTGTCTATGATGCCATGCAACATCCCTACTCGTATCACGGCACTCTATACGCCTCCATCTTGCACGAAGATGCGGCATTGCAAGTGGTCCACGAGCGTGACGCCTCCAGCTCGGTAAACCACGACCTCGGCCAGGGCGAGGAGTATAATTTGGTTTTTTCATTGCTCTCTGAGGATTTTTCACATAAGATAATAAAATAACTATGGCAAAAATAGAAGGAACTGAAGCGGCAGTGAATGTTGCACGGAAGTTGTTTTGTGATAATTTCATGCAAACAACGGCCGCAATCGATCCTAAAACTCCACCCAATGTTGTCATACTTTGGTGTAAACCATAAGAACTGCTACGTTTTGGACGCGGAGATAGATCAGCAATTAATGCATCAGTTGGAGCAGCTCGGATCCCTTTCCCAAATCTGTCGAGAAGCTTTGCCATCACAACCCATTGCACAGATAATGCACTTGCGAGCACTAATTTCATCATAGCTGTCATGACACTACCAACAGCAATCACTTTGACACGAGATTTCAACATATCTGACAAGACACCGCTAAAGACTCTGCTAAAATTTGATACAACAAGTGCAAAACCTTCTACAGCACCTATTCGAGTGTTGCTGAATCCAAGTTCGGAGTGCAAAAATACAGGTAGCAATGAAAAAACCATGCATGTTGAACTTGTCCATAAAAACCCACAAGTCGCCAATGCCCAGATGCTTAAATTGTCAACTGCATTTGAAACAATCTTTGGAAGTTTCTTCCTACGCATTCCTGGAAGTCGACATATTAAGTATTGGACTAACCCCGCACCAACACCGATCTTCTTCAGACCAATATCATCTTCTTCAATTTCAAGCTGATTCACCTCGAGTTCATTTCCATTATATTGCCATCTTGTAGATTCAACTCCTCCTGTGTATGCATTTTTTCCAACTTTTCCTGAATCGGAGAAATCCTCTGAATTTACTGAATTTTTAACCATTTTTCTCCGAGGTTGGATCTGAAACCTGGTTGGATCTATTCTATTTCTAAATCGTTTGCTCGAATTGCAGAATGAGAATAATTCGACGAATTGGCGACTTTGTGACATGACGTTCGAACTCATGGAGATGTGGTACGTATTCATCACGCTTGAAAACTGAATCTAAAGCTGAACGTCAATTTTGCTGACAAAAAAGCCCACTCGACTCGACGTTTGGTTTTTTGAGAGCGGGCAAGATTAAGATATCGAACCGCATAGAAATACGAATATGACTCCCATGATACCCAGAGTTGTAGTTTCTTATTTTCTACTTGAACTCTACACGCCTCTAAGAATTCGAATAACTTTCGTAAGAGTAGGGCAAGAGGTCGAGCGAAAGACTCATCCTCTGCAGAAAAAACGTTTTTCTACAAAGAGCGTTGAGTTAAATACCCTAAATGACCGAAGTTTTTGCTGGGGAAGCTGTGAATACCCAACCGCTGTGCCCTATGCGGTTGAATGAACAAAGGAAGAACAAAAACTTGACTATTTTGTAATACCACAACATATATGCTCGACAAAACCGATCTCATCAGCACCACGTAAATACTCGTCGTATTCCTATGATATTTTTATTCCAGTTGCTAAACTCTCGTTAGTATTTGTAAAAAAAATTGCCCGAATGGAGGATCATATTTTACTATATTTCGATCCGGAACTAGTTCCTGATCTGAGAAAAAAGCTGAGAAGAAGTCACGCGAGCGAAGGGTTGAAAGTCATCATCGAGAAAGGTATTTTTGAAATTCTGAAAAGCACGTGGTAATATAAAGTTTGAAAATTGTCCCCTTCAGGAAAGTTATGCCTCATAACACAAGGCTTCAAGTTCCACCTGGAGAGGTCTGGAAATTTCAAAGAGCTGGAACTCTGGAAAACGATAGATTGGAATGCACTAGTTAAAGTCTCAGATATCTCCCATGTTTATGGCATTCATGAGAAATGTGATGCAGCTGAACAGTACAAATATCTTAGTAAGTCGAAGCTGGGATTTAAACAAATTGATAAGGAAGCTGAGGTAACTTATGTGTTTAGTGAAACTTTTATTATTAACCTTCAATCAAGACTGAAATTATGCCAGTTGTGAACGGAGACAACTTCACAGCTTTCAGAACTGTTCTGCATTTTACCGAAGAATTAGTCGATGAGTAGTGAGCGACTTCAAGGCAGCTGCTTATTTAATAATTTGCTTTGTTAGTTTTCTTTCAGAATTGTAACTCCACACCAATTTGCACATTTATCTTTTGTCCATCACACTCCAACGTTAAGATGTTATTACTCTTTTGAAAGTCGCTCCGTAAGTTAGAGTAATCTCTAGAAAGTATGAGCGCTTTAAAACTTGTGTATAGATCAAAATCATGGTTACAAGTTTGAAGAAGAAGTTCGGAGTCTATCTTTACAACAGGCTTACACAACTTCAATTCAAAACTTATACCCGAACTCAATGTGACTGAGTCCTGCGTCAACAGAACTTTTGAAGTACTTTTTTCACTCTCCACTTCTGGAATGGTTCCCAAATTTTCATCAAAATATGTCTTAAATACAGATAGTACTCGCATTAGATCATCACTTAATTTTTTGCTCTGACCGGGAATTATTTGATAGTATATTCTGACATCATCATCAAATTTCAAACTAATTTGCTTTCTTAATTTCTGTATTCGGTTCACTATTTCTCGCGCAATGCAAGCATCCACCAGTTCCTCATGAACTTCCATATCCATTAGAATCATTAACCCATCTTCTCCCAATATAGCTTCTATATTATTCGAATTCGCCAGATTTTTGAATTCATAACGCAGTACAACTTCGCTTATATCTATCATTTCATCCTCAAGGCTGATTGCTCCATCAGTTTGGAAGGCCATCACAGTTTCCGTACTCATGTTCTTAATTATTTTTGAAATGCTTCCCATTTTTTTACCCAACCGTTTGCCTAACAGAGTAAAATTAGGTTCTGCACGTAAGTCAGCGTATTGAAGAGGATCCGAAGATACACTGATGTCTCGAACATTCAATTCGGAAGTGATATAGCTCTTTAGGCTACTGAAAATATCTTGCAATAATACTGCATCCTTGTGAACAATAGTCATCGAGGACAAAGGTAGTTTTAAAGGCATTTTCTTTCGCTCACGTACAGTTCGACCAAGTTCAATAATATTCTGCATGCATTTAACCGAAGCTTCAATTCTTACATCATGAGCACCTTCCTGCATTTCCGGAAATGATTCGAAATGTATACTATTTTGAGAACTCTCAAGGCAGTGCCTCAAATTTTGATACATTTTCTCAACAAAGAAAGGTGTGAATGGAGACATTGCTCTACATAATAGAACCAATACATAAAAGAGCACTGAAAGAGCGGCCTGACAATCGGACTCTCCATCTTTTCCTTTTAATCTCCCTCGATTGAATCGAACGTAGATATTCGTAAGTTGTTCGATGAAATTAATCAAGCGTGGAACAACTGTATACAACCTATACCCCTCCATTTCAGCTCGAATAAATCCGACAAGAGTATTAGACTCCGATATAATCCAACGGTCGAGCACATTTAGCTTTGTGTCACTTTCAATATCAGGGATGAACAATGTCTGCTTTTCTTTCTCGACACGACGAACATTTTGGACTAAAAAGCGATAAGCGTTATACCATGGCAAAAAGACATTCTTCAAAATTGAGAACACCCCTTCTTCTTTGAAACGAAGTGGCTCAGCGCGAACAACAGGACTATTGATCAAATATAAGCGTAAGGCATCAGCACCATACTCATTCAATATCTTGGACGGGTCAGGATAATTCTTCAAGGACTTAGACATTTTTTTTCCATCAGATGCTAAGACAAGACCATTACAAATAAGATTTTTGAATGCTGGACGATCAAAAAGAGCAGTTGAAAGTACCATCAATGTGTAGAACCAACCGCGTGTCTGATCAAGGCCTTCAGCAACAAAGTCAGCCGGGAAGTTCGTCTCAAAATATTGATTGTTCTCAAATGGATAATGTTGCTGAGCATAAGGCATGCTTCCACTCTCAAACCAGCAATCAAAAACGTCCTCTACTCTACGAAGGCTTGGATAGTCAGTACCTCGCGAAGAGGGAATTTCCAAATGATCGATGAAGTGTCTGTGAAGATCACTCACTTTCTCACCAGACAAGCGCTCGAGTTCTTCAACAGAACCAATTACACGAATTTCTTCACCATCAGGTGAAGTCCATACAGGAATAGGAGTTCCCCAAAATCTGTTCCGAGAGATCGACCAATCATGTACATTTTCAAGCCAGTTATGGAAGCGCTTTTCCTTGACATGTGAAGGAACCCAGTGTGTTTGTTTATTGTTCTCAAGCAGTTTTTCCTTCAAATCTTCTACTTTAACAAAATAGGATGCTACTGCCTTGTAAATTAATGGTGTGTGTGAACGCCAACAAAATGGGTACGAATGAACTATGCGAGAACTATCAACAAGTCTATTCATTTCTTTCAAAATTTTGATAATATCCTTATCTGCATCTTTCACATTTCTCCCGATCAATTCTTCAGGTATTGGAGAACAAAAGCAACCATTATCGTCGACTGGATCCGGTAGCGTGCCTCCTTTTGAAATAATCCCGTGAGCAAGGCAAACACGATAGTCATCTTCGCCGTATGCAGGAGCTTGATGCACTACACCAGTCCCCGAGCCCTCTGTTACATAATCATCAATACAAACACGAAATGCAGTATCCTTCATCTCAGCTTCAAAGATCGTAAACAAAGGCCCATATCTCAAATCCTTCAACTCTTCACCAGCTACTTCCTTGCATATTTCCCAACCATCTGAAAGTTTCTTCTTTTTATTCATAGCACCTGGAATCACAGAAATACAGGATTTTGCAACAATTAAAACCGTGCCAAGAGGATCTTTTAAATAAACATAGATTAACTGAGGATTTAGACACAAAGCCAAATTGCTTGGCAGAGTCCATGGGGTAGTAGTCCATGCAACAAAGGAACTTTTGAAATCGCAATCCATCACAGGAAAGGATACCTGATATATTTAAATCAAAAAATTAAATGGTGAAATGGTCAATGAGTTGCTAAGTATACCAAGACTGCAGGATCTGAAACATCTCTGTAGTCAAGACCCGCCTCAAAATTAGAAATAGGTGTGTTACAGGCCGTTGAGTATGGCATAACTTTGAAGCCGCGATAGACCTAATCCAAGTATGAATACATCAAATTGTTTAAATGAAGTACACTTTACCAGATTCTTGTCAAATAATGTTTTAAAAACCCACCACACGCTCTCCTTTCAGATTAAAGTTTAAAACGAAATAAGAGATTAATTTCAAACAAGACTCACCATGAAATTCAAATCTAAAGTTTTATAATCATGACGGAAATCAATCCAACGACCTGACCGAGTTATTGTTTGCTCCCATTCGCGAGCATATCTCATCACTATCTTTCTGCACTCTTCATTGTAGACTCCAATTCCCATGTTGAGTACATCTGACTTGCTCTTGATTCCTGAAGTTATCTTTCTTAGAATGAATAAATGTTGTGCCTAGAGATCATACCTAATTTCTTATCAATCTCGTATTCCACAGGCAAGCCATGGCAATCCCATCCGAATCGACGTATGACATGAAAACCAGTTGCAGAAGCATATCGTGTTATAACATCCTTCAAAAATTTTAAGATACAGAAAGTTTTGTTGCTTTCATATTTTCTCTCACCTTGATAGTTCCAGCTAATATGTGGCCATAATGAGGGAGACCCGTAGCAAAAGGTGGTCCATCGTAAAAGACGAAACTATTCGTAGAAATCAAAGTATGCGGGAAAAGAGGGAAGTTACGTACTCAGGGCGCCCTTCACTTAATTTTAGCTGCTGGTGAAAAGCGTCTGTTTCTTCCCATAACTGTAGTATTGCTTCTTCCTGAGATTCATTCAACTCAAACCGTAATAAATGCGATGATAATTAGAGTACCTGAAGAGGAAAAGAGTAATCTTTTCCTTCTTCTACATCGTTCAAAGTGTGATTTGACATTTTCACTAGGTCTTCTCGACGGGAAGAGTTATCTATTATTTGTTGAAGGACGCTTAAATGCACTAATGTGTAAAAGAATCATGCATTTACCGAATTGTCAGCTTACTGAATCTTTATTAATAATTCTGTCGTGTTTACTGTATCTTTCGATTGTGCTTGAACAATGTAGAACGACTGTCGCGATTACCGATTTTTAGTTCTTGATGTTTTGTTGGTAAGTTTCTTCCTCTTCCTTTTTTTAACAACAGTTTTTTGCTTTTTTGCTTTCTTTTTTCCATATCTATTATGTATATCATTAGCTGGGGAATTTATAAAATATACCACGCGACGCACGTTCAATATTATAGAGATAAGTACACTTGTACGCAGCCGTATCGTATAAATACTCTTACTTGGATTATTTAAGTTTCAATAATTCAAGAATAGAGTGCAAGTTTTGAGGTCTTTTGAACAGCGTTACTAAAACTGTGCTTTGTTGTGTAAATTATTTCATTACAAAGACAGAATTTCTATTGAATGCTGCTAATGCTTGAACAATAACTGTATAGTTCTGTGTTACACCTGCTGCACAAAAACGACAATAGCGGTCCCAAATTCGGTTTGCTTGAAGCAAAGAAAATCTATATTTGAAACTACTAAAAGATAAGCCACGCAACGAGTAGAATATTTTTAGAATCTACAGGATTAGGCTCAAACTTCACGAACTTCCTTCCCTGAAATGAACAAATCTGGAGTCCTCGTACGACCTTGGTCTTATAAAGTACATGATTATATAAATGTTCCCATAGTAGGAATTTTAGCCTCACTTTGCGTGGCTGGACTTTTAGATTTGGTGAATACTTATGTGGTGACGAAGATTTTTGTCATATATATAATTTTAGATACAATTTGGATCCTCATATTTCCAGATTCCATACCAAGTATGGCAAGTTTCATAGTTTTGCACCATGTATTGACCTTTTGCATCCTGTTACATCCACTTAGATATCCTGAGCACTCTATAGAGACATGCAGAGATGGAATTGTAGAGTTGAATACATTCTTTCTAATTCTGAGAAGGCAACTGAGGAGGGGGTCATTTGCTAATATCCTCTGTAATTCTTGCTACAATCTTACCCTTGGTATTAGATATGTATGGCAGCCATACTTGATCTATCATTTCTTTATAATCACAAACATCCGAGAGGGATACCCCTTCTCTGAGTTTTTCTGTGTTATGGTTTCTCAAATTGCACTCTGTACTTTCAATGTGTGCTTGATATTACTTCCTAAGAAGTCGAAAACTATATCTGACTAGTAAGAAATGATTTTGGCGAACAAAAGTGTCGAACCTATCACATCATTGCAGTTTGTTTTGGTTGTTCTTTTTCGTATAAAACTCTCCATAGATATTCCATGTGTACAAATATGTGATCAAAAGTATGTTATAGCAGTACCACTTTTTAGGATTTTAGCAATAATACATCGACTTGATATTCATCAAAATTGTCACATCGTGCGATTGTGGAAAAATTTCTTTTTTTTAATTTTTTTCGACTTTTCAGCCGTGCACAAAAGAAATGAGTCTTGGTAAGACCTGGAATAAACGAATCGCCGCGGACGCTCTTCTTCTCTCGTTCTGTATATTTATCTGAAAGCACCCTCACCATTCCACTAGCCTTCATCATTTGCTTAATTTAAAACTTTTCTTCTACCTGAGAAACAGCAAACCGTGGATAACTAACTCATGCAAAGTGACGAAGTCGTTTGGCAGGTAGGACTTAAAACTGATAAAACTATTGACATATACATAAACTTACAATAACAAGATAATCAACCATGGGCATTGTAGCTATAAAATTAAAGAGGAACAAGCCCCTACATTTTGTAGGAATGCATATAATGTGACTGGACTATGCAATAGAAGTTCTTGCCCGTTGGCAAATAGTAATTACTCTACGATATTAGAACAAAATGGTAACGATTCTGGCTGACAATAAAGTTTCGAACAAAAGCGTGTAAATTCGATTTTTTAGGTATTTTGTTTCTTTGTCTCAAAAGCGTAGAGAGAGCACACACGCCAGCAGCTATGTGGCAGCTTGTGCGTTTGAATGAAAACTATGATGAAGCGTTCCATCAGGTTTCTAAGGCTTTGGAATATTGGTCTCCTTTTTCAAGAAGCTCGTTTCATGCTGACCAATTTATTGCAGGCCTAAATTTCTTGTGCATAAGAACAAGCAAAGGCTTACTAAAATTACTCAATACTTGATACGAGGACGTAATCTTGCAAAGAATACAAAGTAATTTGTTGTGACAGCTTTCGCCAATGATTCTAAAACTAATATGATAGGGGGAAAATTGTTTCTATTCCAAAAAAAGAGAAGAAAAAAGAAGAACGTTCAGAGGGAAAGGTATTCCATATGAATTTCTAATATTAAAAATTCTTAATTTGAACTAAAGGCACAAATGGCCGCTCGGATTGATAGCTCAATTGAACAAGAGTTATTGGTACACATATCATTAAAGTGACTAGATTCATATTTAAACACATTTGCAGAAGCGATTGAAATCTGGTCTTTATGATGATATTTATAGTTTTTCTTCCTCAAAATATGAAGGAGAAATCATTGAACAGGTAGTACCATTAATGTCTACGCATGAAGATGTGACTGATTTGATATCGAAAGGAACAGATTCAAGGAAAAGAAGGTCATTTACAACATAGGAGTGCCTCAGTATGTAACTTTTTGGAAAACTTTAACAATTTTTAATAAGAATAATATTTTCAGAAGCAGAAGAAAATCAAAGAAGAAAGGGAACATGTTGAATTAGAATATGAGTGAACGATAAATGTGTCCAATTCTTTTTACAAATAGATAATTACCAATGAAATTCTCCGGTAGCTTTACTAAAAGTGTAATCATTCCCATTAATGTTCATCATGCCCTCCTTTAAAACACACTTCCACTTTGATTTTGAACGTGTCACCTTCTCAAACTGAGCCAAAATTAAATTTGAGATATCATCTTGTAACTCAGCAGCATCATCTTGAATAAAGTATTATGACTTTGAAAAATACAGTATGTTATCTATCTAACCATTTGAATTATCATCGCTGTCCGAAATATCATCACTTACTGAATGCATATTTCTAGCATTTTCATGGTACTGAGCTATCTGAGAGAGTAAGAAGCATATCACATGTTATAATATCAACATTAAGAGCTCCATTCACCTAACAAGCAAATGTTACTAAAGGGAATAAGAACTGCAGTAACTTTCGCTCACCTTATCTTCGTAGGCCAGCAACGTATTTTGCCTTGATTATGTTGCAGAGTTGATTTATGAAAAAGTTTTATGTAAAAAAATACCTTTCCTCCTGAAAAGTGAAAGTGAATGAGAAAAAAGAGAAGTAGGTTGATGTATCGTACAGAAGTTTCTCCGTCCCCTGCGATTAGGTTAGTCCTAACTGAATCCAAAGCAAGTAATTTTTGCTCCCATAACTGTACAATGTTGAAATGAATTGTCTATTATTTTTAAAACAGAACACACCGTGGCTAGTTTCTGAAGGTGGGCTTCCGAAAGTTGTTCAGTAGAGAAGTCCACCTTGTAAAGTATTGAAATTCATTTCATCCATCCTTGTATAAAATTACTATATGTACCTTCACGCCGTTTGTGACCTCTTTTATAATTCTATTGAAGAATGTGGGAATACTCATCTGTAAGTCCCAAAAACAAAAGGCAACGCTTTCAACATTCAATAGTCAATAGTATATCACTTCGGTCAGAAACTGCTGTAATTCTTAGAAAGCGCACAAAAGATTAAAGAAAAAGACATACCGGGGAGGTGTTTCAAAGGGAGGTACGAGAAGGGAGGAAAATGTTTATAATGAACCTAATTGTATACTGACCGTATCTCTGTTATTATAGAATTATACACCGGTTTTGTAGGGAAGGTTTCTCCGATATATTTTTTGACCACAGGATGGGGCCGAAAAAGGGGCCCCCCCCAGCAAAGTGGGCAGAAACCGGCGTCAGTAAAAATCAGAAAAAAAAGGAGAAGGGGAACCCGTGAAAAAAAATCCCCTCTTCAGCTCGCATTTTTCTCCTGCGGGTCTTGGAACTCTAGACCAGGATTCTGGAAGAGAAAGTAGCTTTTGAAACAATTACCTGATTCCCAACATTACTCATGTCGCTTTCCTTGAGGCATATTTCACATAGACGTACGAGTTGCAGTAAGATTGGGGCTAAATCTTTCAGAAGGCGAGAGCCTTGCAAGTTATCTGTTCCCAGTGCGATAAAGGATCCCAAAACAACAAGAAGTGTCGATGCGAAAGAATTTATACGGAAGCATATACTGGAACTGGCCCCGTATAAGTCAATTGTACCGTTTGATGTTCTCTCAGGTATGCTGCACTCTTCTACTAATTTTTTGCCAAACTAACTTCTTCGAAAGAAAAACTTAATAGGCCAACTTCCGATATTGTTAAGTTAGATGCGAACGAAAATCCGTACGGTCCACCGCCAGGTGAATGTATTTAATGTGGCGTCACGCAGTATACTTATCGAATTTGCAGAGGTCTTCTCTGCCCTCAAAAATATCGAATTTCCTCATATCTATCCTGACCCAGAGTCAAGAAAACTCAGGGGGCTGCTGGTAAAGTGCTTTATGTCAAATATTTAAGCTGAAAGTAATGACTTTAGGCTCAAGAATGTAGAATTCCCATAGAGAATATAATGATTGGTTGTGGCGCTGATGAGGTGAGGAAATATTTTTCTACTACTCTAATATTCACCATTTTCATCTTCTGCCTTCGAAAAGCTGATTGACTTAGTCCTGAGAGCTATTCTTGAACCAAAGGATGTCCTCATTAATACACCACCTACATTTGGGATGTATGAATTCGATTGCAGTATTAACAGTATGTTTTAAAATTTGTTTTCCATTAATTTTATAGATTTGCTTTTTAGATGGAGTTACTGTAAATGTTCCTCGAAAGCCTGCCCCTAGTTTTGGTATAGATGTGAAATCTATAAAGGAGGCTGTCTTCAAGAATAATGCAAAAATTTTGATGATAACTTCACCAAATAATCCAGATGGCTCAGTTATAAGTCGTGAAGAAATCGAGGAACTTTTAGAGCTACCATGTCTTGTGGTCTTAGATGAAGCATATATTGAGTTCTACGGTGTTGAGCATAGTTTAGTTGGAGAAGTTCCAAAACGGCAAAATCTCATTGTTCTTCGCACTTTCAGTAAACGTGCTGCTCTTGCTGGTACAGAGAATTTCAGAAATTTTTTGTCCACCGGTATCTTATCTTTCGCTAATAATAGGTTTACGAGTTGGATATGGCGTTTTCCCGCTTCATCTTATAGAATTTCTGTGGCGGATGAAACAGCCATACAACGTTTCAGTTGTTGCCGAACTCGCTGCATGTGCTGCTTTATCAAACCCGGATTACCTAGAGGTTTTCTCTAAAAATCGTATTTAGTGTATTCTATCTAACTTTGCATCCAACCAGGATGTGAAAAACGCTCTTGTGAGTGAGCGTGAAAACATGTTCGAGATGATGTCAAAGTTTTCTTTCCTTGAACCTTACGAGTCTCAGTCAAATTTCATACTATGCAGGTAATAATCTTTTTGTCAAGCTTACATATATTTGAAAAATCTTGAAGGGTAACAAGTGGTCGTGCAGAAGAGTTGAAAAACTTTCTTGAATCTGACGGAGTCATCGTGAGATACTACAGTAGTCCTCCTGAATTGTCTGGATGTATTCGAGTTTCAGTAGGTCTGCCTGAGCACACTGTTCGACTTAAGTCAGCGCTCTTGAAATATATGGAAAATTCGAAATAGTTGAAAGCAGATAAATTTGTTTATTTTTTCTAGGTTACAACCTGGTAATCGTAAGGAGAGTTTCGAGTTTCGGGAACGTATTTAGTCCGTTCGATTGATGATCAATTTACAACATCACGTAATGTTGATTTTACTTTGTGGTTGTTTTGCAAAGTGAAATTTACTCACAATCCCACCTTCAATTTTAAAAGCCTGCTTTCTTTTTTTTGGCTCTAACTTATTTTCGCTCAACAAAATATAACGCTGCTTCAAAATGGTTCTGTTCCCTGGTGTGAATAAATTAGAGCTAGACGGGTGGGCTAAAACAAAGAAAAAACCTTCCAAATCTGATCTGTAGATCTGTGCCTCAAGGATATTTCTTCTCTTTAAGATTTTAAGAACGAAAAGATGTTAAGGACGTATTATAGTGTTGTACTTCAAAGCAGTAAAAGTGGAACTCACCTTAGAACTCGTACGTAACTTAGCTACTTCTGATGTGCTATCACGTAAAAGGCTACCCTAAAACTATATAATTATTACATTAAATCTTAACTTTCATGCTTACTTGAAGTTCACATATGCACCACCCCTGACTTCTAGAAAACTTCAAAAAGGCAATGCGAAACAAAGCAACTTTTACGTGTTTGTCATTTTAAAAATGAGTAAAGTGAGTCTCTCTATTTAGTAACTGTAAAGACACGTGGAAACATATACTATCTTTAATCCTTGGTTATTAGATAATCGAGGATAAGACTATAGTAGGCAATGTTGAGACTTTTATATAACACACTTGATTGCAACACAGTTAGTTTACAAATTTAGTATTCCTATTTTTCTTCTTTTTGTGAACTTTGTTTAAAAATTGTTAAAAGACAGAATTTTCTTGTTTTTAGTCTAAACTAATGCAAAATTTACAGTTTTGATTGAGTTGAGTGTTTTTTAGTTTGAACACGAGAATACCATGTTTTGCATCCTTTACGCATTTTATTCCATTTCGAAATATTTACAACTAAGGCCTCATAGAAATTGAAAGAACGACTTGGATATGTTTGCCCCATCAGAGCTTTCTTTGAAAAGTCTAATTTGGCCCACACTCATTTTTAGAAGCGTCGAAAACTTCTCCACTGTTTCCATTACTGCTTCTTCTGCCTCTTTAGTATCATTTGTAAGACAAATGACGAGCCCGCCACAGCCACCACCACTGATTCTTGCACCAAAAATGTGAGGAATGTCCAATAAATCGATCAAAATTTCTGTCGTGGGAGAACCCATTGAACAGCGAGAGTAACTTATGTGGGACGCACGCATTAGCGCACCTAGTGAATACCCATCCACTTGAACTAAATCGCCATGCAGCATTTGCTCAAATTTTCTTGCTCGTTTATCTTCACGAAGAGCAAGATCAACCGAAGCTCTTACGTAATATACTGAATCTCGAGATATTGGTAGTGTTATCTCATCCCCATGATCTATACCATAGATTTCAATGAACTCATTTCCTGTGATTGCCTCGGGTAAGTTCATTTCAATAAAGTCATGCAGAATATTCACTTGCCCGGAGTTGTACACTCTATTCATAGAGCAAAGGGTTTCAAAAGTTCTAGAGAGTAGAGATTCTTTCATAATAATATGACGTCCCATAAATGCCGCTGCTCTGACTCGAGCATAATTACTACCACCATTGAAGTGCCGCACAGTACTATCTATTCCCCATAATCTTAAATATTTCTTAGAATACCCTATTTGTTTGCCCATCACAGAAGGTAAGGAACAAGTGAAAGGAGTTAGATGCTTTACTTTACCATGGAAACAAGCTAACTGGTCCATTATTCCACAAGGCACACCAGCAATAGCATTCTCTGCAAAAAAAGAATAAAGAGGAGCATATTTCCGAACTTTCTTTGCACTTGGGGAATGTCCGAACAGAGATAAAAATGCCAAGCTCGAAGCAATTTCTACAGCTGCAGATGATGAAACCCCTTTTCCCTCTGGAATAGACGAAGTTATATAGATAACAAAATTATCCCTGGTTGAAAGCTGAATATTATTTTCTTTCGCACATATAAGAATAGGCCCGACAATATAGGCACACCAGTTCTTCATCCGAGAGAAAATACGGTTCAAATTCTCATATTTATGAAGCGCTGCTTCTGGCTTGTTCACGAAAAAGGTACACGTTGGAATTTTTACGAATCTTTTCTTATGTTGTCCAGATTCACTGATAGATGTTATTGCAAATACACCTTTACCTACTTTCTTGGTTTTCCATTTTCTTTGGATATAAACACTGGTATGAGATTCAATAGGCATTTGGATTACTCTGGAGCCAGAATAATCTGCTATACCACCCATCACGTCCATTCTTCCTGGAGAACTAGCAAAATGTATCGGATATTTCATATCAAAACCAAATGCAGATAGGTTGCTTGGAAATTGTTGTGAGATACCGCCTGTATCCATTTTTTCTCAAAACTTATGAAATATTAAGGTCTGCGTCACAACTTCTTTGTTTTCATAAAATTTTTGGCGAAGCAAGAACAGAAAACCCCTACTAGCGCGCGTATAAAGTGTGGTGTTCCAACGGCGTTATTGCATGGAACTGATAATATACGAATGATAACACACGTTCGCGCGCAGTCATCTTTTTCTGCTTTTTTGTATTTTTTGTGCCGCCTCCCTTTCTTTGCAAGCTGTTTGGGCAGTTGGGAGACTGCTGTTGTCTGCTGACGTGCTGGGCAATGAACAAAAATGATCAAAGTTGTCACCAATATTTTTTCTCTCCACAGTGGGGGGGTCACAGGGTCAAAATCTCAAAATCTCACGTCTTATTATGGCATTTTTCTTCACGTCTAAAACATTTGATTTTGATTTTGATTCCCAGTTTGACCTTTTCAATTCCGTCTTTCACCATCCTGTGTCATCGTATCGTTCCTTTCTTTCATTACTACAAGTGAAAACCATTCGCAAGTCGACTTCTTCGTGTGACTTTCGGTGGCAAAAGTTGAATGAAATAGGCAACAACCGTCGGATGCTCAGACCGTGAAACGAAGAGAAAACGTTTTAGAACCAAAACTTTCACTCATAGATAGAAACAGAGAATAAGTTTCTTTTGTATAAAGGTACAAACAGTAGTAGAGTTTCGGGAGTATAGGTACAAGAATTGCATGCAATTAACCTAGAGCTAACTTTATGCTGCCCGTTCCTAATTTCTCGGTGCTATGTAACGAAAGTAAATTTGACTGCCGTTTCGTTTTGTGTAACCGATTCAATTTTGAGCAGAGTGTGTAGAAATCTCTCGAAATCTTAATTTACTCACATTTACTTGCTTCCTGGAAACGGTGGTAAATATTCGTCATACCGCAAGTGATTTAAAATGGAGAAAATCTTGGGGGAGAGAGAAAAGAGAAGAAAACAGATGAAGGATTTAGGATTGTTACATAATACTTTCCAACCTCTTGTGAGCATCGCAGAACGCAATTCTATGGCAGATCAAGTTAGCACAATCGAGCAAAAACCTCCCCTTGGTTGGTTAGATTGCCCTCCTCAAAGCAAGCCCATCGGATTCTTCGTTGCATCAAAAACTCCTTTAAGTAGTGCTTATGACTCTCATATTCCTCAAAATCAACGTTATAGTCCCCACCAATCCTTGAAATTGGCAGAGAGTGTTGGCATGAAAATTACCATGGTAATCGATTTGACAAATACGAGTCGATATTATGACCCTGTTGTTTTTGAGCGAGAAGATATTCGTTATGTTAAAATACAGTGCCGGGGTAGAGATGGTCCGCCAGACTCGTGCGCAATAAGTAAATTCATCTACACTGTTCAAAGCCATCGAGCAATCATAGGATTGGAGGGGTATTCTAATGATTACAAATCTGGTATTTTAGTACACTGTACGCATGGTTTCAATAGGACTGGGAGCATGATTGTTCATTATTTACAGCGTTCTGAACAGTGGCCAGATCTGAACAAGCATATTCTAATTTTTTCAGAATGTCGACCTCCTGGTATCTACAAGCATAAATATTTAGCGAAACTTTATGAAAGTTATCTTGAAATTAAGCGGGATTCTCTAGTTTTCCCAGATATACCGTCATGGAAACATTCGGCATTTGCACCCCCAGTATCAGTCAGTAAGACTACAGATTTATTTTGTGCACAAAAATTTTCACGAGTGCAGGCTCACTTCTCTCCAGAAAAATATACATATCCGGTTCCCTTACGTTATTCAGGAATTAAATTTTCGAAGTTAAAAACCTCTTTGGCAGAATTAGACGACGTACTTGGAGAAGAAGTTTGTGATGAACAAGTATTGGAAGTTCAAAAACTATGCATATGGGTATGCTTCAATGGTAAAAGTTCAGCAGGAGCTACAAAAAATAAACTTTCTTTCCCAGGTTCTCAACCTGTCAGTCTGAGTAATGCGAATATCCATATGATTAGAGAACAAAAATACAGTGTTACGTGGAAAGCTGATGGCGTACGATATTTATTACTTATTTTGCGAGATGGTACATACTTGATCGATAGGAAATTTGCTATTCGACGCATTCAGATGCGGTTCCCACTTTCTGGTCAAGATATTAATAAGACGCATCACATTACTCTACTTGATGGTGAAATGGTGCTGGACTTCGATCCTGAATCAAAGCTGATGATAAGAAGATACTTAGCTTATGATTGCATGGCTTTTAATGGGGAGCTTCTTGCTGACAAACCATTTCTCTATCGATTTCAGATGCTCAATTCGGAGGTAATTGAACCAAGAAAACGCTTTTTTAGTAAGATGCAAAAATCAAATTACTACGATATTGAACGCGAGCTATTTACTATTAGGCAAAAGAAGTTTTATCCATTATCTTCTACAAGAGCTTTACTTGAAAGTTTTATTCCAAATCTTTGTCATGAATCAGATGGCTTAATATTTCAACCCCAAAGTTCAAAGTATGAACCAAACACTGTCGATACTCTGTTGAAGTGGAAGTTTCCTAAAATGAACTCGGTCGATTTTTTCCTGAAATTTGAGGAAATAGCGAGCAATGCTATGGAGCCTATGTTATATGTTGGAGGGAAGGAGGGAAAATTGATAAGAATAAATGATAAAATCAGCTCTTACACGACTGATCTTATGAAGTTAGATGGTAAAATAGTTGAATGTTCTTGGGACTTCAGAAGCAAAGAGTGGGTATATATGCGTACAAGATTAGATAAGATTTCTCCAAATTTTGTCACGGTATATGAAAATACTGTGTTATCCATTAATGATAATATTACTAGTGAGGATATTTTAAGACTAGCAGAACTTTGTTCGTGACTGACTGGATGAAAACATGAACTATTGAAACGTTTCTCAAAAATGGACACAAACGAAGCATTTTTACATAAATAAAAGCTTCCTCAAATTTATTAGATAAACATTTGATAGAAGGTAAAAGGAAATGGAAAGAAACCAAAATCTTTGACGAATACTACCGATAGATGTCCTAAGAAGAGGTTAATAAAATAACTCATTTGAATTTAATTGGAGCTTTGGATTTTTTTATTCTTTCCTTCTCAGCTTTCCGCTCGGCTGCAGTTTTTTTCGAGTTGTTCTGGACCTCTTTCAAGTCAGCTTCTTCCGCATCCAGTCCCT
>Ga0129327_10000612_pt1 | contig 21502 bp, 20 predicted proteins | sample CPBDNA_6_FD_111799 | JGI IMG/M metagenome (GOLD analysis project Ga0129327, IMG submission 111799) | Freshwater to marine salinity gradient microbial communities from Chesapeake Bay, USA - CPBay_Spr_31_0.8_DNA | ecosystem: Environmental > Aquatic > Marine > Coastal | place: USA: Chesapeake Bay... | reverse complement strand
GTTATATGATGGGCAATGCAGGCTACCCTATCTACACAGCATGTAACTCCGCCATCAACGGTTTGTCGCGCAGCTTAGCGCGTGAGTTTGGTGCCGACAAAATCCGCGTCAACACCTTAGCCCCAGGCTGGGTAATGACACAAAAACAAAAAGACCTGTGGGTCACCGAAGAGGGATTAGCCGCTCATGTTGCCCGGCAATGCCTCGATGAGGCACTTGATCCAGAAGATGTTCTTGGCGGTTGCCTGTTTCTGGCTTCGCAAAGTTCAAAGATGATGACCGGCCAGGCCCTAGTGATCGACGGTGGAGTGGTGACCACAGGATGAGCGTTAAGGCTGATTGGATCGCTGTAGATTGGGGTACTTCGTCTCTACGCGCTTGGGCGATGAACACCGAAGGGCAAGATCTGGAAACCGCTTCCTCGGATCAAGGAATGGGGCAATTGCTCCAATCTGAATTCGAGGCCGTACTATGTGCTTTAATAGCGCCGTGGCTAGCAGATAACATACAAACCAATGTTATCGCTTGCGGCATGGTCGGTGCGAGGCAAGGGTGGATTGAGGCACCCTATGAACCGGCACCTTGCAAACCGCTATCCACGATGACCAAAGCTCCAACAAATGACCCACGGCTAAATGTTCAGATCATCGCTGGGGTATCGCAAGCGCAACCAGCCGATGTAATGCGCGGCGAAGAAACTCAGATTGCAGGGTTTCAGAAATTAAATCCACGTTGGGATGGCGTGATTTGCCTGCCAGGCACACATACCAAATGGGTGCAGATGAGTGCAGGCGAAATTGTCAGCTTTCAAACGTTTATGACAGGAGAGATTTTTGCACTTCTTTCTACCGCTTCTGTATTGCGTCATTCAGTTAGTAGCGACGCTTGGGATCAACCAACCTTTGATCAGGCAGTAGATGAAGCAATGTCCCGACCAGAAGCGATTGCGGCACGCCTATTTGGATTGCGCGCAGGAAGCCTGTTGAATAATCTGCCCGCTAACATTGCAAAATCACGGCTCTCTGGCCTGTTAATTGGTGCTGAACTGGCCGCCTCAAAACCTTATTGGCTTGGGCAACCCCTGGCGATCATTGGACCCAAATCTATGAGTGAAGGCTATGCCACGGCTCTCGCAGCTCAGCACGTGCCTATCACAAGAACCGATACAGCACAGATGACTTTGGCTGGCCTAAAAGCCGCCTATACCGATTGGAAGGAAACTCTATGAGTCGCCCCATAATTGCCATCCTGCGGGGAGTAAAACCCGCCGAAGCCGTAGGTATTGCAGGCGTTATTTTAGCCGCTGGGATCGACAAAATCGAGGTGCCCCTTAACTCACCCTCCCCCTTCGATAGCATCAACGCCATCGTCAAAGTATACGGGGATCAAGCCCTGATCGGAGCTGGAACCGTGTTGACAACAGCGCAGGTAAAACAAGTACGTTCTGCCGGTGGCCAATTGGTCGTATCTCCTAATTGTGATCCAGCCGTGATAGCGGCCACAATCGCCGAAGGGATGCAAAGCTGGCCAGGAGTATTTACTCCATCAGAGGCCTTAGCCGCACTGCAAGCGGGCGCCACAGGCCTGAAGCTTTTTCCTGGAGATATGGCTGGTCCAAAGGGTCTAAAAGCCATGCGCGCGATACTGCCTTTTGGCACTCAAGTCTATGCAGTCGGCGGAGCAGCTCCTGATAATTTTTCCAAATGGATCGAGGCCAGCGCTGATGGCTTTGGTCTTGGATCAGCCATTTACAAGCCTGGCGATACCTCAGAAACCGTTGCCGCCAAAGCGCAGGCTATTGTTACAGCTTTTGACGCCATATGATTTCTGTATTTGATCCACGTCCTTGCAGCCTCGGCGAAGGTCCACTATGGCACCCGATGCGCCATGAGTTATTTTGGTTTGATATCACAGCCCGTCAGCTTTTAAGCAAATCTCGGGTTTGGCAATTTGAAGAATATGTTTCTGCCGCAGGTTGGATTAGCCAAGATCAGATTCTAATCGCATCAGAAAGCCAACTGTTCAAATTCGATCTGGTTGAAGAAATACAAACAAAAATCTGTGATTTGGAGTCTGATAATTCAGTAACGCGTTCAAATGACGGACGCGCAGATCCGCAAGGTGGTTTCTGGATTGGGACTATGGGCAAGAATGCTGAAGTTAATTCTGGTTCCATTTACCGATACTACCGCGGCGAGTTGAGACAACTGGTTCCCAATGTCACGATACCGAATGCGATCTGTTTTGCACCTGATAGAAAAACGGCTTATTACACTGACACCCCAACCCAGAAAATTCTGGCTGTCGATTTGGACGAGGAGGGCTGGCCAATTTCCGAAGCACGCCTATTGATAGACCTAACGCAGACGGGCGAAAATCCTGACGGCGCAGTGGTCGATGCGACCGGCAACATATGGAATGCACAATGGGGCGCTGCTCGATTAGCCTGTTATAGCCCTCAGGGGTTACTACTAAAGACTGTAGACCTGCCCGCTGCCCATGCCACTTGCCCAGCCTTTGCTGGTAACAGCAATCGTTTATTTTGTACCAGCGCCACCGAAGGGCGCACCAATCAGGAACTAACACCTGCAGATGGGCAAACCTTTGAGACCCAAGTATCCGAGATTGGACAATTTGAACATCAAGTGATTTTGGGAGAAAATTTATGAAACGTACGCTAGGCGTTTGCTATTACCCAGAACAATGGCCTGAAGAAATCTGGGCCAACGACGCTAAGCGCATGATCGACGCTGGATTGAGTTGGGTGCGTATCGGCGAATTTTCTTGGGCGCGGATGGAACCAAAACCAGGGAAATTTGACTGGGAATGGCTAGACCGCGCAATTGAGACATTGGGCGCCGCAGGGTTAAAGGTTATTTTAGGCACCCCAACAGCAACGCCACCACGCTGGATGCTGGAAAAACATCCCGATATGCTGGCCCATGACAGCGCGGGAGTTATCCGCAAATTTGGCTCACGCCGGCATTATTGTTTCAGCCATGACGGTTATCGTGAGGAAGCACGTCGGATCGCCCGTTTAATGGTGGAGCGTTATGGTAAAAATCCCCATATTGCTGCTTGGCAAACTGATAATGAATATGACTGTCACGACACCGCAACTAGCTATTCTCCCCATGCGCTTAAAGGCTTTCAGGATTGGTGCGCCCAACGCTATCAATCTCCCAATGCGCTAAACTCTGCCTGGGGAAATATATTTTGGTCAATGGAATACGAAAGTTTTGAACAGCTTGAGTTACCCAATCAAACAGTCACTGACCCAAATCCCAGCCATGTTTTAGCCTTTCGTCGATTCACCTCTGACCAGGTGGTTTTATTTAACCGCGTGCAATGCGATGAAATTCGTAAACACTCCCAAGCTCCGGTCATCCATAATTTCATGGGGAGGATCACATCATTTGACCACTATGATGTTGGGGCGGATTTGGATATTTCCTCTTGGGACAGCTACCCCTTGGGATTCTTACTTGATCGAGTTGGGGCCACAGAAGATCACCAGATGTATTTCCTGCGCCAAGGTGATCCAGATTTTCAAGCTTTCCATCACGACCTCTACCGCGCAACATCCAACGGGCGATGGTGGATAATGGAGCAACAACCTGGACCAGTAAATTGGGCCCCCTGGAACCCTGCACCCTTGCCAGGCATGCCACGCCTTTGGGCTTGGGAGGCCTTCGCGCATGGCGCGGAAACGGTCTGTTATTTCCGCTGGCGTCAAGCACCGTTTGCACAGGAGCAGATGCATGCAGGCCTATTGCAGCCCAACTCAACCGCGGCGCCAGCTTTAGGTGATGCTGCCCAGGTTGCTGAAGAATTGGCTGAGCTTCCCGATGTAGGTACAGCTGATGCTCAGGTAGCTTTGGTGTTTGACTACGACAGCGCCTATGCCTGGGAGACACAACCACAGGGTAAAGATTTTGATTATTTCCAACTGGTGTTTGACTGCTACCGCCAGTTGCGCAGGGCCGGATGGTCAGTAGATGTGGTCCCCAAAACAGTGGACCCATCTGTCTACAAAATCACATTTGCGCCTGGACTTCTGACTATTCCTGCAAGCCTTTCCGGCGGAGTGATTGTCACCGGTCCACGGGCGGGCTCTAAAACTGATGAGCTGACCATACCCGCGGGTATGATCCCTCAGATTACTGGGCTTGAGACAAAAGTCACCTATGTAGAAAGCCTACCGCCTTTTGCCCCAATGTCGCTATCAGGTGGTGGTGCTTTTGAGAAATGGCGTGAAGCGATTGAAACTGAAGACACAGTGATCTTGCGCCTTGAAGATGGCGCACCCGCCGCTGTGCGCGCAGGCGATATGATCTATCTCGCAGGCTGGCCGGATCCCAGTCTTTGGCGGCGTCTTCTGATCCAATTGGCGCAGGAGCAAGACCTGCCTAACATGGACCTGCCCCAAGACATTCGAATTCGCGACACTCAGACACATAGGTTTTGGTTTAACTATGGTCCGAAAGCGATCACATGGAATGATATAATGCTGCCTGCCGCTGGCGTACATTGGGAACCTCTATGATAAAAATTATCCCTTTTGGGACCACCAAAGATGGCTGCGATGTCAGTCAAATCGGCATTAACTCAGATCTGCTAGCTATAAAAATATTAACCTTCGGTGGCGTACTAAATGATGTCCAGTTAAACGGGGTCCCTTGGCCTTTAACCTTGGGCAGTTCAGAGCTTGCAGCTTACGAGGGAAAAATGAGTAGCTTTGGCTCGTTGATGGGTCCGGTAATCAATCGGATCAAAGGTTGTTCTGCCGAAATCGATGGAAAGGTATTTTCTTTTGAGAAACACCATTCCGGCGATCTCACTCAACATTCAGGCAGTACTGGCATGCATCGGCAAGTCTGGAGCATTGCGGACCACGGATCAGATTATGTGGTTCTGAAATTGGCTCTGGAGGATGGCTTGGGGGGTTTTCCCGGCAACAGACAGATTGAGTTGCGCTATACCGTACATAAGACGACGATCCGCATGACAGTAAATGCCACAACTGACGCGCCCACACCCTTCAATCCAGCCAATCACTCCTATTGGTCACTGGATCCAACGGTTGGCTTTTCAGGGCAAACTTTTCAGATGGACGCTGATCACTACAGCGAGCCAGATGAAAACCTGATGCCTACTGGCCAAATTTTGCCAGTTGAAGGCAGTCCCTATGACTTTCGCTGCGGGGCCGTAATGGCCGGCGACAACTCACAATTTTTCGACCTCAACCTCTGTATAGCTTCGCAAAAACGCCCCCTTACAACGGTAGCGACTCTGACCGGAACCCAGGGAGTGCGGATGGAGATGGCGACCACGGAGTGTGGGGTGCAACTCTACGATGGCGGCACCATCCACGCGCCGGACTACAACACTCACCACGACGCGCCCTATGGCCCCTATGCCGCTCCAGCGTTAGAGGCGCAAAGCTGGCCAGGATCACTTGCTCACGCCCATTTTCCCAATATCATTTTACGCCCCGGCGCCCAATATGAGCAAATCACCAGCTGGACCTTTTCAACGGAAGGTCTAGGGTAAACCCAAGTTTCTGGAAAGTTTGCCTCATGCCTGACATCTCGATCGATCCACTCACCAAAAACGCTTTTGCAGCCTTTGGTGATATCATCACTCTGAAGGATGCCCCAGACAATCTCATCAATCAGGGCCTGTGCGGGCGGCATCACGATTTGGCAGCACTAGATTTTGGGCCAGATGGCCGCGCTGGCATCAGCCTGTTTAATGCCACACCGCGCAGCCTGCCCTATCGCTTGGAATTGGTTGAGCGCCATCCGGAAGGCTCACAGGCCTTTTTACCAATGAACCAAAACCCTTTTTTAGTGATTGTGGCTCCTGATGAAGAAGGAACGCCAGGCAGACCCATGGCATTTCACACTGCTCCAGGCCAAGGAATAAATTTTAATCGCAACGTTTGGCACGGTGTTTTGACACCTTTGTTCGCACCCGGCTTATTTGCTGTCGTGGACCGGATAGGCACTAGCAAAAATTTAGAAGAATATTGGTTTGAAACCCCCTTTACGGTCTCAGGAGATTTGAAATGAAAGATATACAAGAGTTAAAAGAACTGAACGCCAAACAACTCTGGCACCCAATGGGTCACCCAGGTGATTTGCAGTCTAACGCTCCAACTATCATTGACCGGGCCGAAGGAGTGCGCATCATCGATTTGGACGGACATGAAGCTATTGATGCAGTTGGCGGCCTGTGGTGTGCTAATCTTGGTTATTCCAATGATGTAGTGAAACAAGCGATTGCAGATCAGCTTTTCAAACTGCCCTACTATTCTGCCTTCGCTGGAACCAGTAACGCGCCAGCAATTGAAGCAGCTGAAACAGTCATTAACTTCTTCAAACAAGACGGCATGGCGAGAGCATTTTTTACCTCTGGCGGCTCTGACTCTGTGGAGACTGCAATGCGCATGGCCCGGCAATATCATCGTCTAAGGGGCCAGCCTCAACGTATTAAATATCTCAGCCTCAAGAAGGGCTATCACGGCACACATTTTGGGGGGGCATCTGTTAACGGAAATCAGAGGTTCAGAACTGCGTATGAGCCATTGCTACCAGGCTGCTTCCATCTCCCCTCACCCTATGGGTACCGCAATCCCTTTAACGAAAGCGACCCAGCAAAGCTAGCTCAGATGATAGCACAAGCGATGGAAGATGAGATTATGTTCCAAGATCCCTCAACTATTGCTGCGTTCATTATGGAGCCAATTCAAGGGGCAGGCGGCGTAATTGTGCCTGATGCTTCCTTCATGAAATTGGCCCGCGATATTTGTGACAAACACGGAATTCTTATGATCTCTGATGAGGTGATCACGGGCTTTGGCCGGACTGGCGATTGGTCTGGCGCGCGCCATTGGGCAGTTCAGCCAGACATGATGACCGTAGCAAAGGGGATCACCTCAGCCTATTTTCCAGTAGGGGCAACATTAGTTAACTCTAAAGTTGCAGAAACTTTTGAGAGTGATCAATCTGGTGAAGGTGCTATCTGGCATGGATACACTTACTCAGCTCATCCTGTTGGTATGGCTGCGGTCAATGCCTGTGTGAGTGAGACTTTACGTTTAGACCTCAAATCCAATGCAGCAGCACGCGGCGCGCAACTTTATGACGGCTTGAAAGCCCTTCAATCCGAGTTTGATATCATTGGAGATGTGCGCGGTGGGCATGGGTTGATGGCCGCGATTGAACTTGTTTCAGACAGAACAACCAAAGCACCTCTCGAGATGGGCACCATCAAACGGGTGCACAAGGCCACCTATCAGGCGGGAACCATGGTGCGGATTGGCGGTAATAATTTGCTGATGTCACCACCGTTGATTCTAACCGACAGCGATGTTGGTAAAATCTTGACAGATCTGCGCAGCGGTCTTTCCACAATTTAAGAAATTGGGTTTGCTGGTATTTTAATTAGCCAACAGCAGCGCGAATTTCTCTAATATTAGCACCGTACGGAGACGGATTAGAAACTGACCCACCTTTAAATACCGCAGATCCTGCCACGAGCACATCGGCACCAGCGCGCACGAGACTAGGTGCTGTTTGTGCGGTGACGCCACCATCAATCTCAATATGAATGGGTCGATCACCAATCATAGAGCGTAACTCTGCTACTTTATCCTCTAGAGGAATAAACGACTGGCCCCCAAAACCTGGGTTAACAGTCATCACACAAACCAAATCAGTGATATCAAGTATATCTGCTACAGCGCTTGCAGGCGTCCCAGGATTTAATGCAACACCAGCTTTTACTCCATTTGCTCGAATCGACTGTAACGTCCGATGAATATGTGGCCCCGCTTCAACGTGAGCGGTAATAATATCTGCGCCAGATTCTGCAAACGCTTCAATGTAAGGATCCACGGGCGCAATCATCAAGTGTACGTCCATTACCGTCGAAATGTGCGGTCGAATAGAAGAACAAGTATTTGGGCCAAAGGTAATATTGGGAACAAAATGCCCATCCATCACGTCAACGTGTATCCAATCGGCACCTTGCGCCTCAACGCAGCGTATCTCTTCACCAAAATTAGAAAAATCCGCTGCTAAAATTGATGGTGCAATTTTCACTGATCTATCAAAAGACATGGCGTTACCTCTAAGTCATTATTTTGCAAATATCCTGCTCGATCGTATTTGTCACGCGCTACGATACTTGAATTAGCGAGAAAACCCATGCACATAAGTCAGATGGAACAGCTCTCTAAATCAATTGCGCATTTGCCGCTAACAATTGAACCCCGAAATGTCGGAATGAAACTCGATCTTGATTGGGCACTCGCATTGCAGGCAAATACATCTGCAATTGAGCGGAGATGCAGTAGCTTTCCTGGTCGAAGGTCAATAAAAAAGGAGCACCAAGCTGCATGGCTAGCACGCTCAGTTTCCTGCATTGATCTCACTACACTTTCTGGTGATGACACGGCAGGAAGAGTAAGGCGTATATGTGCAAAGGCTCGACAGCCAGTAAGGCAAGATATTCTTAATCGTATTGGCCTACCAAATCTAAAAACCGGCGCTGTTTGTGTTTACCATGATATGGTTGGTTTTGCTGTTGAAGCACTTAAAGGCACTGACATTCCTGTGGCTGCGGTTAGTACTGGCTTTCCAGCAGGTCTTTCTCCACTACGTTTGCGGATTGAAGAAATCCACGAAAGTGTGAAGGCTGGTGCCTCTGAAATTGATATCGTGATTTCACGACGCCATGTTCTAACACAAAACTGGCAAGCACTTTATGATGAAGTGGCGGCCTTCCGTGCCGCCTGCGGGGACGCCCATGTTAAAGCAATTTTGGCTACTGGCGAATTAGGAAGCCTGCGCAATGTCGGGCGGGCTAGTTTGATTTGCATGATGGCAGGGGCTGATTTTATTAAAACCTCGACCGGCAAAGAAAGTATAAACGCGACCTTACCAGTTACCTTGGTTATGTTGCGCGCCATTCGTGCCTACTATGATCGAACTGGGTTCCGCGTCGGCTATAAGCCTGCTGGCGGTATATCAAAGGCCAAAGATGCCATTATTTACTTAGCATTGGTTAAAGAGGAGTTGGGAAACCGGTGGCTACGTCCAGATCTTTTTCGTTTTGGAGCCTCCTCACTTTTAGGTGATATTGAGCGCCAGCTTGAACATCACCTGACCGGTGCCTATTCTGCAAATCACCGCCACCCAATTGGATAATCCTATGAGCATTGAAACTATTTTTGACACAATGGATTACGGCACCGCCCCCGAGGACCGAGGCCCAGCTCTCCAGTGGATTAAAAATCATGGAGGAATTGCAGGCCCTTATATTAACGGAAAGTGGGGCCCGTTTCGTGATGATTTGACCGTTTGCAATCCAGCTACAGGTGAAAAACTTTCAGGCATGACGCAGACATCGGCCAAGGAAGTAGCTGAAGCTGTAAAATGTGCACGAGCAGCCCAACCATCATGGGAGGCCTTGGGAGGGCCAGCGCGTGCCAAGGTTTTATATGCCATTGCACGTATAATGCAAAAACACGCTCGGCTCTTAGCTGTTATGGAATCACTAGATAATGGCAAACCAATCCGCGAAAGCCGTGATATTGATATCCCCCTTGCCATTCGACATTTTTACCATCACGCAGGCCACGCCCAATTAATGAAAACCGCTCTACCCGATCGAAAGGCCTTAGGTGTTTGCGGTCAAATAATTCCATGGAATTTTCCATTGTTGATGTTGGCGTGGAAAATTGCGCCAGCCTTAGCCATGGGCAATACGGTAGTTTTAAAACCAGCAGAATATACTCCAATGACTGCTATACTCTTTGCAGATATCTGCTCACAGGCCGAAGTGCCTCCAGGCGTAGTAAATATAATCACAGGAGATGGTAGTACTGGTGAGTCTCTAGTAGAATCTGACGTAGATAAAATTGCTTTTACTGGCTCCACTGCAGTGGGACGAAAAATTCAAGATTCAGTCGCGACTAACGGCAAGTCTCTCACTTTGGAGTTGGGAGGGAAATCTCCATATATCGTTTTTGATGATGCCGATATTGACAGCGCAATTGAGGGTTTAGTTGATGCCATTTGGTTCAATCAAGGCCAAGTATGCTGTGCAGGTTCTCGGCTTTTAGTTCATGAAGCTATTGCTGAAGATTTCCACAGCCGCTTAAAGGTACGGATGGACAAACTGCGGATAGGCGACCCACTCGATAAATCAATTGACGTGGGCGCAATCGTAGATCCTATCCAGTTATTACAAATAAAAAAACTTGTCGCAGCTAATGATGCTGGTGAAACATATCATGCCAATATTACCGTACCTGACGGTTGTTACTATCCGCCTACTCTCATAACAGGGCTTCAGCCTTCTGATACATTGATGCAGGAAGAAATTTTTGGCCCTGTCTTAGTCTCTACTACATTTAGAACGCCTAGTGAGGCAATTGAGGTGGCCAACAACACGAGATATGGGCTGGCGGCGACACTTTGGACTGAAAACATAAATCTAGCACTAGAGATTGCTCCAAAATTAGTGGCTGGAGTGGTTTGGGTAAATGCAACTAATCTATTTGACGCCGCCGCAGGTTTTGGTGGGCTGCGTGAAAGTGGCTTTGGCCGTGAAGGCGGTTGGGAAGGTTTACAAGCATATACAAAGACCACTAACCCTTCAGTACCCGCGAAAGCCGTTGCAGCTTTCAAGGGAACTAGTGCGGGTTCTGATCCAGTTGACAGGACTGCAAAGCTCTACATTGGGGGCAAACAAGCAAGGCCTGACGGAGGATACAGTCAGGCAATATATGCTCCCAAAGGTCAATTTTTAGGACATGTGCCAATAGCTAACCGCAAGGATGTTCGAAACGCAGTACAGGCCCAAACATTATGCGCTTGGGGGAAGAGCTCAGGACACCTTAGGGCACAAATTTTGTATTATGTAGCAGAAAACCTCTCTGCCCGCAGAGAGAGCTTTGCCAAACGAATTGATGAGATGTGTGGTGGGAAAGCTGGCCTCGAGGAGGTCAAAGACGCCATAGATATATTATTTTGCTATGCTGCTTGGGCGGATAAATTTGAAGGACGAGCTAAGTCAGTGCCAATTCGTGGCATAGCTTTAGCAATGCGTGAACCAGTCGGACGCATTGCGGCACTCTGCCCAGATGCGACACCACTATTGGGACTTGTTGCACCAATGGCAGCCGCACTTGCGACAGGTAATACAATTACCTTGTGTGCCAGTCAGCCATTTCCTCTATCTGGAACTGATTTTTATCATATTCTTGAGACCTCAGATGTACCTGCCGGCGCTGTTAATATATTGACTGGCCAGCAAAGTGAGCTCGCGGCACACATAGGCGCGCATATGGACCTAGACAGCGTATGGTGCCTAAGTACTCAAGAGGTGGCGAGTAGTGTCAAAGAAAAAGCGAGCAGCAATGTAAAGCGTATATGGCAAGGTGCAGCATTAGATGATCACAATAGCTGGTTGGATGCAGGTACTGAAATCAAAACAATCTGGGTTCCATACGGGGAGTAGGTGAAAGCTTCGCCACTACCCCTAGACACCTTTCTGTGAAGTGCTACCATACCGCAAATCAACAATTGAAAAGGTTATTATCATGTCAAAAAGAATCTTAGGTGCAGCAGTTTCATTGGCTTTAATGGCCACAAATGCAATTGCAGGTGGGCACTGTGCTGCTGACAAAACCCTTACGGCGGGCAAGTTCACTATTGCGACAGGTAACCCAGCTTATTATCCATGGGTTTTAGATGATGCACCAGAAAGTGGGCAAGGGTTTGAAGCCGCGGTTGCCTATGCCGTTGCAAAAGAAATGGGTTTTGCGGAGCAGGATGTAGTCTGGGTAAGGTCCTCTTTTGATGAGGCTATTCAGCCAGGTGTCAAAAACTTTGACGTTAACATGCAGCAGTACTCCATTACTGCTGAGCGCGATCAAGTCGTAGACTTTTCTTTACCATATTACACAGCGCCAATGGCTGTTTTAGTTGGGGCGAGCGCTACAGATACTAAGCCCACAATTGCAGCTTTAAAGAGCCTAAAATGGGGTGCAGTTGGTTCAACAACCGCCGTTCAAAAGATAGCAAGCATTATCCAACCAACCAATGATCCACTATTGTATGGAGACAACGCTGACGTGAACGCCGCCATTAGCGCTAATCAAATCGATGGAGCAATGTTTGACCTGCCAACAGCTCTGTTTCTAAGCGCAGTCATGATTGAGGGATCAAAAGTTATTGGTCAATTTCCAGCAGCTTCAAGCGACAATGCTGACCAATTCGGCATGTTAATGGAAGAAGGGAATCCTCTAAAATCTTGTGTAGATGAAGCTTTAACAAGCATGATCAATAGTGGTTCTTTAGCATCGATTGAAGCCAAATGGCTCCAAGACACCACTGGTGTTCCATTGATCAAATAATATGCCAGTTCTTGAAGCGGCGGGGATGACCCGCCGCGAACGCTACGAACAAAAACAACGTCTCAAATCATTACTTATAGCGGCTGCAAGCACTGTCTGTGTTATTGCGGCTTTAGTAATTCTTGTGCCTATGACACCTGGCTGGGAAAAAGTTCAAAAGAGCTTTTTTGATGGAACTGTCCTGGCTAAAACTTTTCCAAAATTGTTGGATGCATTCACTGTCAATGTAATGATATTTGCATGGTCCGCACCTGCGATCGCAATTCTTGGACTTTTGATCGCACTTGCCCGTGATGCAAAGTCACCAGCCTTATTCCCACTGCGCATCTTTGGTGCGGCCTTTACAGATGTATTTCGTGGCGTACCCGTCATCTTAACCGTTTATCTAATTGGTTTTGGTATCCCTGGCCTAGGACTACCAAGGCCTTGGAACTCTCCATTTATCTGGGGATCCTTAGCTTTGGTTCTAACATATTCGGCTTACGTAGCCGAGATTTTTCGTGCGGGCATTGACAGCGTGCATCCAAGTCAACGATCTGCCGCCTTGTCGTTAGGTCTATCAGAACGACAAGTCATGCGTGACGTTATACTACCTCAAGCTGTTAGAAATGTGGTGCCATCTCAAATGAATATGCTGATAGCACTCCAAAAGGATGTGTCCCTGCTCAGCTTTATTGGGCCAGTAGAAATTTTCCGCCAGGCCGGTGTGTTTAAATCTCTATTTGCAAATTTTACGCCCTATGTTGGTGCGGCAATCATCTTCTTGATCGTCACTATACCAGCGACACGTTACGCAGATTACCTTATGGCACGCCAAATGCGAGAAAGACGCTGATGCACAAAATAGAACTCCATGGCGTGGTCAAACGGTTTGGCCAGAATACCGTATGTGATGGGGTCGATCTCACCGTAGAAAAAGGTCAAATGGTTTGCTTAATTGGTGCATCTGGAGCTGGAAAATCAACACTTCTGCGCTGCATTAACTTGCTTGAACCAATTGAAGACGGTGAAATATTCTTGGACGGGGAAGACATCTCTATACCAGGCCTTAACCCACAGCGCGTACGAGCCAAGATTGGCATGGTTTTTCAAAACTTCAATTTGTTCCCTCATATGACCGCCTTTGAAAATACTATGCTTGCTCCAAAAAGGGTCCAAGGCCTCTCTAAATCCCAACTTAAGTCTGAAATTGAGGAGCTCTTTGAACGTTTTGAGCTTGCAGATCGGATGCATAATTACCCTGATCAATTATCTGGTGGGCAACAGCAGAGAGTAGCAATTGTTAGAGCTCTTGCTATGAAGCCGGAAGTGATGCTGTTCGATGAAATCACTTCTGCACTGGATCCACAGTTGGTTGGCGATGTTTTAGACGTCCTTCTAAAATTGAAAAGCCAAGGGATGACCATGATTTTGGCTACCCATGAGATGGAGTTTGCGCGCCAAGCGGCGGACAAAGTGTGCTTCCTGAAGGACGGGAAAATCATCGAGGAAGGGAGCTCAGAACAGATTTTTGGCACACCTAAACGACCTGAAACAAAAGCTTTTCTGGCACGAGCATTGAAATAAGTTGGATTAACTAATTAATTCTTTTTTACCAACTGATTCCATTCTTGGTATTAAGTTCAGTAAGTGCTTGGAATATTCATGATTTGGTGCGTCAAACAAATTATCTGTGGTAGCAATTTCACATATGGCGCCATGGCGCATCACGGCAACCCGGTCACACATTTGTCGGATTACGGGAAGGTCGTGAGATATAAAAAGCATTGTCAATCGCAGCTCGTCCTGAAGGTCTTTGAGCAGATTTAAGATATGGGCTTGAACAGATACGTCAAGAGCGGAGGTTGGTTCATCACAGATCAGAATTTTTGGCCGTGAAGCAAGCGCCCTCGCAATGGAAATACGCTGCCTTTGGCCGCCAGAGAACTCATGCGGATATTTTAACATCGCCGTTGAACCAAGGCCGACATGATCCAAGAGGTCTCCTACAATTTGCAGCGCTTCACTATCCGACGAAGCTGTTTGATAGTAGCGAATTGGCTCGGCAATGATGTCTTGAACACGCATCCGCGCGTTCAAAGAAGAGTAAGGGTCCTGAAATATCATTTGTACATCACGTTGGGCAGCAATAACCTTTTGGTCTTTACGTTTGTTAGCGACGTCTTGGCCAAAGATTTTTATACTGCCCCTGTCAACTTTGGATAGCCCAACAATTAGACGCGCAATCGTACTTTTCCCCGATCCAGACTCTCCTACCAGGCCAAAGCTTTCTCCTTCTTCAACAGAAAATGAAACGTCTTTAACAGCTTTTAGATAGACTCTGTTACGTTCAAATACTGCCTTTTTTATTACAAACTCTTTATTTAATCCTTCAATAAAAATCGCTTTGTCGGTCGAGTTTTTTCTGACTTTTTCTCCTAACCAATGCTGATCGACATCGATACTTTTATACGATTGTTTTCCACCCTCAATATAATCAACCGACTTAAATCGTTTAAACTTGATATCACCACGTGGTACCGCAGCAATTAGACTTTTTGTGTATTGATGTTTGGGAGCAGTAAGAATTTGGTGGACTTTACCAGTTTCGACAACTGATCCATCATACATTACCGCAACTCGATCAGCTATATTTGCAATAACACCAATGTCATGGGTTATAATGATTACACCCAATTTACGTTCACGACAAAGAACTCTTATAAGCTCAAGAATTTGTTCTTGAATAGATACGTCCAGCGCAGTCGTTGGTTCATCTGCAATTACGAGATCAGGATCACCTGCGAGCGCCAGCGCGATAACAACACGTTGACGCATACCACCTGAAAATTCATGTGGATACGCAAAAAAACGCACCTCTGGTTGCTCAATACCTACGGCTTCAAGAAGCTCAATTGCCTTTTTGAATACGGCGTCACCCACAAGTTTTGTAGTTTTGGTTATGGTCTCAAGTAATTGCGCACCAATTGTCATTAATGGGTTGAGCGAAGTCAGAGGATCTTGAAAAATCATTCCTATTTTTTGGCCACGAATATTGCGCATTTCCTTATCATCTAAACTACTAATATTTTCTCCCTGAAACAAAACTTTGCCATTTGTAATTTTCCCTGGTGGTTCCAATAGATTGATAACAGCATTGCCAATGGTAGATTTTCCTGCCCCACTTTCTCCAACAACACCTAAAACTTCGCCAGGTTTTACATTTATTGAAACATCACGGACGGCATAGGTTGTTCCCCGCTGCGAGGGGAAACTGACATCAAGTCCAACGATTTCTAATAACTCGTTCATCTAATTCCTAAACCCTGATCATCGCTACAAAACAAAAATGAATCTATTGGAACGGTTGCTATGCTTAAGATAGGAAAAAGGTTTTTTGAAAATGTCATTCAGTAAACCTAGGATTTAGGATGGTACGTATCTGATCACCTAAAATATTAATTGAAGCAACGGTGGCTAACAACATAACGCCAGGAAAGAAAGTTATCCAATATGCCCCAGAGAGAATAAAATCAAAACCATTTGAAATCAATGAACCAAGGGAAGGCTCCGTTATAGGTACCCCGACTCCAAGAAAACTAAGCGTAGCTTCAATTGAGATTGAATGCGCAGTTTGCAGCGTTGCCAATACAATTAATGGTGAGATGCTATTGGGTAAAAGATGCTTCCAAATGATCCGGCTATTACTCAAACCCAAACAGCTTGCTGCCTCTATATATTCTTTATGTCGCTCTACTGTAGCCGCGGCACGGACCGTACGCGCATAGACTGCCCACTGGACGACTACCAAAGCAATTATAACCTTATCAACACCTTTGCCTAGCAATGCTAACAAAACCAGTGCTACCAAAATTGCCGGAAATGATAGTTGAATATCGACGATGCGCATCAAAAATGAATCAACTTTGCCACCATAAAAAGCAGCAATTAAACCAATGAAGATCCCAATGCTTAACGCAATTAGTGCACTACTGATGGCAACTATCAGACTTGTTCGTAGGCCATAAATAATTGCACTTAGCACATCACGGCCAGCGCCATCCGTACCCATCCAAGCTATAGTGCCGTCAAACATTTCTTCACCTGGAGCCAACCGACCATCCAGAATGCTGACAACCGACAGATCATAAGGATCGGTAGGAGCAATAAATGGAGCAAAGATTGCACACCCCACAATCAGCGTAAGGAGAATAACTGAAATAAAAGCCATCGGGTTTGATAAATTTGCAAATAAAACCTTCAAATAAAAAAATGTAAGTAAACTTTTGTCAGATGTACCCTCCTTTTCAATCATTTTTCACTTCCACCCAGACGCACCCTTGGATCAAGGGCGGCATAAATAATATCCACAACTAAGTTGAGAATTAAGAACAAAGTTACTACAAAAAGTAGATAAGCAACCACAATTGGACGATCGAGATTTATAATTGCATCTATCACGAGTTTGCCAAGGCCTGGCCAAGCGAAGATAGACTCCGTCACTGTTGCAAAAGCAATTAGCGTACCAAATTCAATCGCTAGGACTGTTATAATTGGAATAAGAATATTTGGCAAAAGGTGAAAACGAATTATCCTCCTGGGAGACAAACCCCGTGCGCGCGCAAATTTAATGAAATCAAGCCTCATTACTTCTTCCGTGCCGGCGCGCGTCAAACGTATTACCATTGCAATTTTAAAAAGAGCAAGATTGGTAGCTGGCATGATAAGATGGCGTAAGCCATCCAGGGTAAAAATACTACTTTTAATACCTAAGAAATAACCAATTTCACCGCGGCCAGAAACTGGTAACCAGCCAAGTAAGACTGAAAACACAATGATCATCATTAGACCCAACCAAAAAGTTGGGATCGAAATACCCAGAATGGAGCTACCCATAATTATGCGTGTTCCCCATCCGGAAGGATTTAACCCAGCATAAATTCCCAAAGGTAGACCAATAATTATGGCGAGAATTAGTGCAAAGGTTGCCAGCTCCAGAGTTGCAGGAAAGCGCTCAACAATCAAAGCAAGAGCGGGTCTACCAAAAACAAAAGAATTGCCAAGATCTCCAGACAACGCACCAGTCAGAAATTTCCAATATTGTACATATGCAGGCTGATCGAGTCCAAAGTCTCGACGTACGCGTTCTATTTCATCAGGTAGGCTTTCTGGATTCACCAGCATGTCAACAGGATCGCCAACGAGGTTGATCATAGAAAACACGATCAACGACATAACAAACAGGACAACCACACTTTGCAAGACCCGCCTAGAAACAAAGGCTAACATAGAGTAGTCCTTTCGTTGGGTGGCCCGTTACAAACGCGCAACGGGCCGCCATTATTTTATTTTTGCGTACGAATATAATGTAAAAACGTACTGTCCAGAGCTCCATGTTCGTAAGCAATGCCATCACGTGCAGCCCAGGTCGCAATTTCGTGATGAATCGGTACCAACGCGTACTCTCGCATTGCAATTTCAGTTGCCTTTATGAAGGCTTTTTCACCCTTAACAACATCCATTGAAGCTCGACCATCTTCAATCAAAGTATCAACCTCCGCATTACTATACCCATTACGATTTCCAGGCCCGTAGCCACGGTCTTTTTGCTTGGTGTGAATGAATATGCGCAACGGGTGAGAAGGCTCACCCGAGCCGTTTGCATATCCCGACATTGCAGCAGTAAACTCAGGTTTTTTATCCACCCCTCCTCGCGCAAATCGCTTGAAAAAGACCGAAGCTGGCATCGTCTCGACACTAGTATCGATACCAATACGTGATAGCATCTGTGCTATTGCTTCAAGAATCCTCGTATCATTAGTATATCGACCAGCTGGCCCATGCATGGTCAATTTAAACCCATCTGTGTATCCTGCTTCAACCATCAATTCCTTTGCACGATCCGGATCGTAACCATCTGCTTTTAGGTTTTTGGAGTAACCGATATATCCCATTGGCGAAAACTGGCCAGCAGGCGCAGCAAGTCCATCCATCACACGGTCCGCAATGGCTTTTCGATTAATCGCAAGAGACACAGCCTTGCGCACTCGAATATCTTCAAACGGAGATGCAATCGGATTGTCATTTAGATCAGTGACGTACGGTTTGATAGGATCATCAGTCATGTGAAGAGTTACATACAATAATCTATTTGAAACCGATTTAAAGACAGATAAACCTTCCCGCCCTTCAACGTTTGGAAGATCAGAGGGAGGTACTCTTTCGATAAAATCAACATCTCCAGAGATAAGAGCCGCTGTCCGCGTTGTACCATCCTTAATAGGACGAATAAGTATATTATCCCATTCGGCAGAAGCACCCCAATATGTATCATTTCGTTTGATTTCGATTAAGTCGCCTGGTAACCATTTAGTAAGAGTGAATGGTCCCGTACCAAACGCAACTTTTCCTGTATTGAATTCTTCAGTCGTGGCCTCTACGAAAGCTGAATCAATAATAGAAATGCGTGACATATCGTTTGGAGTGAATGGATAAGGTTTCTCCGTTGACACGTGCAATGTTAAATCGTCAATAATTTCAAAGGTCTTGCCCTTGATGAAAGTTGCAAAACTGGATGGACTGTTCGGCACATTTGCAGCACGCTGCATTGTAGCTACCACATCTTCAGCACCAAACGTGGCCCCATTATGAAATTGGACACCCGGACGCAAATTGAATTCCCAAGTGTTCGCATCAACTGGCTTCCAAGATATTGCAAGGCCTGGAATCAGATTTTGATTAACATCTTGTAAGACAAGGGCATTATAAACCTGTGTCGAAAATGAGTTGTTTATTGTTAAATTTTGATAATGCGGATCCATAGATGTGGGTTCAGCCGCCAGTGCTACCTTTAAGTCATCCGATAAAACGGAACTCGACGAAAAACCGAAGCACGATACCGCAACCGCAACAAAAGCAGCTGCCTTTAAAATTGATAATCTCATTAGTTTCCTCCTTAGATCGATGTTTAGTTAATTTTAGCTGGAGAATTTGAGCTTGCTCTCCAGATTTTCATTGCAAATTCCTTGATGTGTTTAGTGACTTGTTCGGGGTATTCCGCATAAGAGGCATGGCCAGCCTTCGGAATCGTTGCTTGCTTCGCAAACGGGAGGGCTGAAATAAGTGCAGCGTGCATATCTTTTGAAATTACTTTGTCTTGGCCACCCGATAAAATAAGAACCGGAACATCTACTTGCGAGCAAATATTTACATTATCAGCTTCCTGGCTCATGCGGCCTCCATCGCGGATTCCCTCCAGTCGGGCGCCAGTAGAAATATTTGCAAGAAATTGGATCGTATTATCAGAAGTATTTGGAGGCGTGCTACGGCGGGCACGCTCGAGACCATAATCTATATCTACAATACCACTACTTATTAGATCAATACGATCAGCATAGCGCGGCATCAGTGCTTCACCCTTCGGCTTGCCAAAGCCCAAATGGCTTGAAGATAAAATCAGGCCTGCAACTAAATCAGTCTCATCTGCAGCCAATTTCAAGGCCACCAACCCCCCCATTGAATGGCCAATCACAACTGCGTTTTCAATCTCTAGCCCTTGCATCAGAGCTTTCGCTGCATTTTTAAAATCGTCCACTTCGTCTCCGAAAACATCAGATTTTCCGAAGCTCGGGGCATCCCATGCAATTAATCGAAAGGAAGCGTTGAGAGAATTAAATAAATAGGCCCAGCTTCGGCTATCGCCGTTCATGCCATGAAGCAAAAAGATAGCTGGTCCGTCGCCAGACTCACGGAATGCAATTCGGCCCTCTTTGTATGGCATATACCGAAGTTCCGGCACTTCAATCATCAAATTAAGCTCTCAAATTAGATCATAAGGTTATTTACAACACGCAAATTGAAAGCAAAAAAGGTTAAAAAATATTACATATTATGCCGAGTTGATTGAGCCTCTAACTCTCGCATGGAGATGAGTGTTTGAGCAAGTTTTAGAGCATAAGAAAATTCGGGTTTTGTAAGAAGGGCATTGCAATAATTTTGCCATGCTTTGAGCATAGGCTCAGTCGGACGAAAATCATGGCGACGACGATCACCTAAAGCTGATACCCTCTCCAAATAACCCATTTTCAATGCATCGTGTACCGTTGAATTTACGGTTGGCCGGCTAAAAGATGATACATCAACAAGCTCTGAGATCGTAAAGCTCCCTTTAGAAAAGTAAAAATTCATCATGTAACGACGAAGTTCAAATGCAGTGAAGCTGGTATTAAAAAAGCGGCGCACTTGCCCCGGCTGGTGATCACGTCGGTAGATATGCCGAGAGCTTTCAAAAGAGGCCTGTGCATGACAGAATTTGTCAAATAATTGTTCAGTTTCAGACATGATTACTTCCAACAAATTGTATAAAAAAATTATACTTTATTTTAGGTGTGGAAATTATTTTTTCAAGCTTTTGTTATTAGTGTAAGCATTCATGTCGCAGGCCTTAGAAATAATTTCCAAAACAATTATGCAGGATTATCAGGATATACACCTAATATAATTTGAATTTAACTCAGTTGGTTAAACCACACCTAAGGTTTCCAATACTGCGGTCGTGTAATTAAATTTAAAATCAAAATAGGCGCCCACAATAGCGCAAATGATAAACTTCTTGATGCAAAGGAAACTATTGGCCTGACGGAGCTATCCACCTCTGGACTACTAATTACCAAATACAAATAGGCGATCCCAATTGCTATCATTATAGTGGATGAAAGAATTCCATTTACGATTAAGCCAGTAATGGATTCTGTTAAAAACCTGGATAATAAAGATGGGATAACCCAAGCCATTGCCCACATAGCAACTGCTGGCAGAATTATTTCAAAAATAAAATTAATCTCACTCATTCTAAACCCTGATGCGATTTTAATGGCTTAACCGTATTCAATTTTTTTCAAGTAATACGTTAATCAACGGGCTATTAGGATCCTCTAAACCTTCAATGACGTCAAAATGGTGGCGTGACGGCTCTAGCGTCAAAGTTGATTTCCACTTAGTTGCTAAAAGTTCAGCCTGTTCAATGAAAACTGGCCGTTCATTCGCACCAACCCAAACGTGAAGGGCAATCTTTTTTGGTTTTGAGTGAAGCGC
>Ga0129327_10000603_pt1 | contig 21612 bp, 24 predicted proteins | sample CPBDNA_6_FD_111799 | JGI IMG/M metagenome (GOLD analysis project Ga0129327, IMG submission 111799) | Freshwater to marine salinity gradient microbial communities from Chesapeake Bay, USA - CPBay_Spr_31_0.8_DNA | ecosystem: Environmental > Aquatic > Marine > Coastal | place: USA: Chesapeake Bay... | reverse complement strand
TCGTAGGCGCTGCTATGATGTACTGGATAAAACCAGCCCAAAGCGAATAGGTTATATCGGGGTCAATCTTCGTCAGATTGTGTGCTTTCTTTTGGTTACTTTTCTTTGCACAAGCAAAGAAAAAGTGACTGGCGTGTCGGGCCACCCCGACGACCTTGACCCTAAAACTTTAAAGAAAACATAAAAATCCAGAATATAAAATTACTGTTAACGGGCAGAACTTTCCCTATAAATTCAAACCAAAGAAAACTTATTATCGCCGAAAAGTCTTACCACCATCATCATTCGCCTCCAACGTTAACCCCGCCGTCGACTTCTCCAAAACCTCAGCATTATCATCCCGCTCAAGTTTAATCATCAATCGCAAATCATTCGCCGAATCCGCATGAGCAATAGCATCTTCATAAGTAATCTCACCACGCGTATAAAGAACGTATAATGCCTGATCAAATGTTTGCATCCCCTGCTCACTAGAGCGCTTCATTAATTCTTTTAACTTTCTAACCTCGCCTTTACGAATTAAATCTGCCGCAAGCGGTGTATTCAATAACACTTCAACAACAGCACGTCGACTCTTACCATCGGGTGTAGGGACAAGTTGCTGAGCAATCATACCGCGTAAGTTAAGCGATAAATCCATCCAAAGTTGTGGGTGACGCTCCGCAGGAAAAAAATGCAATATTCTATCGAGCGCTTGGTTAGCATTATTGGCATGCAGAGTACAAAGACATAAATGACCTGTCTCAGAAAAAGTAATGGCTTGCTCCATTGCTTCGCGCGTTCGAATTTCTCCAATCATAATAACGTCTGGTGCTTGGCGTAACATGTTTTTTAAAGCCACTTCAAAACTTTCAGTATCTATGCCTACTTCACGTTGCGTTACAATACAGCCATCATGTTGATGAATAAATTCAATAGGATCTTCAACACTAATAATATGACCACGGCTGTTTTGATTACGATGACCGATCATAGAGGCCAGAGATGTCGATTTACCTGTGCCGGTTGCACCAACAAAAACAACGAGACCGCGTTTGGTCATCGATAAATCTTTAACAATATCGGGTAAGCCTAAATCATCAATTTGTGGAATATGGGTTTCTATACGCCGAATAACAATGCCGGCTAAGTTGCGCTGGTAAAATGCACTTGCTCTAAAGCGACCAACGCCTCGTGCGCTTACTGCAAAATTGAGTTCTTTGGTTTTTACAAATTCCTTACGTTGATCCTCGTTCATGATGCTCAGTACTGCTTCACGTGTTGCTTCTGGCGAAAGTGGCGTATTACTTATAGGTACCACTTTACCATTGAGTTTAATGCTCGGTGGAACACCTGCAGTAATAAAAAGATCCGAAGCGCCTTTTTCTACCATAGATGTAAGCAGCGGATAAATATCCATTTAGAAACTCTCCGGCATTTTGGCGATTTCTCTTGCGGCATCTCGTGAGATGGTTCGATTTGCAACGAGTGTCGTGAGACATTGATCCATGGTTTGCATGCCAAGGTTTGCACCGGTTTGTATGGCTGAATACATTTGTGCAACTTTATCTTCACGAATTAAATTTCGAATAGCCGGTGTGCCAATCATAATTTCATGGGCGGCAACTCGACCACCGCCACTGCGCTTGATTAATGTTTGAGAAATAACGGCCTGTAAACTTTCAGATAACATTGAGCGCACCATGTCTTTTTCAGCGGCAGGAAATACATCAACAATTCTGTCGATAGTTTTTGCGGCAGAGGTGGTATGCAAGGTGCCAAAAACTAAATGACCGGTTTCAGCGGCTGTCAGCGCCAAACGAATCGTTTCTAAATCACGTAATTCACCCACTAAGATAATATCGGGATCTTCACGCAGTGCAGAGCGAAGCGCCTCATCAAAGCCATGTGTGTGTCTATGGACCTCACGTTGGTTAACTAAGCATTTTTTGCTTTCATGAACAAACTCAATAGGATCTTCGATGGTGAGAATATGGTCGTAGCGATGCTCATTAATAAAATCGACCATCGCAGCCAGTGATGTCGACTTACCAGAACCCGTGGGTCCGGTGACAAGTACTAAACCTCGAGGAACGGCGGCGATATCACGAAACACTTGCCCCATGCCTAAATCTTCCATCGATAATACTTTTGAGGGAATGGTTCTAAATACGGCACCGGCGCCGCGATTTTGATTAAATGCGTTAACCCTAAAGCGCGCTACGCCAGGTACTTCAAAAGAGAAATCAGTTTCGAGGAATTCTTCAAAATCTTTTCGTTGGCCATCATTCATAATCTCGTAAATAAGATCATGGACTTCTTTTTGTTCGAGCGCCGGTAAGTTAACGCGGCGAATATCACCATCTACGCGTATCATAGGGGGTAAACCAGCTGATAAATGCAAATCAGAGGCATTCTGTTTTGCGCTAAAAGCTAATAATTCAGTGATATCCATAAATTGTCCTGTTGTCTGAAGCCAGTGAGATAAAATTTGTTGATTACAAATGATGAAATAAGCGAGTCGGTAAAAGCTTGTTGTTAATAGACAAGCTTTTTAGCGCGTTGTTAGATAACTGCATGACAGTTGCTGAACTATTGCGGTAAACCGATTAAAATCCACTATTTGTATTGTTAAGCCAAAGCTATTGCTCTGGTAGGTGAATCTATAACCAAATGATAGCTATTGATCAAAATATTACCGATGTTCGTGCCAGAATTAAGCAGGCAGCCACACTTTATTCGCGTGAAAGCTCGACTATTTCACTTCTTGCTGTGAGTAAAAAGCAGCCCGTTAGTGCCATCCAAGTTGCGATAGCTGCTGGCGTTAAGGATTTTGGCGAAAACTACCTGCAAGAAGCCGAGCTCAAAATCAACGAACTCCGAGAAATGTCGCTTAACTGGCACTATATTGGTGCAATTCAGTCAAATAAAACCCGTGCCATTGCGAGTTTGTTTGACTGGGTACACAGCGTTGATCGTGTCAGTATTGCCCAGCGTCTCAGCAATCAACGTCCCCAAGCGCTTGAGCCGCTCAATATTTGCCTGCAAATTAATATTGATGCCGAAGCCAGCAAATCAGGACTGCTGCCCGAAGACGTTCTAGAGGCGGTAAAACAGATAAATGACATGCCGAATCTGCGTTTACGCGGCTTGATGGCCATACCGGCTAAATCTGAAGATATTCAAAGTACGCGAGCCAGTTTTGCCCGCATGTACCAATTATTCGAGCAGGCGCAGCAACTCAGTGAGGCTTCGAGTTTTGACACCTTGTCGATGGGTATGTCTGCCGATATCGAGCCGGCAATTGCCGAGGGCGCAACTTTATTACGCGTAGGGACTGATATTTTTGGTGCTCGCAGTTCATAATGGCGCGGCAGATTTTGACGCTAAATACATAAACCAAACACCCATACAAAAATCAATAGAAGGCCGGAGTTGTTTTGAGCACATCAGTAGACCATTTATCTTTAAATAACGAAGACACAGCCATCGCGAAAATCGCATTTATCGGCGCAGGCAATATGGCGCGCAGTTTAATCGGTGGGTTATTAAAGCAAGGTTATCCTGCCACTCATATTGCTTGTAGTGCTCCTACGGAAGCGAGTTTAGCGTCTGTTGCAGAAATGGGTGCTGTTAGTACATCAACAAGCAATGCCGAAACTATTGCAGCGGCCGATGTTGTTATTATGGCGGTTAAGCCTCAGGTGATGCGTGAAGTATTGGCGCCTCTCATGAGTGTACTCAATAGTAATAAACCCTTATTGATATCAATTGCTGCGGGTATTAGCTGTGAAAGCTTGCAGAGCTGGGCCGGCGAAAGTGTCCCGATTGTCCGCTGTATGCCTAACACTCCTTCATTACTGCAAGTGGGCGCCACTGGCTTATATGCAACCGATGCCGTATCGACAGCGCAGCATAAAACAGCCGATGTTATTTTATCGGCGGTTGGCACGGTTGTTTGGGTTAAACAAGAACTTGAATTAGATGCAGTGACTGCTGTTTCAGGAAGCGGGCCCGCTTACTTCTTTTTAATTATGGAAGCCATGCAAGCGGCCGGTGAGAAATTGGGTTTAACGGCCGAAGCGGCAGCACAGTTAACACATCAAACAGCCCTAGGTGCAGCGCGAATGGCTTTAGAAAGTGATGTAAGTGTGGCAGAGTTGCGTAAGCGTGTAACATCACCTAACGGAACAACTCAGGCAGCCGTAGAAAGTTTTATAGACAGTAAGATAGAAGATACAGTAGAACGGGCAATGCAGGCAGCGTTTAAGCGTTCGCAAGCGCTCGCTAAAGAACTGGGCTAGCTTTGATAGTCGAATATTAATAAGTGCCCTTATAGTTTTTTATCAATCAAAATTGCAAACGAGAATGAGTTTAAATGATTAACCAAATATTAGAATTATTAATTAGCTCCGTAATCGAGCTTTATACCATGTTGGTATTACTGCGTTTAATGATGCAGTTAGCTCGAGCTGACTTTTATAATCCTATTTCGCAATTTATTGTTAAAGCTACAGACCCATTACTAAAGCCTTTAAGACGATTTATTCCAGGCTTATGGGGCATCGATATGCCATCCATTGTTTTGGCATTGCTGGTTCAAATTGTTGGTCTTGTTTTGATGATGCTACTTAAAGGGACTATTAGTGGAAGTCCTGTATTATTTTTATTATTAGGTTTATTTGGCATTATCAATATTAGTTTAAAAATTGCATTTTTTGCGATTATTATTGTTATTGTCGTAAGTTGGATTGCGCCTCAGTCATATAATCCGGCGGTCTCACTGTTGCGTCAAATTAGTGATCCATTAATGGCGCCGTTTAGAAAAATTATTCCGCCAATGGGTGGTCTAGATTTTGCGCCTATGCTGGCCATGTTTGTGATTCATATATTGCGGTCAATTGTATTGCCTAATATATTTATGGCGATAGGCGGTTAAGCTGTATTAAAGTTTTTAAATTAAAGCGAAACATTGGCCTTTGCTATAGTCACAAAGGCTTTAATGACATCGTCAGGTGCTTGCACGAGTTCAACTAATACGCCTTCAGCACCAATCGGAAAATCTTCATTGCCTTTAGGGTGAATAAAACATACATCGTAACCGGCAGCGCCTTTTCTAATACCGCCTGGTGTAAAGCGCACTCCTTTTTCAGTCAGCCATTCTACAGCGGCATTTAAATTATCGATCCATAAGCCAATATGATTTAACGCGGGTTCATGCACTTTGGGTTTTTTGTCAGCATCAATTGGCTGCATTAAATCGACTTCGACTTTGAAGGCGCCGTGGCCGAGCTCACAAATATCTTCGTCAACGTTTTCTTTTTCACTGATGAAGCTACTGGAATAGCGCAAACCTAAAGTATCAACCCAGAATGCGCGCAATTTATTCTTGTCGAGGCCGCCAACAGCAACTTGCTGAATACCGAGCACAGAAAAGGGTCTTTGGTTCAACATGAATAAACTCCTAACAAAAAATAATTGAAAGTATTATACGTCTATATTGCTATTCGCGATTGTTAAAAGGCAACCACTGTGAGGTGGTAGCAATATTGGTTTTGACTTGCTCGGCTTCACTTTTAATAAAGCGATTAATAGCCACTCTGAAATCAGGATGTTTAATCCAATGGTTAGACCAAGTATTGATAGGCTTAAAGCCGCGTTTAACTTTATGCTCACCTTGCGCGCCGGCATCGAATTTTTTTAAGCCCTTTTCAATGCAAAACTCAATACCTTGGTAGTAACAGGCTTCAAAGTGCAAAAATTCAGCATCTTGATTACAGCCCCAATATCGGCCGAATAAAGTGTCAGAAGAAAATAAATTCAATGCACCGGCAATCGCTATATCATCTTGAAAGGCTATTACTAACAATATTTGTTCGGGCATGGTTTTCGCAATGCGTTGAAAAAAGGCTTTGGGTAAGTAACCACCATGTCCTGATCGTTTAGCATAAGTGCGCTGATAAAAATCGAAGAAGGTATCCCATAGCGAGTCATCAATATCAGAGCCGGTAAGGCGCAATAATGTAATGCCCTGATCTTTAACCCACTGCCGCTCTTTTTTAACATCTTTGCGTTTGCGGGATTTAAATTCAGCTAAAAAATCATCAAAGTCATTAAATGCATGCTGATTTTTATTTTCATTAAACCAATGGTATTGATGGCTGTGTCGCTGCGTCAATTGTTGTTTGGCGAGCGCATCAGAAACCGATTTTGTAGAATATAAAAAATGAAATGAAGATAGATCTAGCTTTTCGCATTGTTCAATACAAGCTTCTTTCAAAGATTGGTAAATGGCCTCACTATTACTTAAAGCTGTTTCAGCAATTGCAATTCGAAGACCACTCACAGGTGAATAGGGAATAGCGCCGAGTAGCTTGGGAAAATAATTCAAGCCATTGCGTTCATAGGCTTCGCTCCAAGACCAATCAAAAATATATTCGCCATAGGAGTGATATTTTAAATACAGTGGCGCAGCGGCAACTGCTGTATTGCCATCAAAAACAATGGCATGGTATGGCTGCCAACCGCTTTCTTTTGTGCAGGCAGCGCCAACAGAGAAATCGTTATTGCCAGCGGTTTCTAGCGCATGCAAAAATTCATAGCGAATAAACGGATAGTCAGTGCCGCAGACACTATTCCATAGCGACTGGCCAATATCCTCAATAGCTTTATAAAAACGGACTTCCATTTATATTACCGGAGATGATGCTTTATAGTGATGGCGTGATTATAGTGATATGTAAAATGCATAATCAGCAGCAAGCCCAATAAAGATAACAAGGCCTACATAGTTATTATTTAAAAAGGCGCTAAAGTATTTAGTTTTATCACGCTGGCTAATAAGTGATTGTTGATAAATAAACAATATGGCCGTTAGACAGATTGCACCATAGTAAATACGGCCTAGCTCAAGTAATAGACCTATTTTTATGATTAAGGCAATAAAAATACATTGTAAGAAAGCTGTGATAAGCCGATCGTAACGACCAAACAATACCGCGGTAGATTTAACACCGATCATTAAATCATCATCCCTATCGACCATGGCATAAAATGTGTCATACACCACGACCCAAATGATAACGGCGCTGTATAGGGGTAAAATAATTGTGGGAAGCGTATTCATTTGCGCAGCGAAAGCCATAGGTATTGAGCAACTAAAAGCCATGCCTAAGACAACTTGAGGTAAATGGGTGAAGCGTTTAGTAAATGGATAAAGCGCAGCGAGTAATAGTGCTGCAAAGGCTAACAAAACTGTTAAGCGATTAGTAAACAATAGTAATAAAGCAGCAGCTGCGCATAGTAATATAAAAAGTTGTATAGCCTCTTTAGGTGTTACAAGCCCGGCGGCTAAAGGCCTTTTTTTTGTTCGCTCAATAAAACCATCGATATTACGATCGGCAAAATCATTAATGACACAGCCGGCTGAACGCATTAAGAATGCGCCAATAACAAAGACTATAATTAATAATGGATCAGGCATGCCTTTAGCCGCTATCCATAATGACCATAAGGCGGGCCATACCACTAAGTAAGTGCCAATAGGTTTGTCGACACGCATGAGTTGTAAGTAATGTGGAATGTGACGACGCGTTAACTCAAGCATATAAAAACCAATTTAAAATTCAAAAACATGTTTAAGGCTTAAAGGCGGGCAAAAAAACTTCACCAACTAATAAAGGTTTATTATAAATCACAAATCGAGATCGGCGGCCCCAAAGTATTGGATTTTCTTTGTTTACATCAATCTGCGATGTTGCGTATAAGGGTAAACTTGTTGTCGGTATGCGAGCAATTTGAAAGGGGCTTCTCTGCATGCCTGGGGTGTTAAAAAGTAGTTGCCCGAGTGGGCGATTATCCAAGTGTCGTAAATGTCTTAATTCGCCAGTTAATGAGCTTACTGGAATAACACTTCGCGCATATACCCAGGGTTGTTTATGGCCTAATAATAAAACCTCGCGAATAAGACAGCGTAACCGTGGTGAGCTCCCTAATAAGTCGTATTCAGATAATGTAGCATTACCCCATTGCTGACGAAGAACTTGAACTGAAAAATTCTGCTGACTGGTTTTGATTAGGCGTTGAGTTAATGAAGTACTATCGAGTAACCACTCTCGATTAGCTATCGGCAACGCACTGCTAAAGCGCGTATGAAAATCACGCCAAATGGGTCCTTGTGGGTGGAATCGTATCGGTTGTTGGTCGTACAATGGATGGCTTTCCGTTGGCGATAAAATAATAAATGCTGAATATGAGAATGCGGTATTGAGGCATAACTTGCAAGTAGAGAGCGCTATTCGTTTGATAAGTTACATTGCTCAACAGCGAGATACATTGTCCGTCGATATAATTCCATATAATGAGAGGTTAATTGAATGAAGGTATGGGAATGTCTGGTTTGTGGCTGGCTCTATGATGAAGCCAAAGGGTGGCCAGAAGACGGCATTGCGCCTGGAACTGCTTGGCAAGATGTACCTCAAGATTGGCTTTGTCCTGAATGCGGCGTGGGCAAAGAAGATTTCGACATGGTTGAGGTCGCAGGCAGTTATGAAGAGTCTGAGGCAAAATCAGAGACCACAACTCCTGACAATGCTGCGGCTAATGCTCCAGTAGTGATTGTAGGCACAGGGTTAGCGGGTTATAACTTGGCCCGTGAGTTTCGTAAGCTCGATAAAGAAACGCCGCTCTTATTAATTACCAGCGATGATGGCTGCTGTTATTCAAAGCCAATGTTATCAACCGGCTTTACTCGAGAGATGTCGGCCGATGATTTATCACAGGCCAATGCGGGCCAAATGGCAGAGCAACTACAAGCCAGTATTTGGACCTTTACTGAAGTCACCTCTATTAATACGGATAAACAAACCCTAGAAGTCAGCTCATTAAAGTCGACGCCGTATAAATCACTTATCTTAGCTTGGGGTGCTGAAGTTATTAGGCCACCCTTAACGGGTACAGGTTTAGCGCAGGTTTATGCGATGAATGATTTAATGGATTATCGACGGCTTAGAGAAACCATAGACCATACCGATGCTAAAAAAGTGTTTGTCATTGGCGCCGGTTTAATTGGGTCAGAAATTACCAACGATCTACTTAATGGCGGTTTTCAAGTCGAAGTCGTCGATCCGCTTGCTCATAATTTAGCCTCCTTGTTGCCTGAACCGGCAGGACGAGCAGTGCAGCAGGCCCTTGAAGAGCAAGGCGCTAAGTTCCATTTTGGTACAACGGCTGAATCGATTAACACGCAAGCAAGCGGTAAAGGCGTTTTAGTTACCTTAGCTAATGGTTCAAAAGTAGATGCCGATCTGGTGATTTCGGCGATTGGCGTCCGACCTCGTATAAAACTTGCACAACAAAGTGGAATTGCGGTGAATCGTGGCATCATTGCGAATAGATTATTGGCAACTAGCGCCGCGAATGTTTACACTCTGGGTGATTGCGCTGAGGTCGAAGGCCATGTACTTTACTACGTAGCGCCATTAATGGCCGCGGCAAGGGCATTGGCAAAGACTTTAACGGGTACGCCTATGCAAGTGGAGTACCCTGCCATGCCGGTAACGATTAAGACGCCGGCTTGTCCCATTGTGGTTGCTCCGCCTGCTAAAGAGGCTAAGGGACGTTGGGAAATACACATTGATAGTGCCGACAATAAAAATGTTATTGCCCAGTTTAAAGATGCAAAGGGCCAGTTATTAGGTTTTGCATTAACAGGACAGGGCACAAAAGAGAAACAAGCATTGCAAAAACAACTGCCGGCTATTTTAGCGTAGCGGGCATTTTTAAACAGCTGCCATAATTATGGGGCAGTTTCAGCGCGTATGGAATATACGCTTATTAATGATGAGGAATGAAATATGAACAAGACTGAACTTGCTGCCATTGTTGCTGATAAAGCCGACATCTCAAAAGAAAAGGCTAATGAAGTTGTTACTGCGATTACTGATGAAATTACAGCGGCACTTGCCCGTGAAGATAGCGTTAGCTTAATTGGTTTTGGTAGTTTCGTCCGTCGTTCACGCGCGGCACGTAAAGGTAAAAACCCACAAACGGGTGAAGAAATCGATATTAAAGCAAGTAACTCAGTAGGCTTTAAAGCGGGTAAAGCGCTTAAGGCTTCAGTTAACTAAAAATAGTTAACTGAAAATAGCTAACTAGAAACAGTTAATTAAGTTAATTAAAAAGTTAGTTGTAAAAAGTTAGCTATAAAGAGTTAATCGATTTGCTCGCCACTTTTAATGATCGCATTAAAAGTGGCGAGTGTTTCGTTGCTGATCAGTTTACATAATTTCAATACTCTAAAATGCCTTTCCTTATTATTCTATTATTCAATTGCCACCCAAATGATTAACCCTATCAATGAGGCTTGTTGATGACCCTTACTAATAAAATATTTTTTGCCATGGCGGCCGGTATTGCTTTCGGCTCAATCGCCAATATATTACCCGAATCGAATTATGATATCTGGCTAGAAAAAATCGTTTTTCTTGGTCTCTTCGATATAGTGGGAAGTATTTTTGTAGCGTCATTAAAATTGCTAGTGGTGCCCATGGTATTTGTTTCACTAACCTGTGGAACCGCGAGTTTAAGTGGTCACGGAAATATGGGTGCCATGGCGGCAAAAACAGTGGGCTTATATTTAATGACGACAGCTATTGCTATAACTATTGCACTGAGTCTTGCGCTGATTATGGAGCCAGGAAGTGGTGATCAATTTAATAGCCAGTTAACCACCGACGCAAGTTATGTCGCGAAAGACGCCCCGCCTTTAAAAGACGTGTTAATTAATATTATCCCTAGCAACCCTATAAAGGCGATGGCCGAAGGCAATATGTTGCAGGTGATTGTTTTTGCCTTGTTGTTTGGTATAGCGATATCACGATCAGGTGAGTTTGGCGTAAAAATAGCAAAAAGTTTTGAGTCACTCAATGAAGTCATTATGGAAATGGTAATGATCTTAATGCGGTTGGCGCCCTATGGAATTTTTTGTTTGTTGGCAAAAATATTCTACGCCACAGGATTCGATTTAATACAGCAGCTATTTGCTTATTTTATTACCGTAGTAATGGCATTACTTTTTCATGGCGCCATTATTTATACGGGCATATTAAAATTATTTACCGGCCTGAGTCCTATAAAATTTTTAAAGCATATGCGGCCAGTAATGATGTTTGGTTTTTCTACTGCATCAAGCAACGCAACTATGCCCGTTACATTAGAGACGGTTGAAGAAAAAATGGGCGTTAGGAACTCGGTTGCTTCATTCACTGTGCCCTTAGGCGCGACCATTAATATGGACGGCACAGCAATTATGCAAGGTGTTGCTACCGTATTTATTGCACAGGCCTATCAAATTGATATTGGCATAGTCGGTTATCTAACGGTTATTCTAACGGCGACATTAGCTTCTATCGGCACTGCCGGTGTACCTGGAGTGGGTTTGGTTACCTTGGCGCTTGTGTTACAGCAAGTGGGCTTGCCTGTTGAAGGCATAGCATTAATTATTGGTGTTGATCGCTTGCTCGATATGTTACGGACCGCTTTAAATGTAACGGGTGATTCAGTCGTGTCTTGTGTGGTGGCGAAAAGTGAAAATGCTATCGACACACAAGTCTTTAACCGTTAATCAACAAAACTTTTAATTAAAAAGAGTGAGCGCTGAATCTATGGACGCAGAAGAAATTAAACAGCGCTTTGCAAAAAAAGCGACGCGGTTTTATATTGTTAATTTTATTATGGCGCTGGTTATTGGTGTGGGTTTATATCAAGCGAAAGTGTTTGGTATTTATAAAGAAGCGTTTATTCCGATTATTGCGCTTTTCCTTTTATGGATATTTAATATCGATAAACTGTATCGCTGTCCTGCCTGCGGGAAAGTGCCGCGCGGTAAAGAGGGCTTAATTTATTTGCCTAAAAACTGTACCGCGTGTGATGTTGAGCTGCGTTAGATAAGTGCTTCGATAGCAGCAGCAATCGCTTCAGGCTTTGCTGTAGGCGCAAATCGTTTTACCACTTCGCCCTTTCTATTGACCAAAAACTTAGTGAAGTTCCATTTAATCCGCTTAGAACCCAACAAGCCTTTGGCATTGGATTTTAAATGCTCAAAGAGTGGGTGAGCGTGCTCGCCATTGACCTCAATTTTTTCAGCCATGGTAAAACTAACTCCATAGTTAAGCTGACAAAATTCTGTGATTTCACTCATTGAGCCGGGGTCTTGTTTGCCAAATTGATTGCAGGGAAAGCCAAGAACAACTAAGCCTTTATCTGCATACTGTTTGTTTAGCTTTTCTAAACCTTCAAATTGTGGAGTAAAGCCGCATTTGCTAGCGGTATTAACAACAAGCAGTACTTTATCTTGATAGTCTTGAATAGACTGATCATCCCCATTGGGAAGTTTAAAATTTAGATGATAGATATCACTCATAAATAAATCCATAGATGTTATTAGTAGAAGTATTAGACGCAGCAAAAAACACGGTAAACAAAAGCTATAAGCCAAAGTTTACCGTGATTATGCAGTGTTAACTATAAAATTTAGTTTAGTCTAGCTGACGTTTCATTTGCTGTATTAAAACGCTGGCTTTAGTTCGACCGTATTGCGAAGGAGAGCGATCGAGGTAGCGCGATAGCGCATTAATAGCTGCTCGTGGCTGCTTAGCTTGAGCATAGAGTTGACCGGCATCTAAGAGAAGCTCTGCTTCATCAGGCGCAATTTTACGCATGCTATCTAAAGTAATAATAGCATCAAGGAAATTATGTTTATCTACTTGGCGTTGCTTAATATTATTTTGTAAGCGAAGCAGAGTTTTGCGGTTAGATATAGCTTGATAGTGCTCTGGTTTGAGTTCAGCCTCAGAGCCAAGAGCGAGCTTTAACAGGCGACGTAGATCAACAGCATTCACGATGTTAGCATGGTGAAAGGGGTCAAAAATAATACGTTCGCCATTCGCTTCAAGGCGACAAATAAAATGGCCTGGTAAACCAATACCTACGATATTCCAACCCTGAGCTTTAGCAACATACATACAAATAATGGCTAAAGTAATAGGCATGCCTTTTCTACGCTCAATGACAGAACATAAATCAGCATTTTCTAATTCTTCATAATGATCATAATTGCCATGATAGTGATATTGATCGTAAACTACTGCTTGAATGGAGCGTAATTTCTTTCTGATGTCATGATGACATTTACTGCCATCTTCATTGGCGTGGGTATCACCGCCCGCAATACTTGCATAGTAAGCGGCTACAGCCTCAGAGAGTTCGGCGAGATGGTCGGTGTAAAAACTCATGGGCTTATTGCCCATTAATGATAAGCCCAGGGCAGCGCTTGCCAGACAAATTGACTCGTCATCGTAGGAGCCGAGTAAGTTAACTTGCTGTATAGGATTAAGACATCTATCCATACGGAAACCTCTGTGTTTTATAGTCATTATAATAAAGGGACAGGCTAGTGAGTATTTAGATGTATTCTACTTTAAATACATTTCACTACGCTGATCGTTGATCTATAGACTCTAATTACTTTGGTAAGTTCTTATGTTTTATACGGTAGGGTTCCGTTAACCGATGACTTAACATACCTCAAGTTTAAAGTTTTGTATGCAATAATTTATCTGAATGGTTAAATAAAATAGAAAGATAATTAAAGTTGTTCGTTTACTAAGCGGATTCCTGATAGCTTAAAAATACCAATCCATTTATGCACTTATTTGAAGCAAAAAAAAGTTATGTAAGCGTGTGAATAAGATAAAATGTTAGATCATAGTTAGCCATTTCGATTAGACGAAGGCAATGATTGTAAAATTTTTTTTACAATGCTTTAAATATTTGTTGTAATTTTAATCAGTTTACCGTTGTTGAAGAACTTGCTTAGAGAGCTACTAATGAGCGGTTTTTTTATCCATAAGTAATGTCAAAATTTTTAGTTAGAGAAGAATAGTTATGTCAGTTTATATTCAAATTTTTATGTTAGCCGTTATTTTATTACTTAGCGTTTATGCAACATTACTTTGCAAAAAACTATGGCAGCTAAAGCGAAAACAAACGTTAGATAAAAACAAAGAACAGCATCGCGTAAAAAATAAAAAAATAGAAACACAGGAGAGTATTCATATTCTCATAAATTGCTTGTTACAAGATCAAGTATCACTCACTGAGGCGGCCATCAGAATATCGGGACTGGCTAAAGCCTTAAAGCTCAGTGATATTGAGCAGCAGTTTTATATTGCCTTTGACAATTTAGCTATGGCGACATCTCATATTCCAATATTGGAAGCCTGGGGTAAATTGTCGGCGAAAGAGCAGAAGCGTTTTAATGATGAGCGTGGGATAATAGAGGGAGAACATAAAGATAAGGTTTTAGATGCGGCTAAACGCTTAAGCCAGCCTCAATAGTTCATAGAGCTCTTTATTGAGCGTTCAAGTTCTTAGTTTTCTTCAATTTAAGTAAGGTTAAACAGGTTAATATGCAGTTATCATTGATTTATGCGCGTTCACTCAACCGTTGTATTGGTAAAGAGGGAGGCATTCCTTGGCATTTACCTGATGAATTTGGTCACTTTAAAAAGACCACGCTAGGCAAGCCAATTATCATGGGCAGAAAAACCTATGAAGATCATAAATCTGCATTGCCAGGCCGCCGTAATATCGTGATAAGCCGTCAGCCTGATTATTCGGTTGTAGAGGGCATTGAGCTTGCCAATTCATTAGAAAGCGCCATAGCAATGGCCACAGAGACTAGTGATGAGATCTTTGTGATTGGTGGTGTTCATTTTTTTGTTGAGGCTATGCCTTTGGCCAGCTGTATTTACGAGACCGTGGTTCAGGCTGAAATTGATGGTGAAGCGAAATTACCCGCATTCGATCTCACTGGCTGGGAATCCACTCTATTAGGTGAGCATGGTATCGACGATAAACATGCCTATGCCTATAAGATGTATCAGCATCGTCGTTTAGCATCAATTTAATGAAAGCGTTAAAATAGTCGGTTTGAATATCGCTCCTTAAATCATAATCCCTTTTATTTGGAAGCTTCTCTAATGGCGTCACTTCAAGATCAACTGCTTAATGCCGGTATGGTTGATAAAAAAAAGGCCAAAAAATTTGAGAAAGATAAGCGAAAGCAGGCTAAGCAGCTGCCGAAAGGTCAAAAATTAGCCAATGAGGCGCGAGAACAAGCGCAGCAAACATTGAATGAAAAAGCACAGAGAGATAAAGAAACCAATCGCGCACTCCAAGAACGGGTAAAGGTTAAGGCTATTGCTGCGCAAATTAAGCAGTTAATTGAAGTTAACCGTCTCGACCGAAGTAAAGGCGATGTAGCTTTTCAATTTGTTGATGGCAAAAAAATTAAAAAAATGCATATTTCGGCATTGTTCCAAAACCAGCTAGGTAAAGGGCAAATAGCGATTGTTAAATTAGGTGAGCTCTATGAGCTAGTGCCGACAGCAGTCGCAGAAAAAATTAAACAGCGTGATGAGAGTTTGGTTGTCATGCTAACTGAAAATTCTGGCGTAAACGCAAATCAAGAAGACGAAGATGATCCCTACGCTGATTTTAAAATCCCCGATGATCTAATGTGGTAGTTCCTGCTGCATCCAACTGTTATAACAACATAGGCTATATATTGTGAGTTCTTCCGACTTTTCATCGCTTGCGCTCGCGCCCGAGTTAATTTCAAATTTAACAACGCTGGGCTATCACGAGATGACGCCGATTCAGGCGCAGAGCTTGCCAAAAATTATTGCCGGCGAAGATGTTATTGCGCAAGGTAAAACCGGCTCAGGTAAAACCGCTGCCTTTGGCTTAGGTCTTTTAGCCTCTCTTAATGTGAAGCAATTTAGAATTCAAGCCTTGGTGCTTTGCCCGACACGTGAATTGGCCGATCAAGTCGCCAAAGAAATTCGCCGCTTGGCAAGATCTATTCATAATATAAAAGTCTTAACCTTATGTGGCGGCATGCCATTTGGTCCTCAAGTAGGATCGTTGGAGCATGGTGCGCATATTATTGTTGGTACGCCAGGCCGTATAGAAGAGCATGTTCGTAAAGGCACTTTAGTTTTTAATTCGCTAAAAACATTAGTCCTTGATGAGGCGGACAGAATGTTAGAGATGGGTTTTCAGCCTGCCTTAGATGCCATCATTGAAGATATGCCAGTTAACCGTCAAACGTTACTTTTTAGTGCAACCTTTCCTCAAGAAATAGAATCAGTTGCGAAGCGAATAATGCAAAAGCCAGTGCGTGTGGCGGTAGAGTCACGGCATACTAATAATATTATTGATCAACGTGTTTATGAAGTCGGTAACGATAATCATCGCTTGCAGGCATTACAATTATTGTTATTAGATTTAGATCCAGAATCATCAGTCGTTTTTTGTAACACTAAACTAGAAACGCAAGCGCTAGCAGATGCGTTAAAGAGAGCAGGTTTTAGCGCTATGTCCTTGCATGGTGACCTTGACCAAAAGCAGCGTGATCAGGCTTTAGTTCGCTTTGATAATAAAAGCATCAATATCATTGTTGCTACCGATGTTGCTGCTCGTGGTTTAGATATAGATGCGTTAGATGTGGTTGTTAATTACCATATTGCTCGTGACCTTGATGTACACGTACATCGTATTGGTCGCACGGGTCGTGCCGGTAGTCATGGTGTCGCTTGTACTTTAGTGGGTGCTAATGAAAAATATAAGCTGGGCTTGTTAGAGGCGCATTTAGGCCAGACAATAGCGGTTTCATTATTACCCTCAAAAGAATTATTGAATCAATCGCCGCGTCAGCCGGCGATGACAACATTGCAAATCGATGGCGGGAAAAAGCAAAAAGTCCGCGCTGGTGATATTGTTGGCGCATTAACGGCGCAGGGTGAAATCGAAGCAGGGCAAGTAGGCAAGATACAAATTTTTGATCATCGAGCTTACATTGCAGTAGCAAGAGAAGTAACGCAGATTGCACTTGATAAAATAACGCATGGCAAACTAAAAGGACGTACTTTTCGTGTTCGTCATATTAGAGGCTAGTTGAGCGTAATGCGAAATAAAAATGCGTTTATTAATCTTATGTATTTAGGTGCGCTGCCGTTTATTGCAGGTGCATTATTGTCCTTACTGTCTATCGATACTTTGCCATGGCTAGGATCTATAGTGCATATTGTAAGTGTGTATGCGTTAGTGATTAGTGTTTTTATGGCAGGGATACTTTGGGGTGTTACGCTTCAGTTGCAGGAAAATAATGCCAATAGCCAGATCAACTTTTTAATCAGTAACATTCTCACTTTAACAGTGTGGTTTGTTTATCTTATTTATCCCGATAGTATTGCTTTTCTATTAACCACGGCAGTTATATTTTTGTGGTTATTAATGCTCGATACAAAACTCGTTCAACGACAGCATATTAGCAAGAGTTACTACCAGGCGCGAAAATGGGTGAGTGCGATAGTTATACTGTCGTTACTAATTATCGTACTAGTTATTGCCGCTAGTTAATATTTTTACTCTCCCAAACTAACCTTTGTTTAATAAAGGTTAAGTCTTGTAGTTATACTGAGCCATTTTAAGTAAAATCTATCAAATAAATCTCCTTCATCGAAAACTATAAAAGAATTCATTATGAGCAATCCTTCGTTTGATATCGTTGTATTTGGTGCCACTAGTTTTGTTGGTCAAATTCTTAGCCAGTATTTATTTGATCAATACGGAGTCTCTAAAGTCCGCTGGGCCATGGCGGGTCGGTCTCAGAAAAAACTCGAAGAAGTAAGATCGCAGCTAGGTGAGGGTGCCGCTGACATTCCACTATTAATTGCGGATGCAGCCGATGATGAAGCTTTAGCCAGTTTGTGTGCGCAAACACAGGTAGTTATTTCTACAGTAGGACCTTATGCCTTATACGGTGAGTCAATGATTCGCGCTTGCTGTGATAGTGGCACAGACTACTGTGACCTAACAGGTGAGGCACAGTGGATTAAAAGAATGCAAGATCGTTATGAAGAAAAAGCCAAAGAAACAGGCGCTCGAATTGTTCACTCCTGTGGATTTGATTCAATACCATCAGACCTAGGCGTACATTTTTTACAGCAGCATGCACAGGCCAAATTCAATAGCCACTGCAATAATATTATAATGCGAGTAAAACAATTAACCGGTACGGCATCGGGCGGCACCATAGCGAGTGTTATCAACTTAACAAAAGAAGCCGTTGCAGATAAAAAAATACGCAAAGAAATGGCTAACCCCTATTCTTGTTGTCCAGCCGATCATGGTTTTACAGTAAGGCAAAATCATGTGGGTGTGAGTTATGACAGTGAATACAATAGCTGGGTTGCGCCTTTTATTATGGCGGCAATTAATACGCGTATAGTGCATCGATCCAATGCATTATCAGGCAGCGCCTATGGTACTGATTTTATGTATGAAGAGGCTGTGATAAAAGGTGATGGTGAAAAAGGAGAGAAGCGTGCAAAGAAAGCCGCTTCAGATGCGCGTAAATTTATGACGCTAGTAGCGTTTGCACCTACACGTTGGATCTTAGAGCGTTTTATTTTACCGAAGCCGGGCGAAGGTCCTACGCCAGAAGAGCAGCTTAATGGGAGCTATGATTTACGCTTTATGGGCACAAGCCCGCAAGGCGAAAAAATAGAAGTGAAAGTGACGGGTGATCGTGACCCAGGTTATGGCTCAACCGCTAAGATGTTAGGTCAAGCAGCTTGCAGCATAGCGTTTGATATTGATCAAGACACTGCCGGTGGTTTTTGGACACCGGCAACGCTATTAGGTGATCGTTTAATTGAGCGATTGAAAAGTGATGCAGGCCTGACCTTTGATGTTATTGGATAATTAACGCCTAAGATTTAAGTGCTAATGGCTCGGTATCAAATTGAATGCCGAGCCAGCCGTCCAAAATAAAATTCCGAATATTGGCATGGTCATCGCCGCTCGGGTTACCGAGTACGTCATCACGATAGTACTTACCGAACAACGCTAATGTTTCCATTTCGCTAAAGCCATTAAGTTGTGCAAAGGCAAATATTTTGCAAGAGCCCTCATTGGTTCCTGCCTCGTTTACCACTCCACCATTAGTAAAGCTTGTGGCCGTAAAATAATAAAGCGTATCAATCAATGTCATTACTTGTTCGAAGCTAATGGTTGCTGGTGATTCTTGAGCCTGTTGGTGCAATGCTTGAATTGTCATTATGTCTCGCTGAGCTTATGCCATTAAAGTTTGAGCGTTGCATTATCATTGATAAAGCGAGAAGGTCAACGGGTGAATGTGATATGACTATTTTTTGTTGAAAAAAAAGGCTTTTCAATTTAATGAAAAGCCTTTTAGGTTTTATTAAAACTTGACGTTAGCGGCGCTGTTTAAATAGTCCTAAGCCAGCGATTGCTGATAAGAATAACCATGCCCCGGCAGGAATCGGAACAGCAGCATCGGTACCGCCTATTGAAGGGTTTTCAGTTGACACTGAAAGTAAACTTAAGGCGCCTAGTACTTTTAGCTCCTTACCGCCTGACGCTGTAAATTTAAGTTCCATTTTGAGATGGTCATTATCAAAATCGTTAAGGTCTAAGCTGAGTGGCAAGCTCATGTCAGAAAAAACAGATTTTGAGCTGTCTTGGATTTCAATTTTGAATTTATCAAAATCTAACAAAAAAGTACTGCTGCTGCCTTGGTTGCCAACAACGCCGCTACGAAAGCTAGTATCTTGGTCTTCAATTTTGAATTTATCTTTATTGTCTTCAACCGTGATTTTTATATCGTTACTGATATTGGTATCGCTTGCAGTATCTTCACTGGTATAGACTGCGGCTCCATTAGAAGAGGCAACGGTAAAAGAAAAATTAATCCCATTGGTGTATTCAGCTTTATTGTTATTGCCGCCAGTAGACGCAAGGCTATTATCGACTGAAAAACTGCCAGAAATAATATCATCGATTGCAAAACTGAAAGAGTCTGGGTCGTCTAATTTTTTTTCATCGATTTCATTCACTGTACCGCTAAATGTGTAAGTGACAATAGATGCTTGGGCTACCATTGATGCACTAAAACTGAATAGCGATATCAATAGAATAGAGTAAAGCTTAGTTGCGTGATGCTTCATTAAAAAAAATTCCTTCTCATTATTATCAAAATTCTAGTATTAGATTAGTATATGACCAGATTTAAAGTCAAATTAAATCGCTGTGAGTGTGGTCGATAGTCGATAAATAGATATTATTACTCTAAGTATCAAACGGTTAGTGGGCATATTTTTTTTCGGCGTTTTATTCAAATTAGGTGTTTTCAGTCTCTATTAGACTCTTTACAGCCTCTGATTGTTTTTATTAAAGGAAAAACAACAAGTGGTTATAGCTTTTTATTATAATTATTATGTTATTTATCTATAATTAATAAACATTTTTTTGAAAACACAAAGAGCTGTTTATGCGCAAGAAGCGTCTATGAGTTCTTTTAAAAGAAATAGTTCCTAACGATTTTTTATAGAGAATTGGCACAAAAAATTTCTAAGCATATTGCGTTATTTAATGATTCATTGAATTGGCCTTATTACTTCCAATATCAATTTTATTTTCTTATGCATTATTTGTTAGGATGCTGCTGCGATACACCTTTTATTGGATTTATGATGAGTAAATTAGCAACTAAAAAAACCCTTAATAGCGCTGACGCCATATGTCGAGAATCAGGTGCAAGGTTAACTGAAAAACGCAAACGGACATTAACCGTGTTACTTGATGCGCCTGCACCGATGTCGGCCTATGAACTCAAGGATGAATACGAAAATCGGTATAAGGAGTCGCTGACGGCCATGTCTGCTTATCGCATGTTAAATTTTCTTGTCGATGAAATGCTCGCCCATAAACTCCACTCAGTAAATAAATACACGGTATGCGAGCATATTAACTGCAGCCACGCACATGAACTGCCGCAATTCCTTATTTGCGATACCTGCCAATCGGTATCCGAGGCTGGCATTAAGCACGATACCCTCAAAAAGCTTAAAGCTGATGTTAGCGAAACAGGGTTTGCCCTTAACAATCAACAACTTGAACTGCATGGTATTTGTCATAGTTGTCAGCCTGCGCAATAATCGACAAGATCTGTACTCGCTCAAACAACTTCAGCATTCGTTAACGGCATCTATAATTCCGATGAATAAATCCCCTTAATAAATCCCCTTAATAAATACTCCCTTAATCTTAATCAATAGCCCTTTTGAATAAAGAAATCTTATAGCCATAAGCCCTTTGGCCTTTTAGAAATCCTTGTAATTGTATTGCTTAGTGAGTGTTTGAGGCCGCTGTTTTCTGGCTTATGTGGCTATCTGGCCTAATAACTGAGCTTGTATAATCGCTGTTTGCATTAACACTAATGTTTTAACTTGTTTGTGTGTCCCATAAATACACGTTAAAGTGTTATAGACAAAATGTACAACAACAGCGATAGAGCGGATACAGAGATAGATTATGAAAGCAAGCGATGTAAAAAAAGGCAATGTTATTGAGCACAATAATGCTGTGTTTCAAGTGAGAGATATTGAAAAATCTTCAGCGCAAGGCCGCGGTGGTAATGTGACGTATCGGTTTACCATTTACTCTGTCGCTAATGGTAACAAAGTTGATTTAGTTCTACGCGCC
>Ga0129327_10000602_pt1 | contig 21616 bp, 18 predicted proteins | sample CPBDNA_6_FD_111799 | JGI IMG/M metagenome (GOLD analysis project Ga0129327, IMG submission 111799) | Freshwater to marine salinity gradient microbial communities from Chesapeake Bay, USA - CPBay_Spr_31_0.8_DNA | ecosystem: Environmental > Aquatic > Marine > Coastal | place: USA: Chesapeake Bay... | reverse complement strand
AGTAATACCTAATGTAGTAGGTGCAGTCTCTGGAGGTGCATCAGGAGTTGCTGCAGACCAAGAATTGGATGCTGATGCATATTTAAATGTCCGTCCGAACTCTGTATGGAGATCGTCGTTAGAAGGTGATGTTGGAAATGCCATTATTTGTTATCCTATTATTATACCTGTTTAAATATTAAATCCGCTAGCACCTCGGGCTTGGTCACCAGTCCAGTTGTTTATGGAAGCAACAGAAGCGTCATTTGCAAAAGAGAAATAGTCACGTGTCGTTGAAGTAGCATATCCTCCCACGTCTGAGCTGTTACCACACGTGGAATATGAAAATGCTCCAGTTAAGTCTCCAGGAGATGCACTAATAGCTTCTGACACAAATGTGACTTTCTCTTTTGAGGACACGACGTCCCACGACGAACTACAGCTGTATCCGGCAATAGTGCTAGATACACATGCATGGGTTGTGCGGCGTTGAATTAGTGTTCCGACATTAGAAGCTTGACTCTCATCAGCGTATGAAAACTTTTGTAACATGGTCATTGCTGCTGAGGGTGGGTTAGTAGGTCCTGACATTCCCCCAGAAATATATGCAGTAGACTCGGTTATCATTGCGTTTCTAGAGCTATTCTGAGTGCCTTGAAACAACGTGCCAACTTGACTCGATGTTGTATCTGCTGCGAATGATGTTCTTCGAATCGTATTCGAATAGTACGGAGCAGTGTCTATATATCCGCCAAAGAAATACCCATTATCTGGGCTATGTGCTCCAGTAGCAGTTTGTGTCTTCTCATGTACCCATTGCCTGCCTAAGGCATAACTAGATTCACTAGCAAATGTATAAACCTCTGTTATTTGAGAGTTGGGGGAGTTACTACCGCCACCACGGACCGCCATTGTAACGTACCCTCTTGTTGGAGAGTTGAAGCTAGCCGCATGTGTAAAGGTAGAGTTGAACTTGTTCCCGATATTAGTAACTGTATAACTGTTAGCAAAATTAAATCTTCTTATCTGTGAGCTTCTGGATGAGTTGTTGCCGCCGGCCACATACCCTTTATCGGTTCCTCCATATGCCCACGGTACTGCAACAGCAATAGTAGTTGTGCTTGTATCCGTATTAACCCCATCTGATGCTGTGAATGTCACGTTGAATGATGTTGTTGTTGCGCCAGGAGTAATTGTAAAGACATTATCAACATTAGTAATTGTAGTATCTTCAACAGTTCCACTGGTGACTGTATGACTCCATGTCAGTGGAACACCTTCTGGATCACTAGCGGTTACTGTTATAGTAATTGGATCGCCGGCCGGAATAACTGCATACGTGCTTTCAATACCACCAGAGATAGTAGGATTAGTATTAACCAACGCGATCTTGAACCATCCGCTACCGTTCCAGACATACAGTGTATTGGTGTCCTGGGAGTATGACATAGCGCCAATCTGGTTTCCAGACATTGGTAAATCTGACGAAGACGACACAGCGGTTGTTGCCGCTGGTGCTTCAGTTTCAATCGCCACGGATGGAGAAGATACTACTTCCCATGTGGATGTTGATTCTTTATATTTTAATCGACGACCAAACGCTGTGTGAATATCGTTATTGTTGGGATTACTTGGAAATGTCATTTTATGTGTTCTCTCTATTTTAACCAGCTTGGAAGATATATGCTTTACCAGAACTGGCGCTGTTTCCGGGTTGGTCTTCTTTGTTGGCGCCGACAACAACATAATTGCCTGATATCGCTACTGATGTACCAAATTGGTCCCCAGCAGGTGTGTTATAAGCATTGGGGTTATCTAATGTCTTCAACAATGTGCCAGTTACTAGATCAAAGATATATGCCTTACCTGAAGCATCCGAACCAGCCTCATCTTCGTATTGACCGCCAGCAATAATATACTCTTCACTCATTGCTAATGATATACCAAAATAATCAGCGTCTACAGTACCGTATGCATTTGGATTTTGTATGGTGCGCAGTAAAGTTGTATCTGTCCAAGACCCATCTGTTGTCTTGAATACATATACTACACCAGACTCCGGGCCAGAGATATCCTCTTGATTACCGCTAACAACAGCATAGTTACCCCTCATCGCCACCAGCGCGCCGAATATATCGTTTGTACCAACACCGTCTGGGTTTGGATTATCTAATGTGTGTAGTAATGCACCAGTTGTGACATCAAAGATATATGCTTTACCTGAGCTAAGGCCAGTGTCATCATCTTCAAGATAAGCACCAACAATACAATAATTACCAGACATTGCTACTGAGTTACCAAAAAAATCTGAGTTTGTGCCGCCGTAAGCATTAGGATTATTTAGAGTATGTACCAGCGTCGTATCCGTCCAAGACCCATCTGTAGTCTTAAATATATAAGCCGTGCCGCCGGGAGAAGCTGGTCCTGTCGCCCCTACAAGTAAAGTATTACCAGATATTTCGACAGAAGTACCGAAAGCGGCTTGAGTTGAAATACTTTGAGGATTGATAGTATGAACCAACGAACCTGTTGTGACATTGTAAATGTAAACAATACCAGTGCCGCCAACACCATTAACATCTTCACCTTTCGCACCCAAGGCAAGGTAATTACCTGATATCGATAACCCGCTGCCAACTTGGTCATAGGAGCTAGTACCGTGTGGGTTGGGGTTACGTATTGTTTGTAGTAAAGTTCCAGCAGAGGCATCATACACAAACACAGTACCATCATATTCCGAATTAGGACAGTAGACAACAGCATAAGTGCCATCTGTAATAACAGAGCGACCAAAGTTATCATTCTGCGGTGAGCCATCAACATTAGGATTGTCTAATGTGTGTAATAGTGTCGCGCCGGTCCAATCTGGAAGAAAGCTCAATGTAAACTCTGCAACATCTGTATCTGATGCAGCGCCGTCAGATGCAACAAATCTCAACTGGAACGTTCCATCATCATTAGTATCAGTACTAGGTGTTATTGTAAATACCGATCCGACATTCGTGACCGTTGTACTTCCTAACGATCCACTGATAACCTCGTATGACCAAGTGATTGCGTGACCATCGGCATCGGTTGCAGCTAATGTGATAATAGTAGGTGTTCCGTCTTTAGCCAATGTATACGTTGCACTAGGACCAGTATCGATTACTGGTGCGGTATTACTCATTGTAAACTGGCTGGAAGTTACAATTGTATTTGATCCATCAGTCGCTTTAAATGTCAGACCAAACGATCCAACATTCTTTGCTAAGGTACTAGGAGTAATTGTGAATACATTATCTGCTTGAGTAACAACAGCAGTTCTTCCAAGAGATCCACTAGTAACTGCATACGACCATGTAGGTGATGTCAATCCAGACTGACTTAATGTAACAACTGTAGGAGTTCCGTCAGTAGCTAAAGTATAAGAACTGTTTGCGCCAGAGATAGATGAAGATGCTCCTGCGATAGTTGCGACGTTATACCATCCAGTGCCGCTCCATAGATACAAACGGTTCGTTTCTTGAACAAACGCCATTGCACCAGCAGTATTACCAACTAGAGGCAATTCAACCGCAGTCGCGTATGTTGTGGTGTTATTAGCTTCAACTGCCTGTTCGGCAACTCGCACTTCAGCGACAGATGCTAGTGTGGATACTGGTGTCCAAGATTCTGTGGTTTCAGAATATGCAAACCTACGACCAAACTTTTTGTGAGTTTGACCATTCCTTGCGTTTGGTGGGAAATATGCCATGGGGTCTCCGGATTAATATAGTGAAAAAAATAACACTATGATTTTACTCTATAGTGTTATTTATAAGGTTCGCATTACCAGTTACGTCCAATTGGAGTTGAGATTAGCTACAGATAGTCTATAGGCATCAGCAAGTTGCTCAATCGTAATCTCTTCGACAGCATTGTTTGCAAGTTTCCAATTAACTGTGGTATTCGTATAGCACTCAGTATATGCTTCTACACCACTAGAACCAGTAGATATTGCCTTGGCATACTGAGAAGAGGCATTGGTCAAATAATACCCCATCCTACGAATACTGTCTTCGTCTGCATTATATTCTTTGCCATCAGACACTATGGTAGATACGTGTAACGTTTCAGCACGTTTAGCCTTAACTCCCTTCAGTGGCAACTTTTCGTTATCGAATGTGGTTACTTTTTTAAAGAAACCATCTTTAGGGGATATTGTCTTAGTAACTAACATACATTAACCTGCTTTCTTCATGTCTACTCTAACCGTATCAACGACTGCGCCGATTGCACTACCGCCATCTAATTTCATGTTGATAGACCTTGCGCCAGATATACTGAGTTCCGATCCAGTATGTGTGACGTTTGCGTATGGACTATTTCCTATAGGTGATGGATCAGAAGTTGTCATCGTAGGAGCAACACTTTCATCTGGGAAATATACTGAAGTTGGTGCTGATCCTTGTGTAGCAAATGTGATATCGTACTGAGTATGATCACCTTCTTTAATATCCCATTGGTAGATAACTCCGTCAGTGTTCATTAGATATAGGCGAAGTCCATCTGGACTAAATTTAAAGTCGCCGACGTTGCCGGCAAACTCACTCCTATTATCTAACGTAGCTGTTGTCGTCCAGGTGCCAGTACTCGGGATAGTATTTGGACTAGATGATATATCAAGATACCTATATCCTGAGTCGGTGGAACCATCAATTGAATCAGGCCCCTGATGCCCTTGCATATGCCCAGCGGCATATAACCTATCGCCACTTGGATTAAATCTAAATTTAGGGGTATAGAGGGCACTAGTATTAGCATACCATCCGCCGGAATTAGCGAACCCTGACGCAAAATTGTGTGGAGTGGAGCAGTTATATTGTTTAAAATACATACCATAGTTATATGCTCGCCAATTATCTACAATCCAAACCTTGTCTCCATTAACACCGAACACCATGTCATTAGGGTGTGAGTAAGAAGTGCTAACTTCAGAAGTTTCCCACGAGCGGATGGATGTTCTAGGGCTATAGATATTCCATGGCTCTGTCACAGTAATAGTACTAACCACAACATTACGGGCATATTTGGCCATTATGTTGAAAGTTAACCCGTCGGGTGATATATGTAACCCACTGAGTTGGAAAGTGTCGGCCCGATTGTTCGTAAAATAATCGTTATATTTAGTGATGGCGCCGTCTGAGAATAGGTCTGCAGAAGGCATAAATTGACTTGGATTATCGCTCAATGTCGATATATCCCAAGGGACAGTCAAGTCAAATACGTATAGCCCAACAGTATATTCTGATACATTTTGCGCAACAGCACCCTTTGCAACAAATAACCGCATACCATTCGAAGAAAATTGAAAGCTTGGTCCCCATCCGTAGGTAGGAACGCCGGTATTTATCGAGAATTGATACATGCCTGTTGATTTAGACTGAACATACTTACCTGTTGTATAGGCGGCGGCGCCTGAGGTCGATGTGACTCCAGTTATAGTAACAGAATCTGTATTGTTAAGAAGTACCGTATCCCCGACAGATAATAATGTTTCATCAGAACTTATAATTGTAGCAGTACTAGTAGTACTACCCCATAACGCCAATCGTTCATTGAATAACCTAGGAGTTGTTCCATGAGAAGTTGCTATTTTCAATGTTGGAGCTTTGGTCACATAAACTTCGGTGGGAACTCCACTCAGGCCTTGAGTACTAATATCTATGATCTTACTATCACCTATATCAGTCTTTAATGTCATCCATGCTTTGTATCGGAGGGTATTGTACTCGGCAAACAGAACTACGTATCTTAAGTTGCGATCAGCTACATACCTCATCTCTCCATTATTGTTTGTCGTCACATCCATATAATTAGTATAATCCAAATTATTAAATGTTCTTCTAGTCACAACGGCGGTAGTCGGATCGCATGGAACAGTTAGTCGTATTAAGTCTACAAAAGAAGTGGCCGGGCTAGCGTCTATTTCATATCCTACTCCGCAAACACCACCTTCATAAAAATTCAGGTACTCTGAGTTAACACCACCTATAGTGGTCTCTGACAGTGTCCCAAGATTAGTAAGTCCGCCATTCCAATCGAATGGTGTAGTACATGTGCCATATACGAAGGTAGAATTATAGTACTTCACCATCCACCGTAGACCATCGTCAGACCAACATATGTTAAGCCATCCAGTATAACTGGTACTAACATACGATGCATTGCGCATCTGATATTCATTACTAGCGGTACTCATATCATATGGAGTGCTGCATGTCCATCTTGCAATTTGTCCATTTATAGGAGTGGTTGCGAATATATATCGACCTTTATTTGCCCAGCACCAACTGCTATATGTCGTACCTCTCTTAGCAACGAATGATCCGGATATGGATGTTGCAGAGTTGAGGTTGAACGGTTCTGATAATTCAACCTGAGACCAAGTGTTATCAGTGCCGGTTAACCAAGAAGACCCATTAAGCATCCATACTCTCATACCATCATCAGAGAACACACTCTGGTTTCCTTGCCACGTAGTACTTTGAGGAACTTGGCCAATTAGGTCTGTGATTACGGTAGAGGGAGTTGCCTTTGGTTGACTGAGGGAAGGTACTATAGATAAATTAGCCCCAGCAGCGTTAGGGGATGCTCCCTCGGCTTGTATCTCAGAATAAACTTCTCCGACTTTTACTAGTAACGGATCCCCCGATTGTATATCCACATCATCTGATGTTATTAGAGAAGTTGCGGTTGAAGTGGGTTCTAATGTAACCTTTTTATACTGAGCTTCTATTGATGAAGTGCATGATGCCCAATCGTCATCACCGGCATCTTGTATATATGTGGCACTAGACCAAAATGAGTCTCTTTGAGTAGCTTTCATTAGCTTTCCCAACCTTTCTTAGTTCCGTAAAAATTACTGATGTAGATTGTATCATCATCAATGAGAACACTGTTGACTGTAATGTTAGCAGTGGTAATTCCTGAATTTACTCCAGCAGCAATAGCTTGAGCGTTTATGTAATGTACAGTATTAGCGGATACTGATGGTAATTTCCATGTGACTACAGCAGCAGATCTAGTAGCACTTCCTCCAGTAACAGATAATATGTATGCTGCATTGGCATCGTAGTTGGTTATAGTGAATGTTACCGTAGATAGTTCTGACGCCTGAGAAGGTCCAGATAATTCAACTGCACCAACACCTCCACCACCGCCGCCAGCGCTGTCACCTTTAATTGATACCCATGCATATGCTGACTGATCCCAGATGTATAATGTTTGAGTATCTTGAGTATATGCGATGTCTCCATCAGTATTACCAGAATAGGGTAGGTATGATGCGTCTGCAATTACCTGGACGCTAGCAACGATTGATGTTCCATCTGGAGCGATCAATGTTGCGGTTCCGGCAACCTCTTGAATTTTGTTCTTGAATGCAGGAGTTCGTTCCACGTATGTAGCCAAATCCTGTGGTACGAATTTATCTGTAACAGAATCGTAAACCAAACACATCTGGCTTGTTAGAGTAGGTACTGGACGAATCTCGACTGGAACTGCATGTCCCTCTTGAGAATGTTGAGCATACACTACGTAGTTATTGTTATTATTAACAGTTACCGCAAGAGGTCTCACGGTAATAACTCCACGCATCGCACCATGAACGCCACATTGATAATACAATGTGCGTGGAGCACCGACAGGAACCGTGAATACAACTGTACCAGAGTCGTTGCGCGATCCGGTCACCCCAGTGGTATATTCTCCAAAGTATGAGTCGGCGACATAGTTCGTTCCGTTATCGGTTGTCAAGTAGAACGGGTGACCTGCGACAGTTCCGTCTAGAATGAATGTATATGTTCCACCTTCGTACATTGGACCAAGTTCAATGTTGTTGCCCATATTGGTTCCCGTGAACGCAAATGCTCCAGCAACAGCGCCAACGTTATATGAAATACTTGGAGCGACTAAAGTTGGTAGAACGATATTCTCTGGCACATTGACCGTCAATCGTTTTACGGAGGTGGAGTTTCCTCCATTAATATCAGGATGGGAGGCGGTAGCATCGGTATATGTAGCCCAACTAATTAGGTTATCATCGCCAGCACCTTCAATCCATTTTAACTTGATCTGATGGGTCTGTGTCATATCGCCATGAAGTTCATTGGCGAAGTTATTTATCGTGTAAGTGCCTTGTTTGTATAATGGAACACTCTGTTGAGCCGAGTTTGTTATATCAATACGTGCATACGGTAACGCAGAAGTTGTCCATGTCCACAACCAATCTTGGCCGTGACCTGATGCAGGCGCATCAACTTGAATTTCCAACACTTCTGGAGAAACATTCAAATCGAAGTTTAAGAAACTTTCTGCCGTAAAGGTAGAACCACCGATGTTGATCGTCGAATCTGATTTCAGAAATAAGTCTTCGACTGGGTGAGCACTAGACCCAATGTCAATGGAAGAACCTGGCGTAGGAATAATATCAGCAGATAATGTTGCTAAAGAAGTCGCGGAAAGTGCTAGAAGAACATTCCAACTTCCGGTCGCCGAGTTAAATTCATAGGTTCGGCCGAACCTCTGGTATGTTTGTCCATTGACGGGTGATGATGGGAATGCCATTTTATATGTTCTCCGAGATTAGTTCTATGTATATTTATAATATTATTAAGGTGCAACATTCCATCCACTGCCAACAGTCCAGTCGGTACGATCTGGAAGTTTTCCGTTGGAGATGTTCATGACTGTATTGGTCGTACTTTGTGGACCAGAAGAACCGCCGCCACCACCACTCATCGCAGCTTCTCCGGCACTCATCACCGCAGTATCCTGTACCATTTGACCAGCAGTTTCGGTATTTCTTTTATCAGCAGTCGCAGAGTTCAATGCATCTCCAGAGGCATTACCTTCGGCAGCTTTCTCTACATCGACAGCACCCATCTCCGATAAGTTGGCGGTAGCAGTCCCGGCTTTCAGTTCTCTAATCTTATCAGCGGCACTATTTGGAACCCAACTAATACCTTCTACAAAACTCGCCACTCCATCGATAATACCATTCCATAATCCTCTAACCAGATTACCTATACTGAAACTATCTTCTCCGGGAGCTTTGAATCCAAATTTCTCTCTAACCCAATCAATTAGCATATCAATTGGTTTAAATAATAAATCCATCAAACCACCTTCACCAACAAGATTGTTCCATAGAGTACTCAATGCAGCTCCAGGATCAGTGAATATTAACGTGACCCAATCAAAGATTCCGGATATACCACTCTTAATAAATTTCATGAAGTCGAATGAGTCTAGTACTTCAGATACAGCACCAAACCCTAGTTTCTCTGCGATCCAGGATACTGCCGACTTCAACATGTTCAATGGTTCGCCGACAAGTGAGCCTAAGAATCCTGTCAATGCGCCTTTAATTGCACCGAATATACCACCGTCTTGATATCCTTCATAAGCACCTTTAACAGTATCCCATAAGGTTAATAAGAATGTCACTGGAGCAAGGAACTTACCGAATATTGAACCGACTCTACCTAACAGACTATCTCCACCACCCAAGATACCCAACACATTTTTGATCTTAGCGAACACCCCCTTGACCCATCCAACAATGGTGTCCTTGATGAATGAAAAGACACCCTTAATATCATCTACTCTAGCGCCAAGATCCAAGAGAGGTGCGAGTAATCCTTTGACCTTAGTGACAGTAGGTCCTAGGAAGTCTTTGAAGATCTTAAACTCATCTTTCCATCCATCAAGTTGCTTCATGAAACTTGGTCCGATGCCTGTAAAGAAGTTCTTAACCGCTGACCAAGCTGCTTTTACCTTAGTCATCAAAGTACCACTCTGACCTTTGAAATATGTCTTGATACTATCCTTGAGTAAATCAATTTGCATTGATATTCCCGCTAATAGTGAAGCGAAAGCTTTACCTAGTCTACTAGCGCCCAGTTCGGTGCGTATCCATTTAAAAGTCGCTTTCAAACCTTTCCAGACGGTCGATATTGTAGCCTTAACTATTTCAAAAAATGCTTTAGCGACTTTGGTGAACTGTACCAAATATCCTTTAATGAATCCTCCGACAAATGCTAGAATACCTCCTAGTCCGGCAATACCTCCACCACTAAGGTCCTTAACACCTTTATCTTTCTTGGTGTTATCTCTAACATCTTCCAATGCGTCTATCATGCGCTGTTGCAACTTACCATCTTCTCGTGATTTTTCAAGAGCAGCTAGGTTGTTGCCAGACATGATGGTTGCGATATCGTTTAGAACCTCGAAGGATGAGTATGCGTTTGCATTGATATCATTTAGATAACCGTTCATCTGCACCGAAGACTGCTCGATTCTAGCAGAGGTCTCGTTGGTCTGCATAACCTCCAGGATCAAGTCCTGAAGATATTCTTTTTCTGGTGTATTATCTGCCATCTATAACTCCGATGATATTATCGCTTCCACGACTGTTGTCGTAACTTATTACGTTCTTCTTCTTCTTTCAAGAACTGGACCAATTGGGCAATGTAAATTTCCCTCTCCCAAGGGATCATATGATCCAGTTCTGTCAATGAATAATTGTGATGCTGCATCATAGCGAAGTTGGTCTTGTAATGGTTTACGAGACTATCATGAGAGAGGCCTAACCGAAAAAATTTGCAAGACCCTTAATCAACAATTCATTCTGGTGGCCACACGAACTACATGTGAACTTCGCATCATGTGATAAAGATGGCATAGTTTCAAAGAACTGTTGAATCTTTTTAAACTGCTCTGAATTCAATGAATCCAAGAACTGTTCTAATTCTTTTGGAGTACTGTCCTTTGCAGGATATACTTTCTCGTCATCAAAAATATTATCGATACATGCAACAATGGTTTTCATTGCAGCTTCTGTACCTTCATACTTCGACAATGCGGTAGCATCTTTAATTGTCGGATAACGCAATTTTACACCAATCTTATCAGTGATCATAACTAGAGATGTATCTTCTGTAGGTGTACTAACTTCTAACGTGTCTAGTTGTACTTCAATATCGTTTAGCGTAGAACACTCTCCACACTTAACACCGATCTTAGATACTTCTCCCACCGACTTTGATCTCAACTTCAAAAATACATACTCCATATCAAAGACAGTGAGGTTATCTACGTTAATTTTATTAAACGTACATGCAGCAATCACTTCTTTAACTGCTCGCATAACCTGTTCCTGATTCTCACTTTCCATAGCGATCATCAGGACCTTCTCTTCTTTGACCAAATACGGTCTATAAACTACACTCTCCCCATTAGAGGGAATGGTCACCGAATACTTCGGTACTTCAATAATTGGCAATGCCATAATATGCTCCTTAATAAAAAATTCACTTCAATTCTATTTATTACGATTAAAATAGGTTCGTAACCGATCCAAGTGCGCCCTTTGCGATTCCTGTAACTGAGTCTAAGAATCCTTCTACAACAAAGTTTTCGTATGTTACATTAACACTAACTTTCTGAATACTATTCTCTGCGGTGTTATCTAATGAAATTGCATTGATTGTGGTAGGATATGCCTTCTCCAGTTTCACTGTATATACTGGAATGTTCTGTTTGTTCAATTGTGCGATACGAATATCAGTCGTGTATGTATCGGGATAACGCATCTCATATTTGTTTGTATCAAATACAAGTTCTAGCCAGTTATCAAACATCTTGCGCATATAGTAATCACCAGTTAGCAAGAATGTAAACGTGACGTCTTCATTAACAAATGAGTAAGGAACTTTAACTGCCTGTTTGACGTTTTGCTTTTCCATAGTGGTAATCGCACGTCCAGGAAGTGTGCATGATTCACACAACAAAGACACGTCACGAGGATCGTTGATGAATCCACCGATACTTAAATTTCCTGAAAGAGCGCCAGTGATCGCAGCATTGACATCCAGATTAAGTAAAGATGCTGATGGAGGTTGCATGAATATCATGAACCTATTGACGTTGGCTGCGCCTTGACGTTTACTGAATACGCCTTTTAGATCGTCAATCTCTGACCCTAGTATAGACATCTTATGTTCCTCTTATTGTTTTTGCGGACTTCTGCCACACTTGTGTTTTCTTAGCCTTGACAAACTGCTCTGTCGGCAAGAAGATCGCGATCTCCCACTCCGGAGGTTGTACTAATACAATCTTAGAGTCGATCTGCGAAGATAGGTAATGTTTAAAGCAAGGTTGAAACTCCTTGAACTTACGAACACTACTTAATAGGTTATATCTGGCACGGAATCGAGTAGACTCATCGTACTTATCGTTGGTCAAGGTGTCGGTTAACTTGTCAAGGAAGATCGCTCTGGTATTTGGCTTAAGGTAATGTAAGTTCAATCCGTAGAACCCTCCAGGGGCACGTTCAACCATGATCGTTAATGGGAATGCGTCGTAATATGGAAGAGTCTCACGATGTTTGGGGTCATAGAAATACATGTACATATGACCCATCATTGTACGAGACTTGCGGATCAACGCTTCGTCTCGCAATAGTTGCTGACGATTGATCTTGCCAAGTTGTTTGACCTTGACCTTGAACCAGTCACGTGCATCATCAGTGCGGGCTTGAATGCCTGCACGAAATGCTTCTTGTTCTAATCTGTAAAGTAGCGATGCCAATTTATTTTCCTGCTGTTAATAATTTAATTCCAAGACTCTTTAAAGTATCTTCTGTCCATACCACAAACTTCCATCCTCGTTGCATACAGTATTCTTCTGCAGCTTCCCACTTAGATTGGTTCTTGACGTATGTCATAACTTCTTTCACGTATTTCTTTGTCTGTCGCGAAGGTTTCGTCGGTGCGATGGTTTCTTTCTTTGGTTTAATCTCAACCAAGTATGTCTCACCACTTTCCAGTTTAATCTTCACGTCTACAAAGTATCTATGGATACGGTTGTCGGTCCTACACTTGTACGGGATAACCGTTTCTTCAGAACTCCAACGTAGTACTTGCGGATTGCTTTCGCACCACTTAAACACTTGTCGTTCCCATAATGATCTGTAATAGACTTTTGTTGAGTCCCCATCATACTTTTGTGGGTTGCCAACAGGATATCTGCCCGAATATGCCATATAAATACTAATAAGAGTTGTTCACCTAATAACTATTTATAAGAGAAATTTATGGATTTTCCAGACACACCGACAAGTTCAAGAGCATCTGGCACTGGTAGAAGTAAGCCCGCATTTGATGTTAAGTATCCTGCTGAAATTCAGTCGTATAATAGAATACAAATACGTACCATCGGAGCTAGTGTAGACTACCCGTTAATCGCATCTCTACCGATTCCTGTAGGATTACCTATTGCCGATAACCTTTCATATGGTTCAACTAACATGAATCAGATGGGCGCTCTGGCACAAGATGCGTTAAAAAATGGTGTTCCAGCTGCTATTGAGAATGCAAAACAAGCTGCCAAGGGTGCGGGCGATTCTACAACACAAGCAGCAGTTCTCGCACAGATCTTGAGTAAGACCGGAGGAATCGGCACTAAGACGACTGATGCTATTTCGGATGCAGTATTATATAATAAAAGAACTCTACTAAATCCAAACCAAGTCACAACATTCTCCGGATCTAACACCAGATCATATTCTCTAGAATTCAAGTTGGTAGCGCAGAGTCAAAAGGAAAGTGATGACATTAGAGAATTGATTAAACGGTTACAGTATAACGCATATCCAGCAGGAAACACACTTGTATTGAAATATCCTTCAGAATTCAAGATTAGTGTATTGTCTGCTGGTAAAGACGATCATAACAAATATTATTCTCCGATCTATAATTGCTTTTTAATGAACATATCAACTTCATATAACACCAGTGGTAACTCATTCTATGTAAGCGGTGCTCCTTTAGATGTTTCATTAACTCTTGGATTCCAGGAGACAAAAGCTCTAACAAGGAACGATATAGAAAATATGTATCGCGAATATCATAATGACTCGAACTAATCTGAGGTAATAATCAATGTCATTCTTTAGAAATTTCCCAAAAGTAGATTATGATAATCTTGGGAACGGAGTACGTAATAAAGTTATCGATATCTTTAGATTCGTCAAGCCAAACCAACGATTCTCAAACGAACTCTCACTATACAGTTACTACGAGATACCTGAAGGGAGTCGTCCAGATGTAATTTCGCAAATGTTATATGGAACTCCAGAATATTATTGGACATTCTTTATAATTAATGAGCACCTTCGAACGGGATTGAGTTCTTGGCCATTAAGTTCAAACGAGTTTGAAAAATATATCGATACAGAATATAAAGGAACTGTCGTCACATGTAGCCCCAGATATGTTGTGGATGGCGACGGGATACTACAGTCCATCGAAAATTCATTAGCAGATAGATATCAAATTGGAGAACCCGTCATCGGATTTATTAGTGGGGCAACCGCAATAGTTAAAGCTAAAGATCCTACCTCACAACAACTAACTTTGACTGATGTGGTTGGAACATTTCAAGAGAACGAGATTATACGAGGGAATATTACACAAGATTATGTCACGTCTCATAAAGTTTATGATCGACAATTAGCGCCTCATCATTGGGAAGATGGTAGTGGTAGAACTGTCAATAATCTATCATACATAAGCGGAGGCATTCCAGAGATCCAATTGGATCTCATCACTTATAGAGAATATGAACAAGCATTAAATGATCAACGATCTAAAATCCGTGTGGTACGTGAGTCTCGAATATTCGAATTCGCTGATGCATATCAAGAATTGATTAACCGATGATTAATACAAATAGTCAGAATGTAAATACCACGGAAGGTGGATTTCCATCAGCGTTCCGCATCACCGAGATAGTATTAACTAATGCATATGGAAAGAGTGCTGATATAAAAGCACTTGTTACGAATGTAACTATTACAGAGAGTATATACACATTCGCACTAATCGCGACACTTGAGGTCAGAGATACGGTAAACATGTTCGAAGAGTATAGAATTTCTGGTCAAGAGAAAATTGAAATTACTCTGCAGCGGCGAGATAGGGGTTCTAAAGAAAATATTAAAATTAAAAAGACATTTTTTATATCCGAGATCCCGACATTCGGTAAGATGAAAGATGCTATTCAGGCATATCAATTGACGTGTGTTTCAGAACATGCATTCTATAATCACTTGGTGTCCATCTCTAGGACTTCTCAGGGGTCTATATCAAAACAAATCAATAAGATCATCACTGGCGACCTACAGTACTCTGGTATAGTTTCCGATTATGCGGACTCTAAGGGTAATATTAAATTAATCATCCCTAATATGAAACCGTTCACAGCGATCTCTTGGTTATTGAGACATGCATATTCAGATACGGGTGCTCCTATTTACGCATTCGAATCTTTAAACGGATTCACGATCATAGACCATAATAATATGACTACACAAACTTCTGTAGGTACATATAAATTTAATTTCTTACAGGAAAGTAATCCAGGGACTCCTGAAGGGTATGAGGAAGCTAAGTATAAGATACTAGACATGTCGAGTGACTTGAATTCTTCTAAGTATTTGATGTCTGCTAGAGGTGCATATGCTTCTACTACTAAGGTGATCGATATCGCCAAGAAAAAATATTATAATGTTAAGTATGACTATATTAATAAATTTCCGCAGTTGCCTAATATGGGCGGCCGCGGTGGAAAAAGTTTGATATCTTCTCAATTCAAAATTAAAGATGAGGCGCTGAATCATCATCATGATGCACTTGACATACATATCAATGAGAACTCTATGGCGTATGATACATATAAGAATTATCACTCTCCTGCGATACATTCTATAGGTTCGCATCAATCGATTCTTGAAAATCTAGATAGCATTAAACATAGTATAGTTATCCATGGAGATTTGCTTATAAATGCTGGTAAGAAAATGACTATCGAAGCACCTAAGTCGATTGATCCTCAAGTTCTCAAGAAGATTAGAGAAAAAGACGCTAAGAGATCTGCATTACATGATATGATGGTCTCTGGAGATTACCTAATCACCGCAGTTAAACATACATTCGGTGCAGAGTACAATTGCGCTTTGACAATCAAAAAAGATTACAGTTACTATACATTAGATTCGGCGGAATAATATTATGTCAGCATTTACAGCAGATCAATACATCGGTGGAAGTTTTACTTGGTTCATGGGAGTAGTTGAAGACCGTGAAGATCCTGAGCAAATGGGACGTGTTCGTGTTCGTTGTTTTGGATTTCACACAGACTCTCGTGGATTAATTAAAACTACAGACCTTCCTTGGGCTACCGTAATGATGCCGGCGACAGCATCAGGAGTTTCCGGTGTAGGTGCATCTCATCACGGATTAGTTGAAGGTTCATGGGTCGTTGGATTTTTTCGAGACGGCGCTTCTGCACAAGATCCTATTGTAATGGGTTCTGTTCAAGGAATGCCTAACGCATCAGCTAATGCTGGTAAAGGATTTAATGATCCGAATGGCACATACCCAAGATACACTGGAGAACCAGATGTAAATAAACGTGCAAGATCAATTAATACTACGCCGAGAAAAAGCATCAGTGCTTCGGGTGGAAAGGCGTCTATCAAAGAACCTGATGACATATTCTCTGCCGAGTATCCACGTAATCATGCATACGAATCAGAGTCTGGGCACATCTTGGAGTTTGATGATACCATTGGTATGGAGCGAATTAATATTGAACATAAGAGCGGTTCCTTTATAGAGCTGCATAGGAATGGGGATGTTCGAATTAGAACCCTTGCATCGAAATATGAATCTGCGGTTGCATGGAACTTATTTGTAGAGAAAGATGTCAACGTTGTTGTCGGCGGAAACCTATACGCATCCGTCGCAGGGGAAACTGATATATCTTGCGACAAGAACATTAATCTAACTTCTAAGAAAGATATTAATATCGGCGCTGTTGGGGACATCAACATCACAGGATATAATGTAAAGATAGATTCTTCTGCAGATGGACGTATCGATTTGAATTATGAGCCAGAAGAGATAGAACCACCCGACCTGACAAACTTTGTCTACGGAGAACCAGTATTTGCTTCACCTGGCGGCGGAGGAACTGCTGGAGCAGCTCCTGGAGGAACATACGTAGGAACCGCTACTGAGTTTGCAACAAAGCTTTCTCAAGATAAAATGCCCACCGGCCCATATGAGTGTAGAAAAGAGTTAGGTTATGTCAGTGAGAAATACGAATCCAACGGTAAGCCAGGAGCATTAGGATGGGATAGAACTGGAGGTGCGTCATATGGTGCATACCAGATTGCTACAAGAACTGGTACTATGAAAAACTTTATGAAGTTCTGTAAGTTACGTGGATTCAATAATATGTACGATAAGTTGACTGCGGCAGGAGATCCTAATACAGATTCTAAAGCAGAAATGCAAACCAATAAGTTCGCTCAGGAATGGGTGAAACTTGCCGAGTATGATCCTGACTTTAAGACTGCGCAACATGCTTTCATCCAGGCGACACATTATGATATTTGCGCAAGTGCCATTAAGAGTAGGACTGGTATAGATATCAACTCTGGAAAATATACTGCCGGAATTCAGAATGCAGTATGGTCTATCGCTGTTCAACATGGCCCTAGGACATCTTTGGTAAATGTGTTGAAGGGTAAAGCTGACTATCCTGAACAGAACCTAATCAATGCGTTATACGATGAAAGGTCTAATGTAGATAAATGGTTCAAGAGAAGTGCTGATCATGTTAAGGCTAGTGTTAAAAAACGTTTTGCTAGAGAAAGGCGTGACTGCTTGGCTGCGATGGAGGAGCTAGAAGGATTTACACCTAACACTCGATCTATCCTTACTGCAAAGAAAGCGATCCCTGAAGAAAATACTGCTCCAATAATTTATGATACTAAGGCGGTTTCCCCGACTCCTACAAAACTTGAGAGTGAAGAAACTATTTTAGAAACGGCGAAGAAAGAATTGCCCGACAAGATTGCTGAAGCGAAGTCTGAGATAGAAAAGAATGAGGATATTCCTCCAGCATACAAAAAGAAGTTCAGTGCAGGTATGGATGAAATGTTATTAAACTTGAAGAACACCAATACATTCTCATCACCCCCATTCATGGGTGGATTAGAGGGATTGGGTGAAACTAATAACTTAGGAAACTTGAGAGACTTAGGTGCGAAGATCAATAGTGGTGTTGTTAGTCTACAAGATCCTAATGCGGCTCCATATACGGGAGATGATCCTATAATTCGTCAGAGACTTGGAATGCCTCCGGTCGACGACACTACTCCCACACCAACCGTAGTAGTAGCAGCATCACCAGAAAGTGATACTGATGTTAATGGTTCAGGAGCTACAGCACCTAAAACTGCCACAGAAACTGTAACAGCGAAAGTACCTCCATCGACCGATAAACAAGCTATTGGAAGCGCCTACGGTAGAATGTTAGATGCTAGAATAGCAGTTGATCAAGAAACTCCTGGATCCAATAAATGGTATGTATTGAATGATGCATATATTAAAGCGAAAGAAGAGTACGAGTTGTTATACAATGGTAGTGCATAATCATGCCAGCAATAGTAAGAGACGGTGATCCGACTACAACAGGTCATGGATGTGACGCTGTAACTACAGTAACTGGACCGACTGGGGAGAATAGTGTTTACGCAAATGGAATTGCGGTAGAGACCAAGGGAAACCCGACTTCTCCTCATACGATACTTTCTGGTTCTGCTTGTGTACCACACTCTGCTGTAATTAACGTAGGATCACCGAATGTATTTGTAAAGGGAATCGAAGTCGCTAGAGTTGGAGATTCCACTGATGGTGGTGCAATAATATCAGGATCTCCTAACGTCTTCGTAAATTAATGCTTGTCAAAATTCTACAAATATGTTATAATATTCATTGCTCCAGCAGGGTAGTAGCCCAATAATATGATATAAATAATAACATGAGTACAGAAAACCTATCAGACTTTAACGTATCAGGGCAACGCAGCGCACTTGTATCAAGAGGCAAGCAGTATGCTGATCTAGACCTATCGTTAATACCACATCCTAATAAGAAAGATATTATTCCTATGACAGACATTGATGCTGTTCGGAATTCTATTAAAAACTTGGTATTAACCAGTAGATACGAACGACCATTTCAACCAGAATTAGGATCTGGCGTTAGCGGCCTGTTATTTGAGAATTCTAGTCCTGATACAATATTTTTACTTAAAGAATATGTCAGAGAAGTTGTTTCTAATTATGAACCTAGAGTAAGCGATTTACGTGTGCTAGTAGAAGACGATTCTGATAATAATGCATATCATATCACCATAGCATTCAACGTAATTTCGGTAGATACTGAAGCGGATGTACAATTATACTTAGAGAGAATCAGATAATGTCAGTCAATTTAAATGTAACCGAATTAGACTTCGATCTAATTAAGAATAATATTAAGAATCATCTTACTGCACAATCTAAGTATAATGATTATGATTTTGAAGGATCTGGTCTATCTGTTCTATTAGACATTCTTGCATATAATACACACTATAATGCCATGACTGCGCATTTAGCGCTCAACGAAGCATTTCTAGATTCTGCTCAGATTCGTGGTAATGTGGTATCTCATGCTAAATTATTAGGATATGTACCACGTTCGGCTACATCACCTACAGCACAAGTTGTCATCGTTGTAAACAATCCAATTGGATCTCCAGTTCCTGCTACTCTAACTTTACCTAGAGGCACCAAATTAATTACAGTAATTGATGGTGAAGAATTTCCATTCGTAGTAGCTGATTCCCGCACTGTATCGCACGATACGGTATCTAATACGTTTACCTTCAATGAAGTGGCGATCAAACAGGGAACATTGAAAACGATGACATATCGAGTCGATGAGTACTTAGAGAGTCAGAAATTTGAAATTCCAGACGAGGATATTGATACTTCCACCATCCGCGTTCGTATTCGTGCTAACGATAACTCTTCAAGCCATGATATCTATACACAGTTTAATACACTAGCGAATATAGACGGAAACAGTAAAATATATTTTATTCAAGAGAACAGTGCTGCAAAGTTTGAAGTATATTTCGGAGATGGTATTATCGGTACTAAGCCCACTTCTGATAATATCGTGGAAATTGAGTATGTGTATACTTCATCAGATGATGCTAATGGTGCTCGCACATTTGAGATGGTGTCTGAGATAGAAGGCAACTCCGACATTACTCTTACTACGGTATCTGCTTCTGCTGGCGGCGCTGCTAGAGAATCTATCGAGTCTATCAGATTCAACTCACCATTATCATATATTACACAGAACCGAGCAGTCACCGCTGACGATTATAAAGCGATTATTCAAAAAGAGTATGGCGACATTGAAGCTATTTCAGTATGGGGTGGTGAAGATTCGAGTCCACCAGACTATGGTAAAGTTTTCATCTCTATTAAGCCATTAACTGGGGAATTCCTAACTACTGCTGAGAAATCATTCATCATAGAAAATGTTTTAAAGTCTAAGAATGTTGTTTCTATCACTCCAGTTATGGTAGATCCACAATATACGTATATTAAATTAGACACATTTTTTAAATACAACCCAAACTTAACCGACCGAACTCGTGCGGAGTTACAGGCGTTAGTATCTAACGTTATATCCACATATAACGATACCGAATTAAAACGGTTCGATGGTGTATTCAGATTTTCAAAACTATTGAGAACCATTGATACATCTGACCCAGCGATATTGAACTCATATATGCGTATCTATATGTTTAAGACGGTCGTCCCATCAGTAACCGTGAGTAATAGATACGATCTGGAATTTGCTGCGCCAATTTATACTACATCTTCCGATGAGGCTGTAATGGAGTCTACGAAATTCTTAATAAACGGAATTGAGCATTTCTTCTCTGATGCTGCTATTGCAGATTCTAACAATCGTAGAGTGTTCATGTATAAGGTCGTGAACGGTCTCCGCACTACAGTAGTCGCCAATGCTGGTACGATATATACTACAACTGGTAGAGTCGTGATCAACGGATTCTTACCAGATGCAGCAACCCCTATCACATTTACATTATCTCCAAACTCAAACGACTTGGCGCCGAAACGAAATCAGCTCTTATCCATTGATATGACAAAGGTCACGGTAACTGGAGAAGTTGATAGTATTGCGGTTTCTGGTTCTGCAGGAACTGTTAATTACAGTACAACATCTCGGCATAAGTAATAATCATGGCATCTATAGAATCAACTGCAAGCACCAAGCGAAAGACCAAAGAATCTATTCGTGTAGAGACTCTACTCCCACAAGAGTTACGAGAGAATTCAGTACGTCTGACTCAACTATTGGAAGACTACTATGAGTTCATGAACAAGGGGTTTCAACCCTCATATGAACTCAACTCTATTCTAGAAGAACGAGACATTGACACGGCGGAACATTATCTAAACTTAATTCAAAAAGAAATTGCTGCTACTATCCCAAGAGCAATTCAGACTGATAAAGTTAAGTTATATAAAAACTTAGTTAGATATTATAATATCAGAGGTTCCACCGAATCGATTGAAACGTTCTTTAGGATTTTGTTACAAGACGAGGTCGAAATATATTATCCGAAAAATAATATGTTAATACCTTCTGCTGGAAAATGGGATGCT
>Ga0129327_10000599_pt1 | contig 21642 bp, 18 predicted proteins | sample CPBDNA_6_FD_111799 | JGI IMG/M metagenome (GOLD analysis project Ga0129327, IMG submission 111799) | Freshwater to marine salinity gradient microbial communities from Chesapeake Bay, USA - CPBay_Spr_31_0.8_DNA | ecosystem: Environmental > Aquatic > Marine > Coastal | place: USA: Chesapeake Bay... | reverse complement strand
TCCAATATTTTAAGCTCAATAATTTGTGTCGACAACGGATGTCACATTTTTTATGTTAACTGGTCGTCAGAGGTAAACGGATGTCGTTTAGAAAACTTTTTTTTCCAACTCTTATTATGGGCTGCTTTATAGCTACCCTTACATCTTCAGTGCGTGCATCAGACCAGCTAATACTCAATGGAACGGCAATTCATACGAGCTTACAACAAGATTATTACTACGCCGCATTGTTCAGTGAGTCGCCATCAGAAGACCCACAAGCGCTGCTCTGGCAAGATAACCAACGCATGGAAATAACTATACTGGTCGACGAGTGGTCAAAGCGACGCTTCACTCAACACCTTGGTCAAGCTATTGCCATTAATAACACGCCTGATGATCAAGAGCACCATGCCAAAGATATCGCTACCTTTAATACTTTATTTAAAGATTACCTTATTCGCGGTGATCGTATCGTGATTGACAAGGATATCGATAAAGGAACAAAGATAAGCATTAATGGCATTACGCTTATGGAAACAAAAAGCCACGGTTTTTTTACGCTGTTTCTTAATACCTGGCTTGGGGCTCGACCGCCATCTTCTATTTTTAAAGCCTCGATACTAGGCCAAGAAGCAACGGTCGACACTTACATGATGACAAGTTATGAGAGTTTAACTGCTAGCACCACTCGTATAAATGATCTAAAAGAATGGAATGAAAAAGAACCACTCAAAACTCCATCGTCACCTGCAAAAAAATTGGCAAAAAAAGTTACAGCAGTTACTAAGAAAGAAGTAGTCGCGGTTAAAAGCGCTACAAAAAAACCAGCGCCTATTATTATTGAAACCCAACCAAGATATGTTGATACTACTGAACTCCTTGAATCAGAAGACATGGCGACAACCATTGCATCAGAGCATACCTCTTTCAATTTTGATGAAAATAATTCGTCTACAACCAGCAAGATTAAAAAAACCAGCCATCTTGACGCTGCAAATAAAACAGCGAGAAGTAACAATTCTGCTACATTGCTCGCCTCTAATAGCAAAGATGATAATTTAGCTAATCTTGCATTGGCTGATATTAATGAGCAAAAAGAACATCTGTTAAAACTTTATCGATCAACTATTTTAACCTCAACCTACAAAAAAATTGTTTATCCTTCATCGGCAATCGATAAAAACCAGCAGGGTAAAGTGGTATTAAAAGTTATTGTTGATCGCAGCGGAAAAGTTCAGTCGATTGATCTTAAAGAAAAGTCTAAGTTTAAGCTTTTAAATAAAGCCGCTGATAGAGCCGTCACCAAAGCACACTTCCCCAGTGTTCCGTCAGAACTCAAAGGTGATGAGTTTGAATTCCTATTGCCTATTAAATTCAGTTTAAATTAACTTATTATTTTCTGTTATAGACTCTAAACAATCACCAATTATCACGGCGTTTACGTAGCGCCAAAAATACATCTTTGGCTGTACCCTCATTACAGTCAACCGTTGACTTAATATCAGTATTATCTAATCTGAAAAAGGTATTAAAGGCTCTCTCATCACCTATGCAGGTGGTGATTATCTTGCCACTTGGGTTTGCAGATGTCGCACGCTTTAGCCATGCTTTAGCTTCTTGGTTTGAGGGCTCTATGCTCAAAGTGAAACGCAGATTATTTTCTAAATAGTCGTGACCTGGATAAACGATCACTTGATCATCTAAACTATGAAAGTGATTAACGATAGTTTGGTATAGCGCATCGCCATCGCCACTACGGCAATGCCCAACGCCTGCATTAAATAAAGTATCTCCAGTAAATACCGCTACTGGCACCGACTCTTTAACCACCAAAAAACACAAATGGGCAAATGTATGGCCCGGTGTATCGAGCACTTTTAGCTGCACACCCTCGTCAAGCGTAATTAATTCATTGGCCATTAACATGCGGCTTAAGCCCGGAATTTTTCCCTTACCATTGCTATGCGCCCATACTTCACACCCATGCTCAGTCACTAAATCAGGATTACCCTGTATATGATCCCAATGCTCATGGGTGTTTATAATCGCTTTAAGTTTTAGGTTTTTCTCATTCAATAAACTATTAACAATAGTTTTATCCCATGGATCGATAGCAATAGCGCCGCCGTCCTTAAGCTCAATAATATATGTAAAGTTACGTAACTCACTGGCAGTATAAATTTGATGGATTTTCATTGATCTCTCACGCTAACTATCGACTTATTGAACTACTCATTAACTAAGGTCAATTTTTTTGACATATGGCTTATATTAAAAACTAACATATGCACTCAATCGTAAACTGATTAGCAACGGCAGTAGGCTTTAAGCTGTATTTATAATGCGTTAGAGAATGCCATAGCGAGTGACATAGAACAAGAATATTACAGGAGGAGGGGTAAACTAAGGTCGGCAGTGGTAATGCACAAAATAAGGCCATTATTATTGAACAATTCTATGGCCTTTTATAGAAAAAAATCTTAGCTATGAAGAATATAAGCCAGCAAGTGCTGCTCTACCCATTCGATGTTAGGTACGCCAGCGATAAGGTTATTGACCCGAACTGACATGGCCTCAGCACGCCCGCGTGGCCGCCCTTCATACAATTCGACATCATCTTCAGCTATGTCATGTAAGCTCGGCGTGTCGCTGATAACAACCGCATAATAGGGTAAATGACTGTTGTCAGCCGTGCCATTAATTATAGCGACTCTTGATATTGTCTTCGGGTCAACGGTAGCAGCGCCATTTAGAGCTTCGAATGAAATAAGTGGTAACGCTTCACCCCGCCAGCTAATGGAACCAATAAGCCATTCAGGGGATTTTAAAAGTGGGCTAACATTATCGATCTTAAGTATTTCAACCACTGTCACATCGGGCAGTAATAATCCGTCCATCTGTAGCGGTAAATACATCGCAGTAAAAGGCGATAAACTTAATTCATAATGAGATTCTTGCATTTCGATTTTCCATCCTGCTTTTGAAAAAGTAAGCATTAATTATTACTGTGCGTTCAATCGATTTAACGCTCAAAAAAATGCCCGATTTATCATTCTATTTAACGTTCTATTTAAACCTAAGTACCGAACTGCTCATTAAACTCTGCGGTTGGTAGCACATTATTTATGGCATCAAAGAGTATCTCTTCTTGATAAGGCTTACCAAGAAACGCATTGGCGCCTAAACCTATTGCTCGCTCTCTGTGCTTATCACCGGTTCTTGAGGTAATCATAATAATAGGAATGTCCGCAAGCTCAGCATCATTACGTATGCGTGTCACCACTTCAAATCCGTCCATACGTGGCATTTCAATATCTAGTAATATAACGTCAGGCTTTACATCTTCTAATTGCAACATGGCATCTAAGCCATCTTTAGCAGTGACCACATCCATACCGCGGCGCTCGAGTAGTCGACTCGTTACTTTGCGCACCGTAACCGAATCATCCACAACCATCGCGACAAGGTGGTCTCGCGCTCGTTCTAACGATACAACATTGCTGTGCGTGGCAACACTGTTCTCTGAACGAACCAATGCGGCTAAATCGGCAATCATAACCACACTGCCATCACCTAATACCGTAGCCCCGGCTATGCCTTCTAAATTCGCAAACTGTGCTCCCAGACTCTTAACAACAATCTCACGGCTAGCGATTAATCGATCGACCTGTAAGGCATAGAATTTTTCACCGCCTCGAACTAGTAATACTGGCAATGCTGTTACCATCTCTGGGTTAGAGTGATAGGAGCTGCCATTAATTAAATGCCCTAAATAACTGAAATCATATTGTTGGCCTGCATATAAAAATTCTGTGGCATCGTCGCCATAGTATTGCTCTAATTCAAATGGACTCACCCTCACAATCCCTTCGATTGAATCTAACGGCACGGCTAATTGCTCGCCGCCTGCAGAGACCAATAAGGCACGGTTCATTGATACTGTAAACGGTACGCGGAAGGTAAACAGGGTTCCCTGATTATGTTTGGAATGTAATTCAACACTGCCGCCTAAATCGGCAATCTCGCTTTGCACTACATCCATTCCGACACCGCGACCAGATAATTGCGTTAATGATTTAGCGGTACTAAAACCGGCTGCGAAAATAAACCGCATAACTTCTTCATCAGACAACTGATTATCTTTATCGATTAACCCTCTTGATAATGCCTTTTCGCGAATAGCTGTTACATCAAGACCACGGCCATCATCACTTAACTCCAGAACAACATCCCCACCCTCGCGACGTATATTTAAGCTAATGACACCTTGTTCGGGCTTAGCTAATTTAATTCGCTCTTCGCTACTCTCAATACCATGATCAATCGCATTACGTAAAACATGCTCTAACGGTGTGACCATGCGCTCTAACATTGAGCGATCAAGCTCACCGCCAGCATTATTAACTTTAAAGGTGATGGGCTTATTTAGTTCGCCACTGACTTGACGAACAATACGACGTAAACGAGGCACAATATGCCGGGCGAGTGGTACCGTACGCGTTTGCATTAACCCTTCTTGTAACTGGGTATTAATACGCGCCTGCTGAACTAACGAGGTTTCTATATCACGTGTTTTCTCAACCAAAGTGCTCTTTAAATCTTTCAAATCAGATGCAGACTCGACTAACGATTTAGACAGCTGCTGAACTTGTGAATAGCGATCCATCTCTAGAGGATCAAATTCTTCATTGCCTTCACTTTCAACTTGCACTTTACGGAATTCAATCTGCGCTTCCATTTCTATCTCTAAACGACGCAGCTGCTCTTTTAAACGTTGAATCGTCGAATCTATCTCATCGGTACTCTGAGAAAATTCATTTACCTGCTCTTCAATTAATGAGCGAGAAATACTGGTCTCACCAGCTAAATTAACCAGCTTTTCAAGCAACACTGAAGGCACACGAATCATTTCATCGCTGCGTTTTTCTTCAGGCTTCACATTATCATTAGTCTGCAGCGATTTATCGACGGCAACATCGGCCACAAGTTTTCCGCGAACAGCACTCACCGCCTCAGTCAGCTGAGCAACAAACTGACTGACTTTTTTAAAGAACTGTGCATTAGTATTGTTATCACCATTACTCACTGACAGTAAAAGTGTTTCAAACTCATGACTAATATCGCCAACTTGTTCAAGTCCCGCCATGCGTGCACCACCTTTAATAGTGTGCAAGGGTCGCATTAGGGTTTTAAGGTATGAAATATCACTACGGTTATTGAGCCATTGCTGTACGTCGGCTTCTAGCGTTTCAATTAAATCTTCTGATTCATCCAGAAAAATTGAAACAATTTCTTGATTGAAGTCTTCGTCAACCTCAACTGATAGCGTTTCTTTAGTATCTCCCTCGCCCTCCTGTATTTGCAAATGTAGATTTTTTTCATTCGCTAATAGCGCTTCAAGAATATTGGCTGACGACGAATCTACGCTTTGACCTGCAGCAATACGATCGAGCATATCTTCTAAATCACGATGGCCATCCATTAGCGCTATATAGGCTTGGTAATGCAATCCACCCTCAGCAAAATTTTTGTATAACTCGCTTAAGCAATGGCATTGTTGTTGAACATATGATTGCTCACCATCCTCTGCGGCCATCTCAAGTTGCTGTAACACCGACAACATAGATTCATAGACATCGGGGCGACTACCCGTTGCTCGCCACTCTTGTAAAAAATCACTGGCTTTAAAAATAAGATCATTTTCGACCAATACGGATGGCTCTTGGTCAGTGGCATCAAGATCATCTGCTACTGCCTGGTTGAATTCGTCAATTAAATCTGCTGCAGCTTTTTCATCACGCGTATTCGGCTTAATAAACTCGTCTAAATTAATTTGCGATAAAGTCCAGTTATGTAATTTTAGTATTAGCCTATTTTCATATTCACTAATGGCACAGCGCTTTCTTATAAGACAAAGTAGTATTTCAGCCGGCGCAAATAGTTCTGAAATAAGTTTATTATTCGCAATGCGTGCACCACCTACAATCGTATGCAATGCTCGCTCTACGGCCTCTGATGGATAAATATCACTATCCATAGCATGACTTTCTAAATAGCCATTGACTACGCTAAGCTGAATTTCTAATTCACTGACAAATATTGTCTGTAAGGTGATGTCATCTAAAGCATCATTAGCTAACACACCACTGCGAGTTCTTTTATCACTGGCATCATCGATAGGTTTATCTGCTTCTGGTTCGATGTTCTCTTCTGGAATTGCGTCAGCGCTCTGATTAATATTCTCGTCAATGCTGTCATCAGCGCTTTCAAAAGCACTTTCAATCGTACTCTCATCTACTTTCTTATCAGCACTGTCATCAGAAATATCATCAGCAAGATTATGAATAGACCTATCGTTGATATCTTCGCTAGCTAAATCTGTGGTATCGGCTATATCGCTTTCTGCACTCGATTCATTAACTAGGTTAATATCATCAATAATAACCTCATCAATATTAGCAACCCTATCTTGATCAACGTCATGAGCTTGATCAACATCATGAGCTTGCTCAACAGTTTCAATAATTTCACTTTCATCACTATCTATAGCCAGTTGATTAGCTCGATTAATAAAAGTCGCCAATGGCTCAGCTAGGGGTTCCAAGCGCTGCTTAAAGGCCTCAATAAGTTGAGGCATATATTCAATAGCTTCACCTACTAATGCGATCCTTACTTCATTAATTGGCACTGAGCCATCAGTCATACGATTCATTAGTGCTTCAATTGACCACGCGGCATTGCCGATATGTTCAGCACCCGCCATACGACCGCTACCTTTTAAGGTATGAAAGCCCCTGCGAATATCTGCCATACAATTGGCATTGGTATAATCACTGGACCATAGCGCTATATTATCTTTTAATAAGACTAATACCTCTTCAGCTTCTTCAAGAAATATTTCGACAATATCACTGTCAAAATCACCTTCTAATGCTTCCTGGGAAATAGGCAAAACAGATATTTTTTTATGTTTTTCATTTAATTCACTGGTGATTTCGTTAGATAATTCGGTAATTATTTCAGGCTTAAATTCAGCAGCTAGCCCAGAATTTACATCCAGATTATTAACTACATCCGATAATGTATCAGTCAGTTTTTCGTGCTGATTAAATTTAAAGGCTTGCAGATAAGACGCGATTAGCTTCAACGTCTTAATTAATGGATTAACTGCTTTCGCATCTTGTGGCTCGATGATAATTGTTTGCAAGTAATGCGCACAGCTACTAATCGACGCTACTATATTATCGACAGCTATCATTTTCATCGCGCCTTCGGCGTCATGTAACTGCCTAACAAGATCGCCATAAGGTTCATAATTTAAGAATTGTGAGTCATCAAAAAATGCGTGCGATGAATATTGTCTTGTCGATAAATTTTCGACCATTGTCGACACACAATGAATGACTTCATCAATTACGCTGACTTCACTATCACTACGCGCCACACCAAGATGATTTTGATGTAATGTTGATTCTATTTTATATAACTCTTCAGCTACATGTTTTACTACGTCGTTTCTTCTCTGCTCGTTATCAGCAAGATGATTACCATCATTTTTTTCAATGTGCAGCGACATCAATTCTGACTCTACAGCAATAAGTTGCTCCGCAAAACTATCGTACTGTGCCAGCTGTAACGTATATCTCAATGTTGACGCCATTGACGCCATCTCCTCAAACGAGATGTTTTTTTCGCATTGATTGCCTGATAATAAATCATTATTATCAGACTCTGCTCTCATTTCCAGAGCATTTTTTAGTAAGGTAAAATCACTGAGTAAACTTTCAAAAACAATATCCATTGTCTCAGCGTCTGGCGTTCCTAAACGTAAGACCTCAGAAGGATGATGAATGTTAAGCGCTTCTAGCAGCTGATACTGCTGCTTAAAGGAATGGACTTTTGCATTATCACTGTCATATAAAGCAATACAAAACAGGAGTTCTCGCAACACTTGTTCAGCATCAACATCCATTTGCTCATGATCTGATTGGTCAAGCCAAACGAACCCGTTGCCTAAAGCATATTTAGCTGCCAATGAAAGCGGGCTCATACTGTTGGTTGCAGCTGTAATTAGTATATTAATCGCATTAATAATACTGTCGTTAACCGTATCTTCAGAAAACTCTTCTGCAGCTGAATAATTTATCAGAAAACGACTGAATGTCTGATGTAAATCATCCAGTAATGAACGCGAATTTTCAGCTTGTGTATTAAGCGCTTGCAGTTCCGATTGGCAAGATTGCAAATGGCTTTTAACAGACTCACTTTCGAATACCGTTATTTTTTGGCTAAACTTATGCCTAAGTGAAAATATTTTTTGATCGACGATTAACGACACATTAGCGGCAGCACGAACATCATTCACGACCGCAATAATATCGCTCGCTTTATCATTCTCTATTGAACGCAAGCGAACCAAATAATTAGGCAACTGTAGTAAGCCACCCAATAAGGCTTGATAAGCATTCTCGTTACTAACGCAATTATCTTTAATGATGACATCAATCAGTAATATCAACTGCTCGGTTAACAATATCGCAAAAGAAAAATCAGTATCTTCAAATGAAGCCAGTATTGTTTCCAAAAAACGACGACATTCAATGAGCTTTTCTGGCTCACGTGAACCCGACAAGTAAGACTCTAGTGTTTGTCGAGCACCGACAACAGCTTCATCCAAACCCTGAGAAACCCAATCGAGCGACCGATGGCTTTGCTTTTCATTCATATTCTTTTTACCCATCAATAGACTAGACAGCAATAATGTTGATACTTAGATGCTCAGGACGTATTTCATAAGCATGCAGTTAAATAATAAATAACGCCTCTATTCAGTGACGTAAAAGTTAACTCACTGCTTTTTCAAAATAGTCATCATTGTCATCGGTTGTAGATACTGTTGGATAATCAATCTCAACACCGGGCAATTTAAATCCAGCTACTGATCCACGAAGTTCTTTTGTCATTAACGATAAATTTCCGACTTTATCGGCTGCGTCGGTTGTGCCGGCAGCGGTTTGCGAGGTAATGTCTTTTACGGTATTCATCGTTAAAGAAATATTACCGGCGGTATCCGCCTGCGTACGTGCCGATGAAGAAATACTTTCAATCAGCTCGGAAAGGTTTAGCGATACTTTTTCAATCTCTTCAAGTGCTACGCCTGCATCATGCGCAAGCCCTGCACCATTAACCACTTCGGCTGTTGTTTGCTCCATAGAAGCGGCAGCTTCATTGGTATCAGATTGAATGGTTTTTACCAAGGCTTCAATTTGACGCGTAGCGGCAGATGATCGCTCAGCCAAGCGCTGAACTTCATCGGCTACCACGGCAAATCCACGGCCGGCCTCGCCCGCCATCGATGCCTGTATCGACGCATTAAGCGCCAGAATATTGGTTTGGTCTGCAATGTCATTAATCAAGGAAACGATATCGCCAATTTCTTGCGAGCTCTCACCTAAGCGTTTTACACGCTTAGATGTATCTTGAATTTGTTCGCGAATCGTATCCATTCCATGAATCGTATTCTGTACAACATTGGCACCTGATTTTGCGATTTGCACCGAGCTCTTTGCTACGGTTGCTGATTCCGACGCGTCCACAGACATTTTATCCATGGTGCCAGCCATTTCTTTAACAGCGCCTGATGCCGATGCGATTTTACTGGCCTGCGATTCTGATGCTTCGGCCAGTGTTAAGGCTTTTGTTTGCGTTTCTTTAGCAGCCGAATCGACTTTAACCGTTGTGTCATTAATTGATGAAATAATGTCTCGCAACTGTTCTATGGTGTAATTAATCGAATCCGCAATAGCGCCGGTAAAGTCTTCTGATACCGTTGCCTCAGCAGTCAAATCACCGTCCGCTAAGTTTCCAATTTCATTTAATAATCGTTCAATCGCAATTTGGTTGCGTTCATTGGCATTTTTTTCTTCTGCTAAACGAACTACTGTAGTGCGATAAAGTTGCGTACCAATAACTGCTAATATAATAAGAATAAGTGCGCCGCTAAAAAAGGCGGTATCTGCACCCACCGTTCTGCGTTGACTCAAACTGCCTATACCCTCAACAACACTGTTAGTTCTATCAAGAATTTTAGGCGAATTATTAAGAATGCCATCGGCTGCATTTTTAGCACTTAATAAATCTGGCGAGGCTTCAAAAATATCATCGACAGAGCCTGATACGAACTCGAACAAAGTATTAATTCGCTCTAAAGATACTCTCGCCTTAGCATCCTTAATACGCTCTAATCCTAGCTGCTTATCGCCTTCTAACATACCCGTTAATACGCCACCAAAAATACTGGCATCTAAATTAAATTGATCCGCAGCTTGGCTGGTTGCTTCACCACCGCTTAGCATTTTATCGACGTTTCTTGCAATTCTCTCGGCAAGTAAAAGCTGCTTTTGTGCGTAAACAATTTGTTCATTCGAGGCATTACGATCTAACAGTACTTCAACAACACGATTATATTCACGCTGTAACTCTGGAATACTTTCATTTAGTGTTTCAGCAACATCATGTAAAAATAATATTCTGTCGCGGTTATTAACAATCGTTTCTGCATTGTTTTTTACGCTACGCCAAATACCACCTAATTCCTGAAGTTCTGCTTTCATCATCATGCCAACACCCGGCAGCTGACTATCACCTGTTTGTAATACGCGATAGCTTCGATCAAAACGTTCAGTCGCTTTTTTCAATGTTGAAAACGCCGAGGAATCTCCGGCTGTTGCTGCACGAGAGCTAGTCGATATTTGGTGCAGTAGCACTCGCATATCACTCGCCATTTCTAAATACTTAGCGTCTCTATCGGCATCACGTAAGAATATAAAAGTACTCACAATAAAAAATAACGTAGCGCAAACAAGTACCGCAATCGATAAGGTAAATATTTTGCGTGAATGACCGCTATTCTTAAATCGGCTTATATTGTCCATCCTCGAAGCTCCAACGTAAATCTGGTTAATAATGGTTTAAATAACTAAGGTTTGAAAAAATCATAATAAAGAATTAAGCAGCTGATGCGGCTGTATGGCTACTTATTTGTAGTCCTGCATCCATAAACTCTGGCATTTGTGTCAACAAGGGAATTTGGAACCGTAACCAATTTGAGGCTCTATCATTACCCATAGAATCATTACCCATTGAATCAATACAGCTAGCAAATTCATCATCGCTATTTGAGTAAGCTTTTTTAAAGCTATTGGCAGGGAAATGCTTTAAACCAAAAACATGACTAACTAAAAGTCCCGCATATACATGTTCTGATTCAATAATTAACACGCGATGCCGGGCTCGGTTTCCTGCTAGCTTTGATCCAAAGTAATGCTCAATATCATAAATCGGTAACATACGACCGCGAATATTTGCCAGCCCTAAAACCCACTTTTTGGTTCTTGGAATAAAGGTGTAATTGGGTGTATTGATGATTTCAACGACCTGCCCCATGGGTGCGACCATTTGCTGGCCACATAATGAAAAACCAATTCCACTCCAATCCGTTTTCAAATCTTTATTAGCGGTACGAGTCTTTATAGCCGCTTTACTCGCTGTAGCTATTTGCTTTAATAAATCTAATGGTTGCTTCTCTGATTTCATTGTCGAGTTATCTCAAAAAAAATAGGCCGTAATCAAACAGCGTCTAATACATTAGCAATGGTATCTATCAAGTCTTTTTCAGGTACCGGCTTAACGAGATAACCCCTTGCACCTTGTTTACGTGACCATTCGCGATCAGACGGTTGATTTTTAGTTGTCACCATAATGACAGGGATTTCACAGGTCTTAGGATTTCGTGTTAGCGCTCTTGTGGCCTGAAAACCATTTATACCTGGCATCACAATATCCATTAACACTAAATCGGGTATTTGCTCGTTGGCCATCTCTACCGCCGCCTCTCCTGATTCTGCTGCAACAACTTCATAACCATGTTTATTCAATATATTTGATATTTGATATGCTTCCGTAGGTGAATCGTCCACCACCAGTACTCGCTTCATATCCTTCTCCTTAATCATAATTTAAGATGCCTGAGCTGAAGCAGAATCTGTTGACCCACCGCTTTGACAATGATTTTCGACCGCCTCAAGTAATTCAACTTTACTAAAAGGCTTTGTCACATATTGGTCTGAACCAACAATTCGCCCTTTTGCTTTATCAAACAGTCCGTCTTTACTCGATAGCATAATGACGGGCGTCGCTTTAAACTGCGCATTGTTCTTAATTAATGCGCAAGTCTGATAACCGTCTAAGCGAGGCATCATAATATCCACGAATATCAGATCTGGCTTTTGGTTAGCAATCTTTGCTAGTGCCTCAAAGCCATCTTCTGCGGTAATGACATTAAATCCTTCTCTTTGCAATAATGTCTCTGCTGTTCGACGTATAGTCTTGCTATCATCAACAACCATTATTTTTAAACTTTTGTCTTGCGAATCCATATCGATTCGGCCTCCGGGTTATAACCAATGACATTAAGATGAACAACGCTGGGTTGCCGATTAAATTAGGTATATTTCTTAAATAAATTTACTATTGTCGTGAATCTCAGACAGCAATAAATTGTTCACTTTTAAAGCTATAGACCAATGTCTTTGAGAAAGACAGTGAACAACAATAATTGCATGTACTTCACAGCTAGCAATTAGCAAAACATAGAGGCAGGTATCATTATGAGTATTAAATTAGGTATCGTAATGGATCCCATTGAATCCATTACGCCATACAAAGATAGCTCGCTAGCGATGCTGCTAGCAGCTCAAAAAAGAGGCTGGGAATTACACTATTTTTTGCAAGAAAATCTGTTAATCGATAATGGCATCGCTCAAGGTTATGGACAGCGCTTAACCGTTGCCGATAGCGAAGATAACTGGTTCACACTTTCTGAATCGACATTAATGCCGCTAGGTGATCTAGACGTGATATTAATGCGAAAAGATCCTCCTTTTGATAGCCAATTCCTTTATTCCACTTTCATCTTAGAATCTGCCGAAAAACTGGGCACGCTTGTTGTTAACAAGCCGCAAAGTTTGCGTGACTGTAACGAAAAAGTCTTTGCCACGGATTTTCCACAGTGCTGCCCTCCCGTATTAATTACGGCTAATGCAGAGCGGATTAAACAGTTTTACCAAGAACACAGCGATATTATTTTGAAGCCACTTGATGGTATGGGTGGCGCATCCATTTTCCGTGTTAAACCCAATGATCCCAATCTCAGTGTCATTATCGAAACATTGACGCAGCATCAAACGCAAAGTCTTATGGCGCAGCGTTTTATTCCTGAGATAGCACAAGGTGACAAACGCATCCTCTTGATTGATGGCAACCCTGTGCCCTTCGCGCTTGCCCGAATACCTGCTGCAGGTGAAACACGAGGTAACTTAGCTGCAGGAGGCCGCGGTGAAGCACAACCACTCACAGCACGCGATTATTGGATTTGCGAACAAGTGGCTCCCACATTACGAGAGAAAGGCTTACTTTTTGTCGGTATTGATGTCATAGGTGATTACCTCACTGAAATTAATGTCACCAGCCCAACCTGTATTCGTGAACTAGACAAGCAATGTGATTTGAATATTGCGGCACAATTAATGGATTGTATTGACAAGAAATTAAATGCTTAAAGAAAGGAATACTATTTTCAATGTGCACTAACCAAGAATAACGAAACGATGAGTTATAGCCCCGGCCAGAATTATCGACTCAGCTACACCGTTGCCATAGCACTCGCTATGCATATGGTGATTATTTTTTGGCTGGCCTTTAACGCCGAGAGCAAAGCGCATATCGCACCACAAATGGAAGTGACCTTGTCTTACCATCACAGTGATGAAAAGCCGGACGATGCCAGCTTTATTGCTCAGAGTAATCAACAAGGCAGTGGCGAACGTGAAAAAAATGATGAATTAACCACTCTTTATCAATCGCCTATTAATGATGCTGCTGTAAATTCTGTTACTCCAATAGCGCCGCCAGAAATAGAAAAAAATGAGCAGCCAATCGTTGAGCTTAGAATTATTACAACAATAGGTAATGCTGAACGAAGCCTAGAACAAGCAGAAGCCGTAGATACTGATGAGTCTCGTATCAATGAACGAGATAACGAAGAAAAAACATTAACTGAGTTAAGCCAAGCAATTGCTAGCCTCGAAGCGCGGCTCGCTGACAAACAGCAACAGTTCACAAGAAAACCCCGCGTGCTAACGCTCAGCTCGGCATCCACTATTGAAGCAGCCGATGCTAACTATGTGCATCAATGGCGCGACCGAGTAGAAAGCGTCGGCAATCGTTATTATCCGAAGCTGGCAAGAAACAATAGTTTATACGGCGATGTGCGATTACTTGTGAAATTAAAATCAAATGGCGTGGTTGAAGAAATATCTATTCTGGCTTCATCAAATTCAGAAATATTAGACCGTGCAGCCATTGAAAGTATTCGACTTGCCTCGCCTTTTGATCCCTTTCCAAAATCACTCGCCAATAAATACGATCGCATTGATGTGATTCGCACATGGCAATTCAGAAAAAATCGTTTGAGTGCGAAAGCTGAATAAAATCTAGGTGAGGGCTATATTTTGGCTATATAAAGTCTATGTATGGTCTATGTAAGGTCATTACTCATTTTCATGAGACACTTCAAGATTGCTAGCACCACTAAAATCTGTGGTTATTTTAAATTGTATAGGCCGACAGCAGACTTGGCAGTCTTCAATATATTGTGCTGCATCTTCGTCTTGCGTTTCTTCAATGGGTTCAATTAAAACATCGATTGATTCGCCACAATAGGGACAGCTGATAGTACGTTCTTCTAAAAATGCCATGATGTTTGAATGACCGCTAATGTCTTTTACAAAGTGTGTAAGTATATTTTATAAAGTGTGTAAGTATATTTTTATGGAATGTATTAGTGTCTTTTATGAATTGCGTTGATAGCTACTTTTTTAAATAATTATTCTGAAAGATACAATATTGCTTCGACTTCTATCAAAGCACCTTTAGGCAGCGCTGCAACTTGGACGCAAGCACGAGCCGGAAACGGCGAGCTTAAAAACTGCTTCATAATATGATTAACCTGATCAAAACCAGACAAATCAGTCATCGATATATTTAATTTTACGCTATCATTTAGCGTGCCACCGGCCGCTTCTGCAACGGCACTTAAATTGGTAAACACCTGCGTCGCTTGCTCTGTAATATCGCCATCACATAGCAGCATAGTTGACGGCACTAAAGGAATTTGCCCCGATAAATAAACCGTATTATCAACGCGTACCGCCTGAGAATAAGGCCCTATAGCGGCTGGCGCTTGATCCGTACTAACAATTATTTTATTACTCATAAATGTTATCTGCTGCCTCTCACTCTTTAGCGCTTAACACGAACAACTTTTACAACAGATTTTAGAACACGTATTCGTCGAATAATTCTTGCAAGATGTATGCGATTACTGACCGCAAGAAAAATATGAATAATGCTTGATTTTGAATCCCGCTCTTCAACTTTAATCGATTCGATACTACCGTCAAGGCTGTTAACTTTATTCGCTAACGATGCAATGATGCCACGCTGCTGCTCTACTTCTACTTTCAATTCAACACGGTATTCGCCTTCGGCGTTATCATGCCAGCGAAGGGCTACGCTGCGACCTTCTTTATCTTTTTCTTGTATTTCATGATAGTTACGGCAATCGGCCAAATGCACAACAACGCCACGGCCCGCAGTAATGTGTCCGCCAATATCATCCCCGGGTATTGGATTACAACATTTAGCAAAATTAATCATCATGCCTTCGGTGCCAGCAATCACTAATGGCTTCTCACGATTGCCAATCACCATATTACTGCCGGCGTCGTCCTCATGAATATCCAGCAGCTGTCTTGCAGTAAGATAAGCCACCCGATTTCCTAAGCCGACTTCTTCAAGAATTTCTTCAAAATTCGCAGCGCCGGATTTCTTCACTAACGCTGTTTGCTGTTCACTGGTTATTTCTTCAAGGCTAGAATTAAACGTCACCAGCGATTTATTTAATAAGCGCTGACCCAGCTCAACCGATTCACCGCTCTTAAGATGCTTCAGGTAATGACGGATTTGGCTTCGCGCACGACTGGTAGCAATAATATCTAACCAACTAGGATTAGGATTAGCGCCCGGCGCAGTAATGATTTCTATGGTCTGACCACTTTGCAGCGGCTGCGAAAGCGCAGCGAGACGTCGATTAATACGACAGCCTACGCAGCTATTGCCAATATCAGTATGGACGGCATAAGCAAAATCAATTGCTGTAGAGCCCAATGGCAATTCCATAATTTTTCCTTTAGGCGTAAAGACATATACCTCTTCGGGAAACAAATCGATTTTGACATTTTCAATAAATTCTAATGAGTTACCAGCATTTTGTTGTAGCTCTAATAAGCCTTGCACCCATTGACGCGCACGCGCATGACTACCCACGGATGCATCTTGATTATTCGCTTTATACAACCAATGTGCGGCAATGCCATTGTTGGCAAGTTGTTCCATATCTTTGGTGCGAATTTGTATTTCGATAGGCACGCCATGCATACCAAATAACACGGTATGTAATGATTGATAACCATTGGCTTTAGGGATGGCAATATAATCTTTAAAATGACCTGGTCGCGGTTTGTATAAACTATGAATGGAACCGAGCGTACGATAACAATCATCGGGGGATTCCACGATAATTCTAAAAGCGAATACATCCATAATTTCAGTAAATGAACGGCTTTTACTGCGCATTTTCTGATAAATACTATAAAGATGCTTTTCACGGCCAATAACATTCGCTGCAATGCCATCTTTTAATAACTGCTCGCCTACTTGGGCTTCAATATTGGTGATCAGCTCTTTTCGGTGCCCTCGAGTCGCTTCAATGGCAGCTTGAATACGCTTGGCACGCATAGGATATAAAGTACCAAACCCAAGGTCTTCAAATTCTATGCGGACTTCATTCATGCCTAATCGATTAGCAATAGGGGCATAAATTTCTAAGGTTTCAATGGCTATGCGGCGGCGCTTTTCGGCACCTAGCACATCTAAGGTGCGCATATTGTGGAGGCGGTCGGCGAGCTTAACCAGAATCACGCGTAAATCACGCGCCATGGCCATCGCCATTTTTTGAAAGTTTTCGGCCTGTTTTTCAGCTTGCGTTTGAAACTCGAACTGAGTGAGCTTACTCACGCCATCAACTAGCTCTGCCACCGTCGAACCGAATTGCTCGATTATTTCGAGTTTATCGACCTCTGTGTCTTCAATAACATCATGAAGCATCGCCGCTGCTAGGCTTTGATGGTCCATATGCATATCAGCAAGAATATGTGCAACCGCTAATGGATGTGTCACATAGGGTTCGCCAGAGCGTCGAGTCTGCCCGCTATGGGCTTTTTCTGCACACAAGTAAGCGCGACGCACCAAATCTATTTGGTCGTCATCGAGGTAAGCATCAAGCTTTTGGGTAAGATCGTTAATTGTAGCCGCCATGACCACAATATAATCTGTGGCCGGCGGTTTTGGTAGAGGAACTGTTACACTTTAAAAAATTATTTTAGAGACCGAACTCAGCAGCAAGCTCTTCTGTTAGGTCATCCACTTCTTCTTCAGCGTCCATATTCTTAGGATCGATCAAGCCTTTTTCAATTTCGCGAAGCGCAATAACCGGCGGCTTGTCATCAGCAACATCGACCATAGGGTCTTTACCCTGAGTCGCAATTTGACGAGCGCGCTTGCTAGCTACCATTACGAGTTCGAAACGGTTTTCAACGTGATCTAAACAATCTTCTACAGTAATTCTAGCCATAATATTAGTTCGCCTATTATGTGGATATCGAATGGGATATCGACATGAAATGATGTCCGAGTTAAATCTGCCCGATTTTGCCTAAAAGCCAATGCCGAAAAATGTCATTACAACACGGCTAGCCGTCAAAATGGCCGCGCAGTATAAGCAAATTCACTTCAGTTTGCGAGCCTGAAAGCGCTAGCCTAATGCGCTAATCGGCCAATAATGATGCCAATAATGGCTGATATTGCCGCTGTTGCTGACTTAAACGCAGCCTTATGGCCAAAATCACGGCTTTTAAGTCGGCCAATGCAATATCAAAATCATCGTTAATAATAAGATAATCCGCTTGCTCAAAATGAGACATTTCATCAACGGCGGCAGCCATACGACCATCAATGATATCGCTGCCGTCCTGACCGCGACCCTCTAAACGTGACCGTAAGGCATCCAAAGAGGGCGGCAAAATGAAAATGCCAACGCCAGCGCCGCCTTGCTCAGCCATCAACCACTGATGTGCCTGCAGTGCGCCCTGCCAATCAATTTCGAGAATGACATCAAAGCCAAGGTCTAGCTGCTCATTGACCCAAATTTTCGACGTGCCATATGAATTGCCAAAAACCGTCGCATATTCAAGAAAGCTACCGTCTTCTATCATCTGCTCAAATGTAGCCGCATCAGTAAAGTGATAGTTAACCCCGTCTGTCTCTCCAGGGCGAATAGCACGCGTAGTATTCGAAACCGATACACGCAAGCGCTCATCAGTCGCTACTAAGGCGTTGACGAGACTGGTTTTGCCCGCACCCGAAGGCGCTGACACTGTAAATAAATTTCCCCTAACCGGACTCATACTTTATAAACCTGAATAATTAACCGTACTCGGTTTCTTTTATAAAACGATAAAATCATTATTCGATATTCTGCACTTGCTCGCGCATTTGCTCGATCAGCACTTTCAGATTGATCGCACCTTGACTGCTATCGGTAGCAATCGATTTAGAACCTAAGGTATTTGCTTCTCGATTCAATTCTTGCATAAGAAAATCAAGCCGTCGACCACAGGGCTCATCTTTTGCCAAAGTGTCTCGCACCTCGGCCGTGTGTGCAACTAATCGATCGAGCTCTTCTGCAACATCCACTTTTTGTGCCAGCATCACAATTTCTTGTGCCAATCGGTCATGATCGACGTCGACACTTAATTGCGCCAGCCGCTCTTCCAGTCGCTTTTGATGCTCGGCTAAAATCTGCGGCATGTTCAACTTAACTTGATTCGTTAGATCATCAACCTGATCAAGCTTTTCACAGATAACATCGGTCATTCGCTGACCTTCCGCATTTCGCGCTTCAGCCAACTTCAACAAGGCATCATCAAAACTTTCTAAGAGGCTTTCAACAATGGCGTCTATATTTAATTCAACCGATTGCAGCACACCAGGCCACTGCAGAATTTCATAACTACTCAATGGCGCAAGATCAGTATTTTTTGCCCTTAACTGTTGAGCAGCAAGCATTAACGCAGCAACTTTTTCATCATTAACAATAAATCCTTGCTCAGATTCATTGGCTTTAAAATATAAATTACACTCCACTTTACCTCGCGCTAAAGCGCTACGCATACGTTCTCTTAAAGCGGGCTCTAAGACTTTTAATTTTTCAGGCAATTTAAATTGCGTTTCGAGATAGCGATGATTAACACTGCGTAATTCCCAGGCATAAGTGCCTAACGAGTTATCGCCTTGCACGCGCGCAAATGCAGTCATGCTATTAGCAGTCAGAGTTGATTTTTTTATCATAAGGCTTTTTTGTCACAAAGTTTTAATCGTGGATTCGCAGGAATTTTATAACCATCTTAATCTGAATTAAAAAATAGAATCGTGAGTATTGGTGAACTAACACTCTCTAACGGTCACTTTACCTCTGTATATGAACATTGTACCTGTATACGAACATTTAGACGATGGTGCAAAGTTATCGCCAGTGTATAATGCAAAAAAATCGCAAACGCCTTGTTATGGCTTCTTTTAAACAATAACTCTTTCACTACTTAATATTAGGATTTTACCTTATGGATCGACCTAGCGGCCGTAGCAATAACCAATTACGTTCAGTCACCTTTACACGCCAAGCAACCAAACACGCCGAAGGCGCTGTTATTGCTGAGTTTGGTGATACACGCGTGCTATGTACAGCATCCGTAACGCAAGGTGTTCCACGCTTTATGAAAGGTGAAGGCCGCGGCTGGATTACCGCCGAATATGGCATGTTACCTCGCTCAACTAATGAGCGAATGAATAGAGAGGCCGCTCGCGGCAAACAAGGCGGCCGTACACTTGAAATTCAACGCTTAATTGGTCGCTCACTGCGTTCAGCGGTCGATCTTAAAGCCATGGGCGAATATACCATCATCATTGATTGCGATGTGCTTCAAGCTGATGGTGGCACGCGAACAGCTTCAATAACAGGTGCCTGTGTCGCCTTAGTCGATGCCTTTAGTTTTATGCAGTCTAAAGGCTGGATAAAAGAATCTCCGTTAGTGTCGATGATTGCTGCAATTTCTGTTGGTGTTTATAAAGGCGAAGCGATTTTGGATTTGGATTATCCAGAAGATTCAAATGCCGAAACCGATATGAATGTTGTCATGACTGAACAAGGCAAGTTTATTGAGATTCAAGGCACGGCAGAAGAAGCCCCGTTTTCACAGCAGGAGCTATCATCAATGCTGGCATTAGCAGAATCAGGCATTAGTGAATTAATTGAAATGCAAAAAGCAGCGCTAGCAAAATAGGCGCTGCTGTTTCTTTGATAAAGCACTGTATATAAAAATTAAAAGATAAACGATAGGCCGTGGTTATTTCTTTAATTAATTAATAACGCGGCATATTGTCTTCTGGACAAATTTCGTAATCATAATCAATCGTTAAAGGCCCATGTGCTGAAAACGACTTACTTTTTAAAATGCCGCCATATTCAATCGTTTTTCTTAAACCTTCTGAGACAATTTGATAATCAACTCGCCAGCCATCTTCATCGATGGTGCCTGATGGCCACCAAGTAAATTCATCATCATCACTAATGGCCGCGCGAAAAGCATCGACATAGCCTAAGTCAATGAGCATTTGATCTAACCAAGCGCGCTCGGTATCCGTAAAGCCAATAGTATCGCGGTGTTGATCGGATTGCTGAACATCTCTTGGCTGATGAGCAACACGGAAATTACCGCAAATAACAAACTCACGTCGCTTATTTTTAATTTTTGCGAGATGATCATGTAGCTGTTGAAAAAACTGCGCTTTGCGAGCAACGCTAGCTTCATCATCGGCAGTTGCTTCGGGCGCTAATAATGAGCCAAAACTAATCTGCTCGAAGTCGGCCTGAATATAACGCGCTTCCATATCGAAGTCGTTAAAGCCCATGCCTGTCATAATCGCCTTCGGAAGATCGCGACAATAAACGGCAACACCATTCGTGCTTTCTTGATTATCAAAAAAGTAGACGTTATATGATGATGGAAAATACATATCATCACGCAGCAAATGTTCTTGGGTACGAATATCCTGAATACAAATAACATCTGCATCCTGACTCTCTACCCACTCATAAAAGCCGCGTCCTGCTGCTTGCTCAATCCCTTCAGCACAAAAGCTGATTACGCGCATTCGATTTCCTCACCCAATATATTAAATATAAAAACTCAAGCCAGCATTAAGCTGTTTCCAAATAGAACACAGCCGGCTATCTCTCTTGTTATTATTGGCAGAAACAAACAATGTCTTTAAAATGATGATTTTAAGTTAAAAACAGGTCATCTGGCTAGCATTGACACAATTTTAGCGACTTCATCTCAGGCCGCGCAGTTTAAATAGGTT
>Ga0129327_10000593_pt1 | contig 21686 bp, 16 predicted proteins | sample CPBDNA_6_FD_111799 | JGI IMG/M metagenome (GOLD analysis project Ga0129327, IMG submission 111799) | Freshwater to marine salinity gradient microbial communities from Chesapeake Bay, USA - CPBay_Spr_31_0.8_DNA | ecosystem: Environmental > Aquatic > Marine > Coastal | place: USA: Chesapeake Bay... | reverse complement strand
CGCGCGCGATTCAAAAAAAAATGCACAGCTCTTCTTCTTCCTCTTCTTTGTCTTCTTCTTCTTCTTCGTCGTCGTTTACGTCGCGTTGATTCTCTCTCTCTCACTCGGTGTGTTCTTTTCACTCGGGTGCTCCTTTGTATCGCTTGGGAACTCACACTCGCTTCTTCTTTTGTATCTTCTTCTTCTTTCTGGAAAAAAACAAAACAGGTTCCTCATCGTGGTGGTTATAGTCGTGACGATATTAGTCGCCATCGCAAACTTATACGTGCTGATTAATTTTCAACACCCGGAAGACAGAAACCAAGCGTGGTTTCCGAAAATAATCGTCATCAGTGGATTAACGATAGCCTCGGGGGCGATATTATTGCTCCCGTTAGATGTAGCGAATAGGGCGTCGTGCGACGCGAGCGTATCTTTGTCGGCGTGCGAAACGACGTTACCGATGGACGAGATTTGGTATTCGATATATATCATCACGTTAGTGTACGTGGCGATTTTAATTCCGTTCACTACGTTTTGGTACGAGTCAGATTTTGATGCCACGCTTTCGCAAAAGCTGTACAACAGTTTATTTTGGGTCGTCATGTCCGCCATATTCGTCTCGTTGGTGTTGTTTTTGTGTTGGTATTACACGGGATACGCGGATTTCTCAATCACGTCTGTAAAGAGTGGGATGATGTTGCTCTCGCAATTCGATACATTGCAAGGAGTGCACTCGTGTATTCGGGCTAATCCATACCTGGATGGGAGTAACACGTATTCACCGACGGACTTTTCGGGCGGGACGAGTTCCTCCTATTTAAGCGGGGACGCGTGCGACTCGGGAAGTTCCGAAGCCATCACGAAATCGTGGACTTTAGACGTTTCGTTTCCAGCGTACGTTGCTGCGTTGACGTCTTTCGTCGGATGGTTCTTATTCGCTCCGTATGCGGGAATAGGCATGGCTGCAAACCCAATCGATGCGGTGACGCGATTCATCCAACGACCGAGGAAAACCATCGGCAAATCCGAATACGATCGAAGCGCTCAACAAATCGCAATAAAGACGTTAGAAATTCACGAAAAGGTCAAAGCAGTACGAAACGAAGAAAGAAGTAACGGTAGAAGTCGCAAGATTCGAAGCGAGTTGAAGAATTTAAGCATGGAGTTGGAAGATATAGAAGACGAGGAGAGAGAGTTGCAAAAGCTCTACCCGAGAGGCGAAAATAGGGCGACGTCGTGGACCTTCACCGTCTGGGGGTACTGGTGGTCCTTATTCTACGGTATCTTAGCCTTTATTCTCTCCATAACGTGGATATTGCACGTCGGGTTATACATCTTAGCAAAAAACCCGGTGCATCCGTTTTTGAACTCGATGTTTGAGGCTCTGGATAGCGTCTTCAACTTGTTCGGCACGGCGATGTTTGCCATATATTGCTTCTACTTAATCTCCTGCGTGGTGAAAGGCAACGAGAAGCTCGGTTTAAAGTTCTTATTCGTTTTTAATGCGTACAGAATGAAACTCGGCGCGACAACAATGACGGGTTTGCTCTTCAATACCGGCTTAATCATGCTCTGTTCTATGGCGGTGGCCCAATTCTGTTCGCGAGCGTTTGCGAGTTACGCCAAAGATACCTCCGCGATTAAAATGCTCTCGGTCAACGCCGACCACTTACAAAACATCGGAGTTATGTTTCGCAAGGACGTCTTCCCGGCCATTTTTGTCGCCTTCAGCTGCGCCAGCATGGTGTTTTACTTCGTTTTTAAAGGCTACTTTGGCTGGTTCACGAAACAAAAAAAAGGTCGATTGAACAAAGCGGAGCTGAAACGAAGAGGACAACGGATACAGGCTGCCATGGGTAGGTTGAAAATACGAAGGAAAGATGGTGAGAGGAGTATTCCTGGTACTAGCGGTAGCGCATAATATAGACTTGTTATTGAGAGAAAGAAAAAGAGCTCTTCGCGTTTACAACATTTTTTCTGTTTTTCAAACAACCTGCTGCATGAAAATCTTGTTCCTGTGGACTCGTACAAACGTCCCCAGAAATTTCTCTCCTTTTGCTCTTTCAGCAAGCACACGACACGCTTTCTTTTGGACATCATCATCATCATCATCATCATCATCTGCTATTCTTGCTGTTCTTGTTGTTTGTTGTTGAAAGAAAATACCATCGCATTGAGAGAGAAATAAAAACATTTGTTCACTCACGTTTTTGAAAGTGTAACAGTATACGATTCGTAGAAGAATGTCGGAAAACGTGACGACGGCGACGACGACGACGGCAGAAACCCAACCGCAACCGCACGACGGTGGGAGAATAACATATTTCCACGGACAAGGATCGTTAGACGAACTGGACGAAGAAACGCTGCTGAAACAGTCGCCATTTCCAATCAAACCGGATGATTTAATCGCCTTAACGAAACACGTACTCAACGACAACCTGTTGTGCCCTGAAGCGCACTTAAAATGCGGGCCTGCACTGTCGGAAGATTTTCAATACTGGTCGTTCGCCGTCGGCCCAATCAATAAGAAGAGCTTTATTGAGTATTTGAAAATGAATTTGACCGATGCGTTTCCGGATCGGAAAATGAATACGTTTGGGTATCGAGTCGATCCGATGGAATTTAACCGCGTGTGGTTCAACGCGAGATGGCAAGGCACGCACACGGGGATGTTGATGAACAAAATTAAGCCCACGTATAAGCAATTAGACTTACCACCACAAATCGTTTCATTAACGTTCACCGAGGAAGGAAAGGTTTCGAAATATACGCAGTTCGTGGCGGATAGATCGTGCGGGAATACGCACGGATACAGCGGTGTAATGGGCATCTTTCGAGCGTTGGGAGAGAACGTCCCTTTCCCCGGCGTCGTCGAGAATTACTTGAGAAAAGACAGTCACAGGCGAAGTGAGCCAGGTGTGTATTTCAAACTGAGAGCGTGGTTTTGGCAGAGGAAAGTCACGAGACGGACCAATCGTAGGAGCGAAAAGGACACCCGTAACGAGCGATGATAGTTTTGAAAATCTGACGAGCGATGATAGTTTTGAAAATCTGAGCACTTTTTACCGCCTGCAAAAAAGTCGAATCGACGTCACAACTAATCCAAAAGGAGTTGATACTTGATACACTCATATACACGCACACACACACGCACATATACGCATTCACTGAAACGCAGCAAGATGATGATCCGTTCCGCGTTGCAATCCGTTTTACCGAGCTCGTTTGCTTCTTCATCATCTTCTTCTTCTGTTGCTTCGACTAATCATCGCATCGTTCGAGCAGCTGCGCACCCGAATCCATCGTTGTACGACGTCGTGGACGAGGAAAAGATGTTGAGCGAATCGACGTTCCCGATTAAACCGAACGAGCTCATTGAACTCACGAAAGAGAACTTGCGAAAAGGGTTCGCCAATATCGATTTAAGCGAAGATTTCGAATTCATCGGCCCTGTTGTCGGTCCGTTATCCAAAGACACTTTTGTGAACGCCGTGGCTGGTTTTGAGCTCGCGGAAGGTTTCCCAGACATGAAGTCGCAGTTTCATCATTTCAGAGTCGATCCGTTTGAAACGAACCGGGTGTGGTTTCAGAATAGAACGGTTGGGACGCACACAGGGGTTTTGGCGGGGAACATTCAACCGACAGGGAAGAAAGTCGAGTGTCCGCCGCAAGCGTTGTCGCTGACGTTCAACGAGAAAGGCGAGGTGACGAAGATTACAGTTGGCGTCGTGATGGACAGAACGTTAGGTAATACCGGCGGTCTCGGCGGGGTGTTTGGGTTATTTTACGCGGTTGGTGCCGGCTTGCCGTTTCCTGAGGCGCAACCGTGGAAGAAGAGTAAGCGGTATCGATTTTTCACTTTGTTAGGCAACTTGGCCAGCAAAATGAAGAAGTGAGAGAGAGAGCGGGGGAAGATGGTTAATTTTGTAATAAAAATAAAGCGCTTCATTTACAGCTGTTGTTCTTATTTTCAGCATTACACCTTTGTGCTTTCGAAGATGGCATCCGCGTTGGCGACTTCAAATCCATCTCGTCTTTTTGATTCGTCCTCTTCTAAGTTTTTCCTACTCTCTATTTCAATGCCTTCACCCGTCGAAATGTACTCTCGATAGGCGAATTCGATGTACGCGCCGCAGCCTTTCAGTTTTTCACCCGTTCCATTTACCGCTATTAATTCATCTGATACCGTCGAAAACTGCCACAGTTTCCTATCCTCGGATACATTCATCACTCTATTCTCCTCTTCTCCGTTCAGTTTCGCAATCTTTGCAATCCTCTCGACTATTTTTCTCGACATCTCCTCTCCGGATGAAACGCGAAACGCCTCCGAGCGACATCGATGCATCGCCAACGCGAAATGGTTCACAAATTCCGGCCCGTTTATTAGCAACCAAGCTGCATATTCGCTCTTCTCGGCGATGTACTCGTACTCGTCCTTCGATACGTTCTCACACAAAGAAAACCTGTCCCGTTTTTGCTCCCAAAAATCATCCTCCAAGACCGCGCCTTTTCCTTTTCCTCCTTCTCTCGACGATATCGCTTTCCGAACGATAGCCGACATCCGCTCGTCCTCGAAAGCCTCGATATCAATTTCGCTCAAAAACACTCGCGGCATCAGCGGCGTCGGTGGTTTCAACCACGTCGCTTTCAGTTTCTTCTTTGGAAATACCAAAGTCTCTCCGCTTTCGCGATAGCGAAGTTTTTCCATCAGCATTTGTTTCACGTTCACAAATTGATGATGTTTCTCGTCCCCGTCGTGATGATGTAACCCTTTAAACGTTCGAAACGCCACGTGGTCGAGTAAAATCGCCTCCAAAACATCCTCCTCCTCCTCGTCTCCAAATTCTTCTTCCTTTTGAATCTCTTTTAATGCGTCTTTGATCCTCGTCGAAGCGTGTGATTCCAAACTCTGTTGTTGTTGTTCCCGGTATCGTTGAAACAGTTTTTGCATCTTTATGTTGTGTTAGGTAATTTCACATCTCCCCTACATAATCTCTCTCTCCCTTTTTTATTTTGTACGTACGGATAAGCACCATTTTGTACAAAAGATTTAAGTGTCTTCGCCATTTTTCTCTCTTTTGAATAATAGTAAAACCAACCACACAAGAATATTAACACAACATCTCACTGATACTAATGGTGGGGCTTCGAAGCCCTTTGTCCTCTTCTCTCTCTCTGCAAACACAAAAGAACTCTTCTAGACGTTTGCGTCGTCAACGCGCGCTCGTTTTGTGCTGGTTTTTCGCGACAGTTCTGTTCATAAACGCGTTCGTACCGAAACAAAGTTCAATCAGAAACGAATCACAGTTACACTCGCACGGGAAAAACGTTTTGAATGCGGACGCGATTCTTGCGAGTTTGTCGTCGTTTAATCACGTCTTCGGTGGAAGAGGAAGAGGAAGAGCTTCTTCAAACAACAACGATGAGTTCTTGCGATTGCAAATGGAGAAAGAGAGAGCGTCTGGGACGTTGAAATATAAAATGGAACGAGAACAGAATAAGAATCTGATGCACAGCTCTGGACAAAGTCTGAGCGAGTTGACGAACGACAACGCTGGGGAGAATAATTTTATGAACAACAACAACGGCGAAGACGTGGGAACGCTCGCGCGACCGAGAATTATACCGAAGACTTTACGGGACACTTTAATTCACGACGTGGAAGCGAGGGAGTATCGTAAGTTTAAAAAATGTTCGGTGATCGGGAACGACTCGTCCATGCGCAACGCCAAGTTAGGTGTTGAGATTGAACGCGCGCAAGCTATTTATCGCATGAATTTTGCGCCTTTGAAGATGTTTGAAGTGGACGTCGGGGCGAACACGCACACCATGTGCGTCAATCCAGAGAAGATGAGGAGAGGTTTAAGGAAAGAGTTATCGGATATGGAGAAGAAGATGGATGGGATCGGAGGGTATAGAAGCAGCAGCAGTAGTAGTAGTTTTAGCGGCGGCGGCGGTACGAGTCACGGGCGATGGGTCACCGATAACGGCAACATACCGGAACGAGTGTTAGTCGTCGGCGACGTCCCGGGAAAAGACGCGAAAACCGGCGACTCGGAGAAACCGTGCATTGAACGCTCCCAAGGCGGTTTGTGCATCGAACGCACCAAAGACAAGAAAATCAGAAACATGAAACCTTCCGTCCAAAAACTCGCCGAGGAGTTACTCTACACCTTACAAGAAGGCGTCGGCGAAGAAAACGGCGTCCCGACGACTGGTTTATACTGTTTAGTCTTAGCGTTAACCGAATGCGAATCCGTCGACGTCTACGGCATCGGCGTCGGCACCATGAACAAAGAAGACATGAAAGATTTAGAGTATTTCAAAGACGACCATTTTCGAGGTTGGGACGCTCGACACAACGCCGAAGCCGAGCGTACGCTTTTGCGCGTCCTCGCCTCGAAAGTCTGGAGGAACGCTTTGATGAAACCGTTGGGTGAGTTGAAGTGGCACAACCCGCTCATGAGTTCTGAGTTGGTCAACGCGAACTTGTTGAGTCAAACCGCCTGTATTAGTGGCATTAGATGCGTGTGATAAAAATGAAGAGAAACACATTTTTTAAAACAACAACAACAAAACAACTTGTCATTTTTCGTCAAAAAAAATGAACATCATCTCTACGAGTACTGGTTTTGTCCTCCTCTCAAAACTCTTATCCCAGGCGCTCTTCTCAACCCTTCATCCTTTCGGCTTTGAAGGCGGAAAAGGCGGCGTGGTAATCGCGAGACCACGTGTTAAAAGACGAAGTTCCTCCCTCGATTTTGTTTCGCATAACGAGAAGAACAAACTCCTCGCAGAGAGTTTGTTTTTTCTCTTCGTCGTTTCGTTGTTCGTTTTGAGTTCGAGAACGAGAAAAAATACACAGAGGACACAGAAGAAGAAGAAGACGCGCTGGTGCGCGGTACTCGTCGAGAATATTGAGTACGAAGCTAAAGAAAGAGCAGAAGAGGGAGAAGAGAGCGTGATAACGCCAACTTTCGAGGATGAATGTGAAGAAGAAGAAGAAGACAAAGAAGAAGAAGAAAAAGAGGACGAGTTTTTGACTTCAGACGACTCAGAGTCGTCTTTGCAGTGCGAAGACGAAGAACTCGAGCAGCGAGATCAAAGGTGGGAAATCGTCGCGAAACTTCCTCCCGTTGTCGCTTGTGAGGAGAAAAGGTCTTCATCTTCATTACTGGAGGCGTGGATGAGTGCCGTGCCGAGAAAAGGCAAACGGAAGTTAAAAGCCGTTGGATTCGGCCGCGATACGGGTAACGGTTTTTTCAAGGATCTCACGGAGTGCAATTTTCGCGTGGAGGTGTTTCGGTGCATCGACGAGAGACGTGCGAAGAGAGAGGAAGAGGGAGAAAGAAGCGACGGATCTTTCGAGAAACGACGACGGGTGGAAATTGATGAGGAGGACAACGACGACTGAGATGAAGAAGACTTTCATTTCTTCGAAACGATACGATACGATACGATACTCTTTGGACAGAATAAATACTTCTCTATGATAAAGCTACTACTCTATAAAACTAAGAACTACATCTCTAACTGCTAATATTACCACGCCGTATTCTAGCCTCTTCTCGTCTTCGGTTCGCTTGCTTCTCCGCGATGCACTTTTGAATAACATCCGGCCCTCCGAACGCGACAACCTGCCCGTTCTCGATGTAGGCCGCCAAATCCGCCTCTTTCAACTCCTCCAATCTGTGCGTCACCCACACCGCGGTCACTTTATCCTTTGCATCCTTTCCTTTTTCATTGCTCGTTTTCAAAACGTTCTTGACTGCTTTCAATACGCTTCGTTGATCGGCTTCGTCCAAAAAAGTCGTCAACTCATCTAACAACAACGTCTTTGGGTCCTCGACCAACGCGCCGGCGATGGCGACTCTTTGTTTTTGTCCTCCGGATAAGGTGGAAACTTGTCTATTCAACGCGTTCTCGTACCTTTCATTGCTATCATCGACGTCTTCATTTTCATCGTCCTCTTCGTTGTCTAAATCAACCTTCAACATGTTCACCATCTTCAACGTCTCTCTCACTTTCTTTTCGATCTCTTCGTTCGATAACCGAGGCGACGACGACGTTCCTCCTCTCTTATTTTGTTTCCGTCTTAAACCAAACGCGACATCGTGCGCGACCGTGGGCATAATAACTTGATGATCTGGATTTTGAAACACAAACGCTCTCGGTTCGTTCACTCGCGCATACCCGCTCTTAATTTCTTCCGTATTCGTCAATCCGGCCAACGTTCTCAATAAAGTGCTCTTGCCAGACCCGTTCGGTCCAAGAATCATGAACAACGCACCGCGAGGGATTTTAAGCGTGACCCCTCGCAACGCGGCATTATTCTCTGCATCCTCAAACGAGGAAGTATTATTTGCGTATTTGACGACCAAATCTTCCACGTCCACGCCGTAGATGCTGTCGTCTTCTTCTTCGTTCGATACCGTTTTTTTTGCTCTTAGGGGTGTCCTCGTTCCCCAAAATCCTTTTCCATGAGTCTCGCTTCTTCGGTCAAAATGAATGCTAGTATTATTGCTTCTCATCACAAACCCCGAAGTAAAGAAAAGACGATCGTTACCGAGCGATGTCGAAACCTTCATCTTCTTTTATGATAAAATCTCTCTCTCTCTCTCTTTCTTCTAAAGGTGCTTGAGAGATGATTTATATGATTTTGTCAAAAGCGTTGGTTCTTTTATTGTGTGGAATATGACTATTTTCAAATACAAAAGAGAACAACTAAACTATCATCGACCTCCTCTGCGAGATCTTTTCGCCGGCGGCGGTTTCACTTCCTCTTCCGGAGGTTTCGAGACGGCTCTTCTGGACGATCGACCACCCGCTTTAGGCGGCGGCGGCGTCGGCGATTTCGACTTTGCTTTACGTTTCTTCGAAGCCGCCGCCGCGGCTTCGGCTTCGGCTTTCTTTTTATCTTCTTCCGCTTCTTTTTTCTTTTTCTCCGCCGCGGTTGAAGATTTCGCACCGCGCGCTTTCGTCGCCTTCTCTAACACTGGTTCTCCTTCTTGTATGTCTTCTTCTTTTTCTTCTTCTTCTTCCTTTTTCACCGCAGCCTCCAACATTCTTTTCGTCGTCTCTTTCGCCTCGTCTTTCAACGCCTCTTTGATGATCGGCGGCAACGCACCCGCAGATGGTCTCCGCGTCGCCTGTTCCGCCTCGGCACGTTTCGTCTCTCGCACTCGTGCCAACATTCTCTCGACTCTGTTCTGCAACGCGCTTCGTTTCGCCTCTTCTCTTTGGTCGGCCAATTCTCTCTCGTGCAACACGTCCGTCGCTAACTCCACGGCTTCCAATACTTTCTCCGCGCACAAGCGTTCGTACATCTTCTCTTCTCGACTCGTTCTCTCCTCCTCGGTTAAGTTTTGCTCGTTTTTATTTCCTAGGGCTAAGATACTTTTTTCCGTATTGCTAAGGATATCCTCCGCGCGTTGGACGATGCGATCGAGTTCAGGGCAAACGACCGTTTCAATCACTCGCGGGCCTAACGAACTCAAACCGACTAAAGCGCCGAAAATAGTCGGTAACGGCGATTGCGTCGCCTTCAAACCCTTCTGTAAAGTTGCCGTCACTCGAGGTTGTAACGTCGCGTACTCCTCACCGTAACACTCGCAAATTTCCGCGACCGTTTTCGACGCCAACACTCGCAACTGCCAGTGATTATCCTTCTCCGGATTTTCTGATAATCGCTTCGCTACGATGCACGTCAGCACGGAAGGCATCAGTTGGTGTAAGTACAACTCTAAATTCGCGGTTGGGTTTTGCACCAACGCCTCGATCGCGCGCATCATCGCCAGAAGTTTGCGCAAGTTTCTTAAATTCGTTTGAACTTCCGTGCTTATAAACTTGGCAAAGTACGGAATCAAATTCGCCAACCCGGCGTCGGTTTGTAAAGTTCCAATCGCCGCGTTCAACAAGCCTCGCTCTTCGTCGTTCGCCCCTCCACCGCCTCTCAACAAAGCCGTAATTCTATCGAAGTACACTTGCAATTCTCTCGATAAGACGTGTTGCACGACCGGCGCGAATTTCCCTTGCTCTTTTTGTTGTTGCTGTTGCAAATGTTGCTGCGCGTCGCCCTCCTTCTTCTCTCCTGCTTCATCGCCTCCTTTCTCTCCTCCTTCCGTGGCACTCGGCAGCGGCGGTGGTCCAGTTACCGTCGGTTTCTTCGCTTTCGCTTTTGCCAACGTCTCCTCTCTTTCTTTCGCTCGCTCTTGATAATATATTTGCGAATCCAAGCTCGGATTTTCCGGAATCAACGGTTGCACCCCGTCGATGGCTAACCAGTGCGGAACGACGTTGATGGCGATCGAAGGCGGTGGTAACGGTTCGGACAAGAGTTTATTCACGTCCAACTCTTCGTCGTAGGTGTAAAAAACATCGTTCGTGCCTTTCACTTTGACGAACTCTTGCGATGGCATGTTCGATGGGAAGCCGTATAATGGTTCGCACATTCGTATGCGTAACGCTGCGTTTATGTCCTGTTTACACAAAAGAGAGTAAGAAGAGATTTGAATTGGAAAGAGAGAAAGGAATGTGTGTGAGTATTTCTTTTTGGACGAACGACGGAAGCGTTATAACCATCGTCGTCATCGAGAGTTGAACACAAAATATATTCGACTATATTCGACAAAAACGCGCGTTTTTGTGAGAAAGAGAGAGAGAGAAACATAAAGAAGCATACCTCTGTCGTTAACACATTTCGTCTCGATCGTTTCGTACATTTCAACGCCTCTTGAATGATATCTCTCAAGCGATACTCGACGTCTGGCGCGAACGCTTTGGCGACGTCGTCGGAAATAACGAACCCGAACGCCTCCGCGATCGTTTGGATCGATGCAGCGGAAAGGTGCGTGAAGTCTTTAGGAGTCGTTGCCATTTTATTGTTGTTGTTGAGGTACAGGTAAAAAGTGAAGGAAAGAAGACTCAGAGAGAGTTTAGAATTACACAAAAGAAGAGTGTTATTAGTTAAAATATTACAACTTTTTAGGTATATAACTTTTGTCTTTCTGATGCGTGCGTGTGTGTGTGTGTGTGTGTGTGTTGCGTAGTATACGTAGATTCGACGGAATCGACCTGCGTTCTTGATGTGTTTCAGGAGAGAGTGATGAGAGCGCCGTAAGAAGCGCTTTCATCTCACTTTCTTCCTACGCGCGCTCTTCCCGCGCGCGTAGCATGTTTTTTTGTGTTGTAGTTTACTTCGTCTTCGTTCTTCTCGAAGAAAGAAGAAGTCATTAAACGTGTTTTTTTGAATTGATGTCGCGGTCGTAAACGGTTGCTAATGACTGCATACGACTGTAAAAAAACGCCGCAGAGTCAATCGCGTCGCGAACCAATGTTTGGCTATCTATGGGTTGTTTCTTCCTCATCTCTTTCTCTCTCCGTTGTTGTATACGTTATACATAATATATCTCGCGGCGGCGCGGCGTTCGAAGAGAGAGAGAGAGAAAAAGAACAACACCGCAAATGTATAGCTCTTTCTGTTTGCCTAAAAATAATCTCTATGTTGGTACAGCAGCATCCACCGAAGACTTCAAATCGAGCCGGGTTAAAAAAACTCGTTTTGACTTTACGCTTCGCGTGGTTTCTTCTTCAATTATCCATTACCGATGCGAACCGGAAAGTTTTGCCATCATCATTTGAAAATCGTGATTCGCAGGTTCCGGAATGTTGGGGTATTGTTGCGATCCGTCTGGACCTCTGTACGGTTGGAGTTGTATTCCCCCGTTCCCTCCTCCATTTCTATCGCCGCCGAACAGATCGTTCAATACGCTTTTTGTCGGTGTCGGTGCTTGATGTTGATGGTGTTGCGGCGGCGTGGGCATGCCGCCACCGAGCAAACTTCCAAGTAAAGCTTGGCCACTCATCGGCGGCCGCTGATGTTGTTGTGGAGGCGGCGAGCGGGAGAGTAAATTCTGCATCAAGCTGTTCGCGCTCGCCGTAGTCGTCGGCGGAGAACTCCCCGCCGAGGACGACAACGAGTTCTGCGAAGAATTTCTTCTCGCCATCGCCGCTTGGGCTCCCGGTATCGTTTTCAAAAAGCTCGGCAACGGCACGACATCTGGATCGGGCGAGTTTGTGAAACTCGCGCCTGCGTATTTCGGCTCGTTATAATCGTTTCTGGTGCTATTGTTGTTGTTGTTCTTGTTGCTCTTTCCTTTGTTGTTGTTGTTTCCTTTCGTGTGGTGTCCGTTATTCGTGGTCGTTTCTAACGGCGCCGAGTTGGAGAGTTTCGCCGCCGCCGCCGCGTGCCCTCCCGTCGGCACTTGCGGCGCGCACACCTGGTGCGCTCGCAGCCTCGGATCTACTCCTACTAACAAAGGCGTCGAACTGTTATAATTACTCGTCGTGTTTTGATTATGCGCCTCGAAGTCAAAAGGCACTAAATCTCTCCCCGCCCCGGGTAAAGGTGCCGCGGATGCGCACTTTTGATCTTCGGACGCTTTGATTAACGCGTCCACCATGACGTCTCCATCGCCTCGAAAACTCATCGTTCTTTTTTTCTTCTCTCTTAATAATTGTCCGTCACACGACACCGCTTGATTTTTGCCAAAATTGCGCGCCTTCCAAGAAGAAGAATCAGTACAGAGAGTAGTATATATCGCGAACGAATAAAACGCCTCAAAAACGCAGATTCGTGCGAACACCGTAACGTATCGCGCAAAAATAGCGGCAGAAAAGCAGTCGTAAGTTGTGCGCGTTTACTTATATAGTAGAGTATTAAACGCAGCAAGTGTGTTGTGTGTGTGTAATTTTTCTTTATGGACGAATGAAGAAGCATTCCTCTCTTCTGAAGCTTCTTTTTTCGCGTCGATCTTTTTTTCTCGTTTCTTTCGAAAAAAACGAAACATCTTCTCGCCTCATTTTTCTTGGGACGCTCTGCTGCACAAAATGATGATTTTGATGATGATGTTATGTCGTGTATATTTTTAAGAAGCACACTACTTTAAGCTGCTCTTTGTTTGCGACGATGACGACGCGCTTGTTCTTCTTTTCGTTATTGTTCTTCTTTTCGTCTTTTGTTTTTGTCGACGGCGACGTGCAAACGCCTCAAAGAGAACTCAGAAAAGAAACCGTCACGATGCAACTGTCCTACGGGAACGTAGAGCTCGGATTTTATAAAGACGAAGCTTCAAACACGGCGGACCACATATTGAAAGCGTTTAAACTCGGCTTGTACGACACCAATCACGTGTTTCGAGTGGATAAAAACTTTGTCGCGCAAATCGCGGATTGCATGACGAGTCGAAGAGTTGGTTTGACTTTCGAGCAGAACGAACACGCGAGGAAGAAAATACGAGGCGAGCACGTCGGGCAAACCATCAAACACAGGAAAGGAACGCTTTCGATGGCACGGTTCAACGATCCAGACAGCGGGACGACGTCGTTTTCGATTTTATTAGGCGACGCGCCGCATTTAGACGGGCAGTATTGCCAATTTGGGGAGTTGATTAGTGGATTTGAAGTGTTGGACGAGTTACAAAAGCTGGAGACGACGAAAAGCGGGATCTTCGTCATGCCAAAGGAGCGGATTGAGATTATGAGCACTTACGTCACAAGTGGTGGCGATGGAGACAACAACAACTGCGTGGAAGAAAAATTGCGCGCGGAATCTTTGGCGAAGGAGCTGCACGACATCAGAGCCGCAAAGTTACCGAGTAAAAAATAGAGAAAGAGAGGTAAGGAAGCGGCGTATTATTTTTAGCTCTTTCATTTGCGCGAAGAACCGACTGCGTTGGCGTAGCAACAACGATGATGTCGCAAAAATATTACTAGTAGTATTATGGTAGTTATTGTAGTTATTAGAATTATTTCCAATGAACGAAAGCGATGAACACGTATCTCGCCGCGAACGTAAATACTACACACGCGACTTGAAATGCTAACAATCGCAAACACAATTTCCTTTCCGTCGTTTTCCCGAAAACGCGTAAAAACAACGTCACCAGATTCATGTTGTATCGCGTCTCCGTCGCCTTGGACGGACTCAATAAACCGGTTTGCGTCTCAAACCTCGGTAATCGGTGTCGAGGACACGGCACAATTTTGAACAATTGCGGAATAGAGTACAAAAAGTTCACCACTTGCGGTAAACAAAACAACAGCAACGTTTCGGAGAAGTGGCCTAAAATGCCAGCCACGGCTAAAGTCATCCCGGCGAAGTACGTGTACGAATCGCCCACAAACACCGCGCTCGGGTACCAGTTTTGCTCCAACAAACTCACCGTGGCGGCAAAGAAAGGCGCGATTAACAACAACGAAAATACGTGCGGTCCAACGACTACATTCGACGTTGGATCTGTCAAAAGACTCCAAACGTTCAGAACGATGATCCCGCCGGCGATGACTAACGATTGGCCGCACTCTAATCCATTTAAACCGGCGTGGATGTTAATCGCGTTCGATAAAAAAACTGCGAGCAACCAGATAAACGCGATATAAATGTACCCAACGTCCATCAATCCACTCTTCATGTCCACTTTCATCGTTACGATATCCCGCACAATAGGGACCGAATCGAGCGCGCCTAAAACCGAACGCATATTTTCGCGAAACATGCGAGGGACGACGATAGACGTCGATCCTTGGTAACTTTGCGCCAACATCGTCGCGGCAAACCCGGGTAAAATCATCTTCGCTCTCCACGGCAAATCTAACACGTCGTCTACGAATCCAAGAAACAACATGAACCCAATCGTCGCCAACGCCGCGTTGTGTTCGCTCTCTCCGCTGTTGTCCAAAATGAACGCCGTGTGTAAAGTCCTCCCGATAACCAAGGACACGAGCACCGCACACCCACTCGCTAAACCCAACGCCTCTGGAATAGCAATCTCGCCCATTTTCGTTCCTTTTTTGTTAATATCTAAACCAAACATGTTTCGCTTCCCGAGCGTGCGTCGAGCGACGATTGGTATTAAGCGCGCTGTTGTCGCGTACGCCAACACGGACGTGAACGCAGCTAAAAGTAAGATTTTCATCGCGCCTTGATCCATATTATATACACTCACTCCACTCATATCTTCGTTCACGAATCCTTTCGCGAAAATAATTATTGAGGTTGGGAGTAAACAAAACGCAGTCATTTTAAGAACATCTCTGGTGCGTTTTTTTTCAATAACTTCGAGTATTTCTCGAGGGATGACAGACGCGTTTTCGTCGTCGTTATTCCTTCTCTCAGCAGCGTTTGGACTGCTTGTTCGTTGTCTCACCGACGACATCTTCGTTTACTACTTCTTCTTCTCTTGTTCTTGTTGTTGTTGTTGTTGTTGTTCTAACAGTTTCTTTTCCAATCGAATCTTGTCCCTTCGAACGCCTTCGCGTAACTTTTCTTTCTCGTCTTTTTGCTCCCAGTGGACGTAGTATATCCCGGACGAGACCAAGGAAACGGTCAAGAAAAGTGCGAAAAGTCCTCTGGATCTTCCTTTAGCTAAAAATGCGTTGTTTTTACTCCCGATAGTCTTCGTATTCGTCGCGTTCGTCGAGTTTAGCATGTATGCGAATATAAAGTGAAGAGGACTGCGACAGACCTTTTAGGTGAAAAAAACGCATAAAAATCACATCAGAACGAAGACGGATTAGACACTCTTTTTATTCACTTTATACTCTATTTATATACACTATATACACACACAGAGAGAGAGAGAGTCAGAGAGTAATGCGTTCGTTACCGAGAACGTCCTGGTCGAGCTTACCGGACGTCGTCGCGTCGTGTGAGAATACTACGAGTAATACTACGAGTCCGACGATTCAGTCGACGACGGGGACTTCTTACAACAACAACAACAACAACAACGCTAATAATAAGAAATTGAAAGTTTTGTGTCTTCACTCGTTCCGAACGTCCGCGGATATCGTGAAGTTACAACTCGCCATGGGCGGTTGGGATAAACATTTACAGGATTCCGCGGAGTTTATCGCAATAAACGGGATATTTAAAGCAACGGGAGAACCTCCGGAAGATGTGAAATCAGCGTTTCCAAACATGGGCAGTTTTCAGTGGTACGACGCGGAACGAAACGCGGACACGGGGAAGATGGAATACAGAGGGATCGAAGAGTCCGCGAAATTCGTGGACGAGATTGTGCAGCGAGAAGGAATCGATGGGTTGTTAGGGTTTAGTCAAGGCGCGACGTTAATCGGGGAGATGTTGAAAAGGTCTTCGTCCGATACCGCAAACGCCCCGGAAGGAGAAGAGGAAGCGATGCGGATGAAGAGTTTACGATTCGCGGTGTTGATATCAGGCATGCCGAGCAGAGCGGACGAGAAATTGAGGGAACAAATGCGTAGTAATAATAGTAATAGTAACAATATCGAGAAAACAATAGGTGCGTCTATCCCGACTTTGCACGTAGTCGGCCAACAAGACCGGGCGATACCCCCGGCGCTGACAAAGTTACTGCATAAAGAGTTTGGCGGGAAGGCGGTGTTAGTCGAACACGAAAAAGGGCACGTGATACCGAAAGTGTTTCCATCGAACGAGTTAGGCGAGAAAGTGAAGAAATTCTTCGACGAACGGTTGATGGAAAAGAATAGCAACGCGCGTTTGTAAGTTATTTTACTAATTTCGCAGCAATTTATAAAAACTTTATCTATCGCGCCTATAATAAATCTAATCTGTCTAAAAACTATCAAAACTAATACACGCGCATTGGGAATAAAACTTCCTTCACGTTCAAAACTATTCCGCGGTTCCAAATGTTCACCACGTCCACTCGTTCGCTCTTGGGCAACCTTTTATTCACTCGTCGCATGTGCGCGTATTTATACGTCTCGTTCGTCGTCACGTTCATCGAGACTAAGTAGATGTGGTACAAGGCAAAAACCAAAACGCCAAACCCAACCGAAAATAAAACAAACATCGAGAACATACTTCGCGTGTGATGATACATCAACGCCGGCAAGAACAGACCGAAAAAATCTTTTTCTTTCACCGAGTGCCAATGCTTCGGTATCCGCGTCATCACCCTGTTCCAACAGACGAGACCTCCGTGCGCGCACAACGCGCCGTTCACGATCAAGAACAACAAAAACCAACGCAAATTTCTCAAACCAATCGCTTGGTTCACCACCGCGCAGTAATGATCAAACTTACACACTCTTCGATTGGTCACCGCGTCCCACTTGCTCCTCGCCGGGATGTCGATATTCAGCGTTCGACAGGATTTGCCTTCCTCGTAGAGTAAATCATCGAACGGGAACATTTTATAGCACACCTTGTGATTCTTCTCCGTGACTATTCCTGGATCGGACTTTAGCACGAGCAAGTGCGAGATAATGCCAACTATCGCGTGCAGCGTGAACCAGAAAAACTTTATTACTTCCTTCTTCTTCTTTTGATTGTTGTTGTTGATGTTTATGTTGTTGTTCTTACTAATGTCATCACCTAAGAAGTCGCTGAAGAAATCCAAAGCCAACAGGTACCCTATCAAAACGACGAGATAATACGCAATCGCGCTCAGTGGATTCCTTCTTTTTTCGCCGCGCTCTGTTCCTTTCTTTTTCTTTGACTGCCACCACCTTCGCCACCACTCTTTTAACGACGACGAGAACAACATCACGCGCGCGTGTTTGCCGTTTTCTCTTCTAGCGATTTAGGGGAAATGTTTGTGCGCAAATTCCTCAAAAAAACACACACACAGACGTAAACGTAAACGTAAACGAATGAGTTCCTCTCATCGGTGTCTGTCTGACCAACCATCATCACCGACATTAGTAGTATCACTCGGAAACAACAAAAGAAGACGCGCAACAACAACGAGAACGACAACAACAACAAGAAGAACAGAAACAATAAAAACGAGAAATTTCAACGCGTCTTCATTCAGCGAGAGTTTAACGAAGATGGAAAAGCGACCGATAATTTTTTTAGACGTGGATGGCGTTTTAAACCGAACGGCAACGGCACCTCAACTCATCGTGGAGAGAGATAAAGTCGAGATTTTGAACGAGATATGCGCGTCAACGGGGGCGGAAGTCGTGTTGACGACGTACTGGAGACACTTTGAAGAGTACATTGGATATATTTTTATGCGACACGATTGTTTGGAAATAGAGGTGGTTGGAAGGACGGAGGGAAAGCCTCACTTGGCGGATTCCGTGCATCACGATTTACACGTGTCTACGAATAGAATTCAGGAAATTAAGAGTTATTTAGACGCGAGATTTGTCGGGGAGGAGAAGTATCCCAAGTTTGTCATCGTGGACGATAAGGAAGTGGTGAGTAAAGGACACGCGTGGGCGAACAGGTTCGTAAAAACGAAATCTGAAATCGGTTTGACAAACGAACGCGCGCAACGGATGATTGAATCTCTGGAGCGGGTTTGAGAACGACGACGACGACGACTCCTGCATTAGTATGCTTTAGATTGTATTAGTAGATTTATTTATGTGGTTGTGTTATGGTTTGTTATTAAATATTACAAAGGAATCAACGCTGCAAGCTCGCCCACGCGTGCTTCCTTTTTTGCTGTTTGTTTTCGTACGTGTTCTTCTAGACGATGATTCGTGTTATACTAAGTTTCTTTCGGCATTGGTGTCGTCCAGAACTCTCCTTTTTGCTTCTCAAAATCTTGCGTCAATTTCACTTTCACTTGGTCGTTCGACATCATTTTAGTAGGTGGGGGTGACGGCATGATAGAATCTATTTTATGATGCAACATCCGTAACGACGCCAGCGTTCTGTGGTGCAAAATGTCTATGGCGTGCGAGCTGTATAAATCAGGGTTGGTTAATCGCAACGTCGAGGAAAGCACCGGAGTCACACTCGCTCGCGCAGAAATGTTTTTGAACTTCTCCCTCGTTTGCTTCGAACGGTAGCAACTTTGGATGAGTAAAACCGCGCGCATGCGTTTTTGCGCATCTTCAGAATCGGGATTAATCAAAAACGCGCCGTCGGCGCCATTTATTGTTTTCAACTTGTTCAAGTAAAATTGAGGACGTTCGTCGTACCATTTATACACGTCTGATTTTATGCCGTATAACATCAAAGCGTTGTACGCTTTAGAATACGCCACCATTTCTCTTCTGAATAATGCTTGCATTCGTTTCTTCTTCAGCATAACTTGTACGTCTGGATAGTGCTTCACTTCCTCTTCCAAGTCTTGGTACGAAAGCGAGTAGACGTCTGAAAACGTAATCGTTTGCAGAAACTGAGGCGATCGCCCAGGTTCCAACACATAGTCCTGACCAAAAACTTGTCCAGCGGTGATTATTCTACCATTTGCGACGAGCACACCTTTACGAATCATCAAAAAGTTGTCCATGTAATCTCCTTTTTCTAAAATCAACTCTTTCGGCGGATACGTTTGCTGTTTCATCTTCAAGGACAACGCCAACACCAAAGACTCTGGAAAGTCGTGGAAGAATTTCACGTCTCTCATCCAATTGTTTCGCAAAACCACGAGCTCTGCTCGTAGTCGCGGTGACATTTCTGACATCAACGCCGTCGTTCTTTCTAAGTCTAACTTCGCATCACCGTGTTTGTACTTGAAGAACTCTCTCAGTTTCACTCGCATCTCTTGCGGCGTCAACGGCAAATCCGCAAATAACTCGTTCAAATCCGTCAACGAGTTCTTTAACCCGCTCGTTCGAGAATTCTTCGTCGAAATGACGTTACCAACGGCACCGACGACGTAACCGTATTGAAATGCGCCAGCTAACATCGCTATGATGACAAAAATACGCTCCTCGTTTGTTTTCGGCGAAATGTCCCCGTAACCGATGGTTGTGATGGTCATCGAACTCCAATACAGCGCAGCGATGTACTTATCAAACCCAGGCACGCATGCCAAAGGATCTGTGGGATCGTAACACGAGTTGTTTACGGTGAAATCACCGAAATATGTATTCATCATCCACGTATCGTGTCCAGCGCTTGCCCCGAGGTCGTGGACGAATCCAAACGCGCACGCCATCCAATGCGCGAAAATGACCGTAACAATCGCAAACTTACTCAATGCGAGCATGGAATAATCGATGGTATACCTCATTTCCAATCTCTTAAATAATCGCATCGTTCGCAGAATGCGCAAAAGTTTCGCTAATCGAAATAATCTCAACGCCCTCAAGACGGTCAAATTTTCAATGTTTGCGTTCGGGTACGCATCCTCTACCATTATCGTAATCAAATCCGTCGGTATGACGGATAGAAAATCGATAATGAACCAGCTTCTGAGATAGGAAATTGCAATATATCTCCGATCGTATATAATGTGTCCAGTTTTAGGTTCCGGAACGGCCAAGAAAAAGTTGATGAAAAGATCGGTAATGAAGAACAAATCGACGATTCTATTCAACACGAACAACGCGTTCAAATTCGGTCTAGAAAATGCAACTTCAGCTGGAGTGACCACTGCTGTCCACAACAACGCGCATATGATGAGAAAATCCCATTTGCGCATGAACGACCCTAACGGCGAAAGCACGAAGACGCCTTGCTTCCTCGCGTAAAACGAGTTCGTGTCGTTGTTTTCATCGCACTCTGCGCGTATTCGTGAACTCAAGGTTCTTCCGGAACTCGCCCCCATCAATGTTGAGCTATCATTCTTACTATTACTGTTATGCATACCGGCTTTCGGGTCTTCTTCCTCCACTCCTTCCATCACTCGCTCACCCCACGTCCTTTCCATTCGTTTTTTCTCCTCCTGCCTCGCCCCGATCCTCTTCGTCTCTGCATATCTCATCTCCGTCGACCCTCTGCCCTTCATTCCCTTCAGCGATTTACTTTTAAACAAGGACACTATAAAACTCTCCGTGTTCGTGGTTTCCGCGTCGGTTTTATTCGACGCATCGCGCATATCTAACACGTCTTTCGTCAGCTCGGCGATGTTCGTAAAGAAGGAACCGATGCCGGCCTCCGGTACCGGATTTAAACTCGATCCAGTGCGATGAAAAGCCCCTCTGGCATCATTCGTATGGAGTCGTTTCCGTATTTGTTGTTGTTGTTGTTGTTGTTGTTGAGATTGTCCGTCGGCCGCGAGCTCGATATCTTCGTTCGCCGCCTCTGCGGCGGTCGCGCTCGTCCCTGATTCTCGTCTTCCCTCCGCGGAGGAGGACCAATCATCGTCGCCCTCGTCGTCATCATTCATCGCCGGCGCTTGGCCGCGCGGGTAAGAGCTCATTCTCCCCGCGCGATGATTGTACTTTTATCGAGCACCTCTCTCACTCTCACTGTCCTCAACGCACAAATTAATAACGATTCACCACACTCTCAGGTGGGCGATAACACAGCACAGAAGGAGCGCGCAGCAATGCGTAATTCAACGGCACAATTCAAATCGTGTTTTTTGTCTCCTCCTGTTCCCCGCTTTGCGCGCGTCTCGAAACTCGCTCGTCTGAAAGTAATGAACCAATACCTTCCTTCTCCTCTTTTTCTCACCGCCCGCCCGAGAGAGAAAGGGCAGCGGGAGTATTCCGAGAGTAAAGAGCGCGAGGACAGAGTCTTGCAAAAGTGGGGGTCTCTGCTTTAAATAAAAAGTTTTGAAGAAGAAGAGCAAAAAGGACAAAAATAGAAGAGATTTTATCAATCGACAATTTTTTGTGTTTTTCAAACTACTAAGAAGGTAAAGATATCGTTTTCGCTTTGTTCCCATAACCACCGAGGATGATAATAATGATATATACAAATAATATTGATAACAATAATAACTAAGAAGCGCGCGGAGTGCCACACTGGCTGCAAAAGTTGGAAGCTGCGCTGGAAAATT
>Ga0129327_10000587_pt1 | contig 21793 bp, 26 predicted proteins | sample CPBDNA_6_FD_111799 | JGI IMG/M metagenome (GOLD analysis project Ga0129327, IMG submission 111799) | Freshwater to marine salinity gradient microbial communities from Chesapeake Bay, USA - CPBay_Spr_31_0.8_DNA | ecosystem: Environmental > Aquatic > Marine > Coastal | place: USA: Chesapeake Bay... | reverse complement strand
GGGGGTTGCAGATGAAATCCAACGAGTAGATGTATTTCCGTCAAAAGCGTTAGCTGGAACGAAGGATAAAAATGTGGTTTCTGCTGATGCTGTACCACCAACTGAAACATTGTCAGTTGTTGTGGTAGCACCTGTAAACTCTATAGGATTCCAATACCCATCGTCGTCTTCTTCACCGAAATCTATGGCACTCAGCGCTGCACCATCGATGAGTTGGGGGAGTGCCATGAGGCCGTCGAAGAAGTTAGCCGCTCCAGCGCCGCTATCTCTTGCACCAATGTAATGGACGTTAGTTGAGTTGATGAACGTGTCAGTATTAAGGGGTATTTCTGTTCCCCAAGTTCCTGTTAGAATAACTCCATTATATTTAACAATGAGGCGGCTACCACTTGAGGCAGTTGTGTCTTGCGTGACCACGAAATTCCCCCATGAAGATGGGTCTTTGAACGCAGCGTCACTTGTCCAAGTGTATGACACACCACCAACTACCGTAGTGACACGAAAATCATCTGATCTAATAAAAACTTGAGTAAAGTTGTTGGCCGTTCCATCACCAGCACTAAGTAGTGCCAGTGTCGCGTTAGGGTCCGCTAGCTTCACCCAAGTACTAAAAGTCCAAGTCTTACGGTTACCAGCAACAGATGGTGTGCGGTTTAGAAATGCGCTGTCGCCGTCGTTAAACAGGAGTGATTGTTCAAGGAGGTACGCACTTGCGCCCTGTGAGACTATGCCGGGAGAAAATCCATGTAACATTAGGCCACCGTCAAACCAACAGCCAACCATGTATCGGTTGCTAGTTTAACTAAGTCGCAAGCACCGTATTGAGCCAAGGCACCACTTCCTGCACTTATGCCGTTGATATACACGCCTGTGTCTCCTGTGATTGTAACTACACCAGCACCAATCATGGCGATGGAGAGCTTGGCACCCACCGGGAATGCTACGCTTGCGTTAGTTGGAAGGGTAAAAGCGATAGCAGAACTGTTGCTGCACGTAATGATCTTGTGATCGTCGAGCAATACTGCGGTGTAGGTCGTGCCTGTCTGGGCGTTGACCGTGCCTTGGACCATTGACGGCACGATAGCATCGTCTCCAATGCTGACAACGCTGCCTACTTTGGTTAGGCCAGCGCCAACAGTAATCTGTGACATTTGAACGCCAACCCAGTTGTCTGGGCTGTTGTCATCTGCAACAAATTGTATCTGTGCGTTAACGTCGGTGATCGTAATGTCCGAAGCTGAACCGTTTAGTGTGTCAGTGCCGCTGCGCTGGAAGATCAGGCTGTTAGAAGCAGATGTCTTTTGAAAAGCGTACTTCGTACCTTCGGCAGTGCCGATTGCTGGCAGTGTCACCGTGATATCGTTAGACGATGTATCGCACAAATAATATGTACCGTCGGCTGACAATGCTGGAGATAACGCCGCACCAGTTTGATTTACGACAGTTGAATATATTTGACCGCTTGCAGCCTGTGCCGCAGACGCCGCAGCGTTCGCAGCGTATTTCTTAGCGGAGAACTCACCACCTGCCACAACTGTATCTACGTCAAACGACGCGCCACCCAAGGCCCATTGCTTAGATGACCCTGTACTCACCGTTGTGCCTTGGCTGTATTCTTTTGCCGAGAATTCTGATGTATCAACTGCGGCACCTGTCGTTGTTGCCCATTCCTTGGCAGCACCTCGTGCGCTTGTTGTCGTTACACCTGTGCCGCCGACTGCCCAAGCCTTTGATGCGTAATCTGAGCCTGTTACAGCGCCGTCAATTTTAGTGGCGTAATTTGCTGAGAGTGTTGCGCTGGCCCCTGTGGTAACAACATCTGCGTTTGTGAGTACGAGATCGGCTGCTGCTGCGCTTGCACTATTGGCAGCGTTGGTTGCATAAGTCTGAGCGTTAGTAATCTCAGTTGTAGTTGGCCCTGCGTCAAAGCCGTTTGCTGCGGCGTTAATAACAAGGGCTGTGTTTGCTGTAATTGTTGTTGGTAGCGTAGGGTCAAAGCTGCCTGTATAGCCGTCAGGTAGCTGCGCTGTGCGTGTTAACGTGCGCTCTTGCTCCTGTGCAATAGCTGTGAGGCGGTCTAATGCTTTCTCATGGCTTTCTGCCGGGAACGGATCGTTCTCAACATAATCAGTTTCTTGCGTTTGCGTTGTATTGCGGTTGATAACCCAATTAACCGTGCTTGCAGGGGCAGTTACCGCCGTCACAGTACCCGTTGAGCCAGAGCCGCCTGACACCGTAAAGTGTGTGCCATTTGTCTTGACCGTCTCTGCGCCTGTAGCAATGACAACCTCAACAACTTCTATCTCTGCGCTTGTAGCGGTGCCGAAGAACACAAAAGTTACGGGGAAAGCAGTAGTGCTTCCGTTACCTGTGTACGATACCGTGTTTGTGGTACTAGATATTGTCATTGCGCGGTTCCTTGGTTTTCTGGCTCAGTATACCCTGTATATGATCTAATTGCTTTATAATATTGACGGATTTCCTCTTGAATCTCTGGTTGTTCTTGCCCAATTGCAACAAGCCTTGCAACATGAGACGCAACATCTTTTGATATTTGTGACGCAGGAGTTGAAAGCCATTGTATGACAGCAGGGTTGGTCATAAGTTTGGCAGCAACTGTTGGCGCAATTATAGTCCCAGTAACTATTGCGGTTGCTTGCCCAATATCACCTCGCACTACTGAGGTTCCAGCTTCAACCAATGAACCCCAAAAAATCATTTGATTCATTGCGCCTGCGGTTTTTGAAACATTTTCAAGCCGCTTAACTTCTTTAAGCGCTCCGACAACATCAACTAATTTCATTAAATCATCAGCAACTTCGGCGTATTGCGTACCCCCGAAAAGCGCCTCAAATGCCTCCGGACCATTTTTCTTAATTTCTGACAGCCTCTTCATAAATGTTGCAGCGCTAAATTCTGCGGCATCGCCAACTTGAGCGCCAACATTTTCACGACCAAGATTATAAAGAGCAGATGCGGATACATCACCCCACTCTTCCGGCGTAAAGTTTTCTTTTAGCCGCTGAAGAGCTTTAACCCCTTCTCTCCCCATACCTTTTGATGAGGTCATTAAATAATCAAATGCTTGGTTGTCGGCATCATAACTTTTAATTTTGTCAAAAGTCTTTTGCGCTGTATCTGCAAAAATAGCGCGTTCTGTGTCAATAGCCTTTAGCTTTGCACCTAATTTTGGATTAACATTATTCGCGGCAACAGCAAGGTCATCAGTAACGGCCTCGTAAATGTCTTCAACTAAACCATCGTAATCGCCTTGGGTGCCAGATATTTTTTTGCTTCTGATTAAACGAAGCTGAGTTCGCAAATCCCTAAGTTGTTCAAAAGGCATATTGCCAATTTTTGCATATTTACCGAGCGCGTCCCATTTTTTAACTAAAGACAAAATTTGCCCAGAAGGCTGTGCGTCTTCTGGAAGCTCTGCAATTTGTTTGAGATACGGTTGCAATACCCTTTGCACAGAACTCATTTCGGTGACAGGCGTATCTGCGCCAATTTCGTCAAATACCTCATCATATTTTTTCGAGAAATTATCTCTAATGCGTTTTTCAGCGGCTTCAACAGATGCCTTTATCGCCGCACCAGCTTCATTAACTGTGCGAATTTCTCCCATTGCAGATGATATTTTTTGCAATGCATTGTCTAATTGAACAACAACACGTTCAGCTTGTCTTTGCATAATTGGCCCAGCAGCAGCCATTTGTTCAAACCCAGCTACCATTCGCGCAAGCATACCCTTGCGCCCTACCGCTGCGCCAACAGGTTCAATGCCAAGAGATTTAAATTTTTCAACTAGGGTTGCCGCTGCATTTCGTGCTGTAGATGAAACTCCTGTTAAAGCACGCTTACCAGCCTCGGCAATTACTGGACCTGCCGCTTGTCCTGTAGCAGCCAACCAAACGCGAATGCCAGTTTCTGCAAATTCTTGAGTTAAAGTTTTTGGGGCTGTTTCACGCCCAGCAAATACTCCCATAGAAACATCGTAGATTCTTGCTGCAACTTCAGTGCCGACCCCAGCGCCGATAACAGCAAGCGTTGGAGACGTAACAACCGCGCCGGGGCCAGTTGCAATCCCGGAAACAAACCCAGCAGTAGCGCCTAATCCACCGCCAATAGTTTCAACCCCTAGCTTTGAATATTCTGCTACATCCCCAGCATCAAAGCCGGGCGCGTTGTATAAAGTGAACTTCTTTGTGTCTGGGTCAGTGAATATAAAGTTGTCTTCCCCGTACAAAGCAGCATCAGGATAATAATTTTGTAGCGTTTTTAATCTTTCGTCGTCAGAACGTTCACCTGATGGCCCAACAGCCATGCTTACAAGCGCTGGCGCACCGCTTTCGCTATCAACGTTTTCCCTCTCCCACAATTTGTCAGTTTGAGCTTTTTTGGCAGCGTATGCTGGGGTTTTTTCGTATTGAGCAATAATTTGCTCAAGCTCTTGTTGCGTTACATCTGCTGGGAGGTTAAATGTTGTGCCTTCATATTTAAATATTTTTACTTGTGGAACGGCAACTGGCGCAACAGGTGCTGGCTTTACAATAGCGGGTTCTGTCGGAACAGGCACCGCAGGTGTAGCATCGACAGGAATTTCTGATGACGCTGCTTGAATTAACTCTGGTTCGTCTGCCGACAATTCTTCATTTTCTTGTTCAGGAGCTAATGAAGAAAGTGCGCCGACAACTTCTTCTAAGTCAACTTGACTACCAAGAATCTCTAATGGTTGAGGTTCCGGCATAATACTAATCTCCTACAACAACGGGGAGTGTGCCGTCAGCGTTTCTTTTTATGACTATAACGCCCGGTTGTGGCGGAACCTCAACATTGCTTGCAGTGGGAGGCGCATTGGCAACGTCATCTTCAGGAATCAATCCAGTATTTGGGTCTTGTATTAGTTTAACTGTTCGAACGCCACCAAAAATAGCTTCGTATCTATCACCGGGAAGACCTAAAACGCCGCGAGCATATCCGGTATCTTTTTCGTACCCGTCAAAGAACCCCTTGCTCATTTCAAGGGCTTTTTGCCCAAATGCGTCTGCGGCTTTTTTAGCTTGTTCAATAACAGTTCTAGTTACAGCTTGTGCGCCTTCTGCTCCGTACCTAGAAACCGCTGCCTTGATAGTTTCATATATTGGAGATGCTCGCTCTGCAAGTGCGATATCGCTATCACGAACAACTGCGCCTTCGTCAATCATTTTAAGATACGTCTGCAAAACAGCTAAACCTGCTAGTTCATTTCCATTTAAATATTCTTGGTAAGAACTTTCAACTGTGCTGACTTTTGTACTCATATCAACAGCAGATTCAATGTAAGGTTTTGTGCGCTTAAATGCTCCTTGTTCAGTCAAGGTAGATTGCGACTTGCCACTTTCATCCTTAACTATTTTGAAGTCTTTGTTCGGGTCGGGCGCTTCAGTTTTCGGAAGTTCAATTTCAAGTATTGCCGCTTTCTGTTCCACTGTAGCGTTTTCTTCTCTAATGCCGAGAGCAGCCAACGTTTTGGTGATTTTTTCACCCGGCCCGTCTGACGGTAAAAGGTCTGCGCCCACCACATAATTCATGGCTTTGCCCGGATCAATTTTAATGCCACTTTGAATAAGACGGTTTACCGTGGCTTCGCGCAAAGCCATTTCGGTAGAAGATTTTCTTTCAGCCTGTGCAAAATTAGATATTTGCTTGTTAAATTGATCTCTTTTCGATGGGTCAAGGTACTTCATTAACACAGGGTTATCTAAAAGAAGTGAATTAGCCTCTTTCCATTTGCCGGCATTAATTAATCCAGAAACGGCTTGCTCCATAACTGAAGAACGTGCTGCGTCCCGTAGGCTGCGCTCTGACGCGGGGTCTAACACGGGCGCATATCTATTAACAATTTCGTCAACGGCATCAAAATTTTCACGCAACAGTCCGGGATTTTTAGCAACTTGGGCCGCAATAGGCGCAATCTCATCTTGTGCTTTGTCAGTGATATATTTGCGTTGTTCTGTGTTTTGATATTGTATCATTTTAGAGCTATATTGGCCCCCGCGAGACCGCAGATTCGCTTCTAATTCCGCTCTTCGATTTGCGCTAACACCGGAATTGTTGAGAACTTGTGCAATCCGTTGCTCAGTTTCAGCGTTAAATTTTCCTATTGTATTTTGCTTGGGGTCAAGAATGTTACCCGCCTCAATCATTGCATTATAGGCTTTTAAGGTTTCTTGCTCAAAATTGTCACTGGACACAGCGGAACTAATAATGTCTTCACGATCTTTAATGCGCTGCCCTGCCGCTGCTAAAGCATCGCTTACCTCTATCCCAGCATCACCAATAGTTTTTGCCATTGGTTCGCCCAAAAGGCCGACAGGTGCCATTTGCTGACCGGTGGTGCCAGCAATGGTTTGCGTTGGTTTTGTTTTAGCTACGATCATTGTATTTTCCTAAACTAATGCTAAACCGGACTTTGCCCCAGTTAAAAGTGTGCTTCCAGCCTCATTGCGCGCTTTCCTTGCAGCCATAGACCCTTCCATACGAGCCAGTGTGATACGTTGCTGTGCGGCTGTTTGCCCCATCTGACCACCGTAGCGTATACCTAATGCCTCAAGCTCAAGGTCTGTTGCTGACATATCAGCAACGTCGCCCATGTCTAGTAGTTCGCCGCCTGTTGCAGACATCTGCGTTCTTTGTGTTCCTTTGAATTGTGCAGCCTGACGTTGTTGTTGCTTTAGATCAAAGGTCGCCTTCTGTTGTGCCGCGATACCCTCATTTGCGGCAATCTGGGCGTTGTACTCGCCCATTTGTTTCGCACCTTTTGCTTGCTGCATAGAGCCTAATGCAGATAAGCCAGTCATACCGACCATAGCCGCAGAACCAATACCTGCAAGTGCAGTCGCTGTGCTTGTAGCCGCTACAGCCCCTCCAGCACCAACTGTGAATAAACTTGATGCGCCAAGAGTCTGCCCTAGCGCGGCAATGGTTACTGGGTCAATACACATATTAAACCTTCGTCGTATTCAGTTCCGGCATAATAGCCAAAACGGTTAAGGGTAGCGGCTGGTCTTGCACTAATGTGATAAAGCCGTCTTTGTCCCAGTTGCGAGGAAATTCCACTTCTTTGTCTCCTGTGAATAAAGCAGGGGCTTCGTCCATGTCATCAGCGCTTGAACGAAACGGTACGATGTCCAGTCTATCAGGGTTTGGACCATGCTTTAACCCTAAAGTTTTAAAGATGCGATATGTGATTCGAGAAACACGCTTCTTCTTGCCCTGTGCCGTCCCGTCTTTTGCCCCGGCTTCAATACGCATTGTTTGAAGTGTTGATGTGTAAGGAAGCCCAACGTGTACAACGCTGTAAGAGTCGTTAAGCGTTATTGACCCGCTTGATACTGTCCTCACAGGGTGCGTAGCGCCGTCAGCAAGCACTGAGACTGTCTGACCCTCTAAGTGATCCAAGCCGGACAAGCTTGAAACAGGGTTGCCGTCGTAACTTAACATACTGTCAAGATACGTGGCGTTGACCGTGTTTGTATCGCCTTCTGGGAGGCCGTGCGTCATAAATTCAATGTACTTTACGGATGTTCCGTTTATTGTTCTTTCAACGATTGCCCACAGATCGTCAGCAGTTGCGGTTGTGTTTGGGATAACGGCAACGCTTTCAATCTTAGCATCCGCACCCCCAATGATATGCCGATGCCACCCAATAACGTCTTGGGCGCGTTCATCAGTCATCCCGACTAAGACGCCATCAGTTCTTGCCATCCAGACAACGCTATCCGGCTCTTGCTGATAAGCCATGTCGATGATACCGCCCTCCGTAATGTGTTCAGACAAGATAGCTAAATCTGGCGCGGTGTATGCGTCACTTTCAAACTGATAAACATACTCACGGATTTTGCGACTAGCACGTTGCAAGAACAATACTGAGTTACCAACTTGCGGAGGCGTTACGGCTGCGCTGCCAAAGGTAGTCTGGCGAACAACGCGAGTGTTTGTTGGGCTTAGTGGGCTGTTATTGTCGCCTTGTGAAACAATAAATTCGCCACCCGCCGTTCCTACTGACAACACCTTACCTGCTCGCATCCATCGGATAGTGTTAACCTGATCCGTTGCGATGGTGTATATGAACCCGCTGTCGTCAAGAACGTCGCCACCAGCGTCAGTTGGCGCATGGTTCGTGTAATCTGCGGAGACAGAGAAGAACATTGATTGTGGGCGCGTTGGCGTTGCTGCAAACACCAATCGTTGTTCGAAGAATGTTGTAACGCCGGGAAATCCAGTTGTTTCAGAGAATGCCCCAAGCCGCCATCCTGTTTGTGCTGTAGTTGCTGAAGCGTCTGGGCCTTCAATAGTAGCAGTCACATGGGTTGTGTCTGTGAAAGCGGTGATTTCAAGGTATGTCCAGTTATTTGCAGCGTCTTCAAAACGTATATACCTTCCAACGTCAGTCGCAAGGAACCCAAGGTCGTCGTTAATGCCTGTAACTGCGGACGCTGTGACCGTTACGCTACCTGTTGTTGCAGACAGGCCAAGGGTGGTATCAGTCGCGTTCACGGAGTTGTACGGGCCATCTACAAACTCAATGACAGCAAGAGACCAGTTGGCGTCTGCAAGCCTTGATAAGGTTCTCGGCGCATGGTTTGGATGCGCAATATACAACACGTCAGCAGACTGCGTTATTACTATTTCAAACAGTTCTGCTTCAAGGTATGGGCTTGATATTTCGTATACAGCCCCGCTGTTAAAGTCCTCTGTGAAAGTTTCGTCAAACGGGCCAGAATTAATTGATCCATAATTCTTAAAAAACCGTATATATTGGTCCCCAAACTCCATAACGTATGCTTGTGAAACGCTAAATTCAAACGGGAGAATGCGGGTTTTCTTTGTGCTATCTTTGACTTCAGCAGCGTAATAAAACCCACCGCGCCGGGACGCAGGGCCATGTTTTTGCACAATCATATTCTCTAAAGTCTTACAGCCGTTTGCGTACTTTGTAAGATCAACGCGCCCGTCAAGACGTGGTGACAGTTCGCCAGCCGTAAAGTTAGTAAATATTGGTGCGGAGCGTGGCATTAATTACTTCCGTTGACGCTAACGGTTAAACCGCCAGCATAGTTGATGCGGCTGTCTAACCAAGTGTCTGCAATGACTTCAGAATAGCCGCTTTCTTGTGCGTCCGCAGAACGTGCGTCAGCTAATTTGCGCTGATACATTTCCATCATGTTCTGGTATAGGCTATTGCTTTCGGCGAGCGTGATAGCAAGTTCAGCCGCTAACCGGGCAGAAAATGCCTCAACAAACATAGGGTCCCATAAGTTTACGTCCTCAACCCGACCTAAGTACAAAATCTTCGCTGTGCCTTCATCAGTCAGCAAATTGCGACCTTCAATCTTGTAGACCATGTTGGGGTCTTCCATCTGCAAAACGCGGATGCAGTCGGCTGGGATTGGATATTGATAAGCAAATTCAAAAGCTGGAGCAGTTGCACTCTGTGCTAGTTCAACGCGAGTAACAGCAAAGTTCCAAATGTGGTCACGAATGCTGGCATCGCGGACTTGCTCAAAAATGACATTAGCGGCACGAGCCGCTTCACTGTCTTCCGTTAATGATAGAATTGCATTAGCGCCGATCTTAATAAGCGCGTTGTTTACAATCTGAACTTCAGATGTCGCCATAGTTCCTCCTGATTAGATTGGGGAGAGCCAAAGCCCTCCCCGCCCTAAAGCATTAAGTTGCGGAGAAATAAAGGTCCACGACCAAACGACCCGAACCCGGAAGGCTCGCAGACCCTATGGTAATGAAGATTTCTTCATCAGCGGCAAGAGTTGCCACCCCAGCATTTACACCAAACAAAGTAGGCACGTTAGCAGCGGTATGCGTTGCTGCTGCACGGTACTTGCCTGTTGTTCCTGTCACACCAATAGCAATCGTTGCTGATGCGCCAAGAGTAGCACTTGCGTTCAAAACACCGTACAAAAAGGATTCACCCTTTTCCGCTTTCGCGATAACAATGGTGTCTGACGTTGTCTGAGTGTCGAGAGTGATAGTTGAGCGCTTTACACGCACATTACCATCTACAACACCACCGGAAGGAAGGCTTACCGGAACAGTGTTAAGAAGACCTTCCATTTCTGCACTATATAAAACAGTCATGATTTAATCTCCTTATTCAGAACACGGAACTTCGAGAACACGAGCTTCTTCCATGCGTGTGCCGCCAATGCTCATTGAGCAGAAGACTTGCGTAGCATAGTTTTTATCAGCGCGTTCCGAAATTTTCGTATTCATGTCTTGACCGACACCCAACAGAAGACCGTCCATTTGGAAAGCAAAGCAACGTCTGTTGCTACTTGCCACTGGTACGAGCTTAGTGCCGTCAGTACGAAGACCGTTAACAGAAATGAACTTAAAGCCCATAAATGTGTCTACTTCACCGCGAGCCAAAGCCTTTACCGTGTTAAAGTCGGCAGATTGAATCTCTGTCGTGTTCAACAGGCTTTTGATCTGTGAAGAAGTACAAACAATGACACGACCTTCGTCGGGAACATCGTTGCTATCAAAATTATCTTTGATAGCCAGAAGTGAGTCTAGGTTCATGTTGGAAGTTTGATCACTTAAAGCTGTTTGAGCAGCCGTTGATGTTGAGCCAGAAACGCCAGTGAAGGCAGTTCCAAGAGCAGCATCAATGATGACTTCGTCCATTGCACGGCCCATAGCTTTAGCAGCGGCTTGAGCATACTGCGAAGTTGGGTCGATAAGCATACGGACTTTATCCTCATCATCGATAAGGTCAGCCCAGTCAAAGTCTTCAAGTGAAACACGACGACGCGAGTGTGGCGTGTCGATGCGAGGGGTATCAGAGTGTCGGGAAGGGCGACGACGTGCGGCAGTTGCGCCGATTTGATCGAAAAATGCATTCTTACCAACTACGGCTTCTTCGCGAACTAGACCACGCAACTTAGACCCGTCCTGCTGGACGAGGTGTTGGACGTTGGCACTATACTGTTCGACAAAGGCCGTTGTCACATTAATAGACATACGGATTTCTCCTTTGAGAGTTTAAAAAACAGTGATTATAGGGTTATCGTCCAAGACGGCCCAAGCTGCCTAAATGCTTGAATGGGTTCCGAGCGGAATTGTCCATTTAGTTAAAAGGCTGATTTAATATAACACATTTTTCCTTTTTGGAAACCACAAAAAAATAAGGGCCGAAGCCCTTACCCTTTTATTTCTTTTCTTTAACGTAATTAAAAATATTTTGCAGGACGCGCTCGTCCGTTATCACGTTGGCAAGAGCAATAAGGTCTTTGTCTTTTGTTGCGCGTAGTTCTTTAACAATTTTATTTAATTTTGTCATTGCTTTGTGTAAATCCTTTTCTGTCTGCTTACATAAGTTAGACGCAGCATAATCAAATTTCTTAGTAAAATAAATAATTTTTTTTAAAACAAAAATACCCCCGCCGAAGCGAGGGTAGATTTGGATGCAAAACGAGAAGGACTAAGTTTTTAGTTTAGGTGGTCTGCCCCGCTTTTGCAATGGTTCAATTACCTTTGGCTTTTCAACGATCCAATTAAAATACTCTTCGGCGATTGCTATTGTATTTTGTGGCGACCCGCTGTGAGCCAACTGCAAGCATTGTAACTTGATAAGGGCTTCATCCATATCATTCGCCATATGCTTCACTGAACAAGCCTTGAACCTTTTTAACTAGGGCGTTGTGCTCCGGGTGCTTACGATCTGTGTAAGCCGGATGTGCCATGATTGATGCTGCTTCTGATTTAGCTTCATCTGGCGTCAGGGCCATCTTTGCACCGCTTGTTGCGCCGACAAGGTCTTTGTCTGCCATTGTAGACTTTGCAATGTTAGCAAACGCCTTTAGTACATCAGGGTCATTTCCAAGGCCGCTTGCTTCCATCTTAGCTGCAAGCGAATCACCGCCATATTCGTTGAAAGCCTTTTTGGCAAAATCAATGTTCTGATCATAGGCGCGGCCCCATTCTTCTTTGAGCGCACGTTCCCCGTCTTCAATCGACTTGCCTTGAATCTCATTCATGGCTTCGTATTGCTGGCCCATGCTGCCAGCTTGCCATGCGACTAGACTTTTAACTTGTTCAGCGTTTAACCCTAGCTTGTGAGCTTGCTGCTTAAACGAAGACAATGTCTCATCATTGAATTGTGCTTTGACTTGATCTGGAAGCTCGTCAGGCAATTCCACTTCGTATTTGTCTGGGCTTTCTGGTCTCCCCAAGAAGTCATATACGCCATCCCAATCGCTATCTGTAACTGGCTTGGCAATCTTGTCCCGGCCAAGATGCCCTTGCAAGTTCACATAAGAAGCTGCAAGCGAATTAACATCTTTAAATTTTGAGAAGCTGGGGTCTTCGCGGATGTCCTCTGAAAGTGAGGAACGCCAATCGTCGTCTGCGATTTCTGAAGTTGTAAGGGGTTCGCTAACTTCTGGCGCATTATCTGCCATTTCGGCAGGTGCGGTTTCGTTAGGCATTTTCTGTAATCTCCTGTGAAAGTTTTATGAAACGCTCCGGTGTTTCGTCAAGTGCTGTGAGTATCATCAACGCTACATTTCTCATGCCTTCGTTAAAAGCAGTATTCTCCAACGCCTCGCCCGGAACAAACGAAGGTCTTAGAACACCGCACTCACGGCAAATATGAGATAGAACCCTTTTGCCTTCCTCTGATCCAAAAACCAAACGAAAGTCGTCTTTTGATATTTTACTCAAACTCTACTCCAGCCTCTTTTGCTGTTTTTGCAACATTAGCACCTTTTTGCATCATGTCCATAACTTGTGCGCCTTGCATCATTTGCTGCTGCGCTGCCATAGCTTGTTGCTGTGCCTTTGCTTCTTCCATTAGATCATCATCTGACTTTAAGAGTTTAGGTGGCACTCCGTTTAACTCAGCAATATGCCGGACCGTATCTGCGCCCTTTACGATCTGCGCAGCTTGCGGGTCCATGCCAGCAATCGGCCCAATAAATTCAAGGGTCCGCATGATGCCTTGTGTTTCGGTTTGTCTCTGCGCTCTTGCAAGGGGCGATACATATTCAATCTTCAACTGTTGTTCGCTTAGTATCTCAGGGGCAAGGGGTAGCTTGCCAGCCCTCGACAAGACGCCAAAGATGCGCTCGATCATTGGCCCTAAGAACTCTGACTGCAAGCGTCCCAAGGTGGGGCCAAGCAGTCTCAACGTGCGCTCTGTGCGTTCAATGACTTCCGTTGCGGTCATCTGCGGCCCACCTTGGAACTGAAGTTGATCTAAGAAGAACGTCATCCGTATGCGGTTGCGTAAATCTTCCATCATTTGGAAACTAATAGGTATGTTGCCACCCGTTAGCAGCGGCTCAATACGTGCGCCTGTTGACGAACGGTAATAGTTTAAGCCACCGGGGATTGTTCTAACCGGGCCAAGTACGCCATCATCAGGAACAAGCAATGGTGGGTCTACAATCTTCTGACCAGCTTTAATTGTGGTTTTCATCATCTCTTGCAGCATTTTAATATCGGGCAATGCTGTCATAGCCGGGGATCGACCAAAAACTTCACCAATAGCTTTAGACCAACGGCTTACCATGTAAGGCATCTCGTCAAAGCCGCCTTCAGCTAGAACGTGCTGATCTTTTTCATCTAAGTAAACAGAAGCAACAGGCAGCATAGTTGCAGCCTTCTTGCCTTTTTGTACGTCCTCGCGTGGATAGACGCAGTGCAGCAACTCTACTTCTTTGTCGTAATCTTTCTTTTCATACATACGCTTAATGCGTGGCGACAATGAATCTTCACCAAATTTCTGCACGATCTGGCGAACGGTCATCTTGAATTGACGGAACACCGTGTCAATGATGCCGTCTGCGCTTTCTGCAATGTATATCTCGTCAATGTGTATTGCGCGGAAACTGATGCCTTCACGTTGCGCTGGCTCACCAATAAACATACAGGCAGTGCCTATGGAGCATAGCGACAAATAATATTCGTGGATATGGCTTGGGAAAGCTACGTCAGGCGCTGACAGTTCAGATAAGATCGCCCCGGCAGTGTCCTCAAGCCAATCTTTAACATCGGCTTGGTCTTCCATCCCTTGCTGGGGTTCTTTAAGTCGTAAGCTAAACCAGTCAGATGCAGGGTTTGTCAGCATACCATGAAGGCCAGCCGCAAGCATTTCATTCGAGTGAACGCCTGTGCTGTCATAGATTAGCGTAGAACGCTTGTCACCCTTTGACCTTTGCAAGTTAAAGTCAGCAGAGTTAGGAAGAACAAAGTTTGTCAAATCCTGCCAATGCGTCTCCCAAGTCCCCCGCTGCGCCTTTAGTTTGCCTTTACGCTTACATAAGTGGACGACTTGTTCTCTGGTAATCATTGTCAGTCCTTAAACGGTCGGAAGCGCGATTGCGCGAAAGTTGAGGTCATCCACAGTTACGTTTGCCGTTGATGTTTCGTTTGTGACGTGAATCTCAATGTAGTCGTTTACACTTAGCAATGCGCTACCTTGAACAAGCACTGCACCAAGCTCGCCTGATGCTGTTACTTTTCGTGAGACTAGGCTTGCAGCAATCAAAGCTCCTGATGTGCCGCTTGTGTCGTAATGCCATGCTTTGTAACTAACCACTTGGTTGTTTGACGCAGCGGAAAAGCTAATTGCTGCGCTAAATGTCACAAGCCTGTTTGGCGCACCGATATATCTCAAGCGGCCAGTGTCTGTGGAGTTGTTGTCAAACAAAAGCTCGTTGCCAGACAATGCAGTTGTACCTGCAATCTTAACGTATGCTCCAGCGCTTGCTATTGTTGTTGCTGATGTGTTGCCCTGCATAGAACATTCGCCAAAACTTGGCTGCAAACTAACAATCAAGTCACGAAGGTCGTTCGCTGTGATTGAGTTGGCTGCTTGCCCATCTTGGAAAATGTTGGCGACAAGGTCAGCTTTTGTGCGGACTGTATCTACCATTTGTTATTCACCTAAAAGCGTTTTTTTGCCGCCAACTTCTGCATTGTCAGATACGCCAGTGGCCCCGGTTAGTATCGTAGATGAACGCCCTTTAGCTGCAGCAGCACGACGGCGAGATTCAGTCTCAGCAGCGCGTACTTCAGCAGCAGACTTTTCTGGCATAGGCGGTAGTGGTGGAGGAGGTGGTAGTTTTTTTGGTTTAGGGAATATACCGCCCATATTTTAATTCCTTACCTTTATGGTTAAACAAGATACCAAACTATATCATTGCAATAGGTTTTTGTCTATCACTTAGGCGTTTTTGAAGATTTGAACTGGTTTAAATCATATTTTTTAATTAAGCTACGAGATTGCGCCGCAGCGTTTGCTTCCTGACCAGAATTGTATACTGGGTATTTGTTAAGAATTTCTGGCCTTGCTTCATAATATGTTTTAGCTTCTTTTTCCGTTAACCGCTTACCATTAACAAAGCCGGGGACGGAGTGTATTTTCCCGTCTTTGCCCATGAAGCCTGTCTCGTACAAAGTAGTCACTCCCTGATTGTCTTCAATAAATGTTTTATCCTCAAGATGCTTGCGGTGGTAATTAATTAGGTTCTTTTCTTTATCTGATTGTGAGTCGTAAAAAGCATTAGGATCAAACGCTTGAGGGGCTTGCGGCATTGGCGCTGGTTGTGCTGCGTTCTGTGGAAGTATGCCGCCCATTAATTTTGCTCCGGTTTCTTATAGATCATGTATGTTTCGGTGTACCCCATGCGCTTGTATAGCTTGCCAATGCGCTCTGGGGTAATGCCAGCCGACACGCCTAGCATTGGTTCCTTAACGCCCTTTTTAACACACCAATCGTCATATGTCTTTATTAGCTTTACGCCGACCATGCCCTTGCGATGCTCCGGCAAAACGTAAATTGCAAAATCACCGCTGGTTAGATCATTGCCGAAGAAGTGTGGCGCAACGTACCCAACGCAAAACCCAACAATCTCGTCATCCTTTTCGTAGACGACAGCAAGGTAGCTATCGGGCGCTGCAAGTATTTGCTCACCTAGTTGCCATAGGCGGCTTGTATCAAAGTCTAAGCTGGCGTAACGGCTTTCCCGGTGCATCTCTGCGCCTAGTGCAATCATTACAGGGATGTCACTCGCTACCATGCTGCGGATCATTTTTTAATCTTTTTCTTCTTAGTCTTGGACATAGGCTTTTTCTTGCTATATCCCTCAGTTAACAAAGTCTTAACGTTTGCGCTCATGATTTAGTCTCCAATAGCTACGGCTTGCCGCCCACGATATGTGTTTGTTTCATAGCCGCTGACATCATACTCCATTTCCGCAACAAATTGTCGATTAGTTACGTTCTGGCGTCCTTTGATGTCAGGGAACAACTCAGTCATTGCCCAGACCAGTGCGTCAACACGATCCGGTGAGCCTTCGCCTTCGTACCCTTGCGCGGTTACCTGACACATCTGCGCTTCAAGCTCTGGGCTGTTTTTAACGTGGTGGATGCGTCCTAAAGCATATAGCGCACTTACAGGCTCTGCCCTAACGTGCTTGCCTCGTGACGCATGGACAAGCACCACAGGAACGCCGGGACGAATGCTGTCTATGACGTGCTTGCACATTTCACCGCCTTGGTTCTTTTCGATAACGATAGCGTCAGCCTGATGATAATCAAACAAGGCAATAGCTCTGCGGCCCCATTTCTCTGGTGTACCTTTTGTGCTGGCATCTTCTAAGACATACCCGTGTCCGCTCTCCGCAACGCCACAAGCCACAATGCCGTGCTCATCAGCGTTCTCTTTGCTTGAGATTGCAGGGTCAACGCCGATCACAATACGCTTTAGATCGTTAGGCTGTTCCTGTACCCGGTATTCGTCAATGTCGCGCATGGTCCAGATAGCACCAACAGCTTGTGGTTCATACTCGCCTAGCCAAACGTGACCATAGCGGTCTGGGCGATGCTCTTTGTCAAAAACAAGCTCTGCCTTTAGTTCTTTTGGAAACCACGGATTGTCGCTGTAATTTGCTCTAATACATACAGCGCCCGGTGGCGGCGAATCACTTCTAAAGAATTTGTCAACCGCGTCTGAAGCGAGGCGCGGGTTCCAGCTAAACCACAACTCAGACCCCGGCTTACGAATGGTTGGTCTTAGTAGCTCAAGGCTTTTGCTTGTCATCGTCTGTGCTTCTTCGCACCACGCCCAGTCAAAACCTTCGAGCGACTTGATTGATTCTGCTGTGTGGTCTTGCATCCCTTGGAAGATGATAACGCCGCCCTGAGTCGTTTCGATGCGGTCATGCATAATGTTAAAAAGATGCCCAACCCTGTGCGTTTGTATTTTATCCTCAAGCAAACGCTTTGCGCTTTCTTTCAGCGACTTTTGAATTTCACGGACGCAAACGCCACGGTGCATTGGGTTTTGAACAAGGTCATCAATAGCAAGGTCTGCAAAGAAATGCGACTTGGCTGACCCACGCCCACCATACGCACCCTTATAGCGTGACGGCACTAATAATGGTTTGAAGACCCTAGCTGTTGGTATCTGGAGTATCGACAATGACTCTCTCAATCATACTTACGTTGCCGCTATGCTCAATCTCGCTTTTTTCTTTCCATCCCATCTGCGTCTTGGCCCAGAAGATAGCTGCTGACGTATCGCCGTTCATAATCTTGTTAAACAACGTGCCGCCAACCTTGGCGTTTGCCAGTATCTTGCTTTCGCGTATCTCTTTCTTGAAATGCTTGGCGAGCGTGTCAGCGTCAATTCCGTCGCGGATCACCATTGCAATCTGCTCTTGCGGTATGCCGACAGCCACCATCTGACCGACCTGCTTGCGCTCGTCATCCGTTGGCTTAAACGGTGGGCGACCTCGTTTTTTCTTTTGTTCCATTTTATAATACCGAAAAAATAGTTGTTTACTTTATTAAGTAATCGCCTTATTGTGTAAATATCAACAACAAAAGGATATTACCATGGTTGATACATTATACAACGGTTGGACTAATTACGCCACATGGCGCATTGCACAAGAATGTTTTCCTAGCACTGATCTTTGGAAAAACACTGACGCAGACTTTTGTAAAGATTTGGTTGAAGAGCATATTGAACAACAGTCTAGCGGCATTGCTCGCGATTATGCTTTGGCTTTTCTTGCAGATGTAAACTGGCATGAAATTGCCAATAGCTTGGAAAAGGAATAAATTATGCAAACGCTTCAAGAATTTCACGACCACGTTGTTAAAACGGCTCATTTGTTTACAGCAGTGCGTTTTAAAGGGCGAGGACAGTTTGACAGAAAAGAATTCAAAACTTTGGCGCAAGCTATTCGGTACGCTAACCTTTCCTATGGCGATAACCGAACTATGATCTACGCAGTTGGAGAAAATGATCACGCGGTACATATTATGAACTCTTAACTACTATTTGCATTCCATAATTATTGATGCCGTTGGAAACTTCGGCATCTTTTTTGCGAATAAGTTTGTTTTTTTTAAATTGACTGTAATTTACATGGTGATGAACACGACCAAATCTGTGAACTATTGAAGAAATATCTGGGTGAGTTGTTATCATCATTTTGGATTTGTCTATGGTGCCAGTTTGAGAATACTTTTCGCCATTTTTTGGCTTATCATTTACTTGATAAAGTTCGTCAGTGTTTCCGCCCTTTACAGTTTGAGTTGCCATTTTTTCTTGAAGGAATGCATTAAATTGGACGGTGCACCATTTTGCTTTTAGCATATCTATTGACATAATGGTGTCTTCGTTATACCGGCCTCGCCATCGAAAAGGCACATCGTTCCTAATAAAATTACAGGAGTATATGCGTGTGTTAGTTATAAATGGCGGTTGCTTAACGCGTGAAGGTGCAAACATATAATAATTTGGCCCAGCCATAGATACGTTTTCATATCGCAAACAAAAATCCTCCATCGCTGTAAACAAAGAACCGTTAGTGACTTTTATTTTTTCATTTTTGTTTAAACGCCGAAAACTGCGGATATTGTCGTCCATAACCCAATGCCAATTGTAACCATTAGACTTTGAATGATCCCAAGCAAAGTTTCTAGCAGGCCCCGGCCCTGTTGATTTTGTTAAACCATGATTGTCGCAAAGCTCGTATTTTTCTTTGTAAGACAAATCAAGTTCAACGGCAGTAGCAAGCAAATCCATTGATTTTATTGCTTTTCTGTAGTCATCCATTTGGCTTGGTTCAACTACAACATTATGTTTAACCCCCATATAAGTTAAATACTTTGACGTAATCATATACTCAGATCGTCCTTTGCTTGGAATGTACAAAGGAAACTGAGGATTTAAATCACCCATATCTTTTTGACTCTGTGTCCATATTTTCTTGCTCTGGAAACCATACAGATTTGGTCTTATCGGTATGGCTTTGCCCTATAAGGCTAAAAAATTTAGCTAAATCTTCATTGTTTTCAAAATGCACAATGACGTGGCGAAATGATGTTTTATCATTTTGTTCAAAATCTGGCATGCCCTCCCATTCTTCATATGCGTTTGTTTCACCCTCTTCAACAGGCAAAGCTAAATTCATAATATCGCCATCATTAAAACCGATCAGGTTCAAATCAAATTTTTTGCTGGATAAATCTTTTATTTCGATTTTCAGCAAATCCATATCCCATCCGGCGTTTTGAGGTATTTGATTATCTGCAAGAACGTATGCTTGTTTTTGCGCTTTAGTCCATCCCGTAGCTACCATTGCAGGGATTTCATCAAAACTTAGTTGTTGCGCTGCTAGTACTCTGCCGTGACCTGCAATGATACCGCCTTCTTCATCAATCAATACCGGGGTAGTCCATCCCCATTCTTTAATGCTTTCGGCTATTTGTGACACTTGTTGCTCGCTGTGCGTTCGTGCGTTTCTTGCATACGGAACAAGTGAGTCTGTTTTTCTTCGCTCTACTTTGTCCGCTGGCCATATGTTCTTTTTGTGTTTCATTTTACCCTGCTATTTTTTTGATTTACTTCCAGAACACTTCCACCGCTTACGACTAAGACGCAACGGGCTATTAGGGTTCTTTGCTGCCTTGGGGTGGTCCTTCATTTGACCAGCCGATCTAGCGCAGTATGAGTTGCCTTTTGCAGTTCCCGGCTTTACCCGTGCGCCGCCACCTTTGGCTTTGCCAGCTTGACCGTAACTGACTTTTTTACCAGAGGCTGTGACTTTGACTTTGGCTTTACCTTTTGCGGGTTTTGTTGCCATTTCACTTCCTTTTCTTTGGTGCTGGTTTAGCTGTCTTAGCTGCTGCCTTGAATGACTTAGCCGTTGGCGCACCTTTAGAACCGGGCTTGCGCATCCGCTCTGGTGTCTTCCCCGCAGCTTTTTGAGCCTTAATTCGTTTTCGTTTCGCGTGGATGTTGTCGTATAGTCCTGCCATTTATTTATCCTCCGTTCTTTCAAGTCGTTGACGTACTAATCTAGCATAGCCTTCAACATCGCGCCAGTGGTCGATCTCGTTGTTGTTCCCCGCAATTATGCGCCCTATTTTTGACGCAATAAGGTCAAGTGCTTCGCGTTGTTCGTTTGGCAGGTCAACCTTTGATTGATTGATCAGCGTTTTAATGGTTTGAGAAATAAATGCCACCTCAGTAAAATCCCCATGCGTTTTTGCTCGCTCTTCAAGTGTTGCTATGATGTCAGTCACTGATTGCCCTTTCTATTGCGTCCCGTAAATTTAACCTGTCTCGCCCAAACATCTCCAAGTCGTTGCCTAATTCATGGAATGACGGAAAGAACTTGTTCTTGCCCTGCCCCGGCTTCAACAACCCACCGATAACGTGGTCAACAACATCTGCTGGGTAATCTGATGCAACTCTGGCGTACATACTAATCGTTGTCTCGCGGTCCATATTGTCTTGGTTCCGGTGGGCTAGGACATTGTAAGCGGCTGTAAGCAGGAAAACAATCTTGTCTTTTGCCATTGGCGCAGTAGCCGCCCTGATAAAATCAACATGAGATTGATCAACTGTCGATAAAATCGCGTAGGAACTCGGCCATTCCTCTTTCGTCATCGTGTAGTTGGGCCGCAACTTTAATTCCTGTTTCAATGACTCCTTGATTGCCTTGCTTGTTTCTATCGTTGATTTTCCTTTGCTCAGGAGTGCCGTTAAATTTGATATCATTGCTAACCCACGTTCGCCACTTGGCGTTCCAGTCGCGGGCTGTTGCGTTGCGACCTGTTGCCGCTGTCCAGTAATCGTAGAACTCTTGACCAACTGATCTAATCTCTGCATCTGAGTATCCTTTCTCTTTAGCGTGTTGAATGTTGCTTTCATTAAGGGTCCAATCGTCAGCTATTCTTGAGCCTCGTTTAGGTGCGGCTTTAGACGCACCAATACTATTACTTTTAGGTGTGAGTATAGGTGTGGGTGTAGGGGCATCGACTTGGCATTGCGATGGCATTGCGGGCGCATTTGTAGTTTCTTTTGTTTTCAACCATCTAGCATCCGCGTTGCGTTTATTACTTGAGGATTTCTGTTTGACGAAAGCTAATTCTTTTTGCAATCTTTTTTGCGTCCAGCGCCCATTTTCAAGATTCCAAGCCGCCATAATGGTGGGCTTAATCCGCATCCATTGACCTTTAGTTAGGCCCGCATATCGTGCAAGTATCTTATCATCGTCGGGTAAATCGCAATCGGGGCTTCTCCACGCTATAATTAAAAGCAACAGATATGCGCCATGTTCAATAGTCGTTAAATGCCGCGTATCAGCAAGATAAGCGTCAGTCCAAATTGGTATTGCAGGAAATTGTGCCATGTTTTTGTCCTTTCTCTCAATGTGCATTCTCTGAATAAAAAGCGGCGGGCCGAGAAAGCAAAACCAACAAG
>Ga0129327_10000586_pt1 | contig 21801 bp, 18 predicted proteins | sample CPBDNA_6_FD_111799 | JGI IMG/M metagenome (GOLD analysis project Ga0129327, IMG submission 111799) | Freshwater to marine salinity gradient microbial communities from Chesapeake Bay, USA - CPBay_Spr_31_0.8_DNA | ecosystem: Environmental > Aquatic > Marine > Coastal | place: USA: Chesapeake Bay... | reverse complement strand
GGCAATTTGACTTTGCTTCCAGCCTTTTTTTAACAAGTCTATCGCTCGTTTGCGACGAAATTCTCGTGAGTTCATAATTATTTTTTGAACTCACAAAATATTAGTTCTTTATGTCTTTATCTAAATATATGTTTAATCATTGATATTCAGCAAGTTAGCGTTTAAAGTCCTATTAGTAAAACAAAAATGTTTTAAATAATTTTGTTTTATAAAACTTTTTGTTTTAAATTTGAGTCATAATTAATGCTGAACAGCATAAAGACCTCAAAAAGTAAAAGAATTAATCCTTCATTTTATTTTTTGATTTTAACATGACTTTTATCACAATCTCAAATTTAAAAACTATGGATTACAGACAACTACCTGACGAGTTGGACATCAATCGATTATTAGAAGAAAAAATCTACAAACCACTTCGCCAATTAAAAGCAGATATTAAAGATTGGCTGAATCAAAACTGGTTCAAATTGGCGTTTTTAGGAGTTTGTACATTTTTTGCCCTAAAAAAGGATTTAAACCTTAACATCAATCTGGGGACAGGCGCTCAGCCAATTGCGGCTGCGGGAGTTATACCTTCTCGTCCGGTGGCTAAGACCACCTCCTTAAGTTTGTCGGATAATTTTATTGGCAGCAGCACTCCTACTCCGAGTTCTTCTTTTGCAACGGTGTCAGCAAATGCAACGGTGTCAGCAAAGCCAGCAAGAAAGCCTATTCCGACTACCGCAAAAGCGAAAAAACAAATAGCTTATGTGAAGCGTTTTGCAAAAGTTGCACAGGAAGAAATGGAAAAATTTAATATTCCAGCGAGTATTACTTTGGCCCAAGGATTAATCGAAACCAACGCAGGCCAAAGTCCTTTGGCCACCAAAAACAACAACCATTTTGGCATTAAATGTTTTTCCAAGAAATGCAAAAAAGGACATTGTGCCAATTTTTCTGATGACAGTCACAAGGACTTCTTTAGAAAGTATGCCTCCTCTTGGGAAAGCTTTCGGGCGCATAGCAAATTGCTAACCTATAAAAGGTATAAGCATTTATCAAAGCTACCGAGGAGTGATTACAAAGGTTGGGCGATTGGTTTGAAGAAAGCAGGCTACGCTACAGATAAAAATTATCACAACAAATTAATTCGCTTAATTGAGACTTTACATTTAGATGATTATGATAATTTGTAGCGCCTTAAAATATGCGATACTCTAGCCCGATTTGAGATTGTATATTTTTGAATCCCTATGGACAGCCTTCGCATTTGTTCATAGGGATTTTTTATTGTAGAGGTGGAAAGGTTGCGAGGTAAAAGGGTATAAAGGTTGATAGATGAGTAAATACAAAGCTAAATAGCTTGAGATATGCTGACAAAAAAGATGATTTATTGAATGTTATATTTTTCAAACTATACTCGTCAAAAAACTATGTGAACTTTATGAACTATGTAACTATGTGGTAAAATAAGCTCTACTCGTCAAAACTGCCTACAGCCTACTGTCAAACTGCCTACTGTTTACTGATTATCCGGCTTCAAGTCCAACCGCAACCGCAACTCATGCACCATAGGATTTTTCTCCCGCATCAATTCATACTTATCCTTAACCGATAATATTTTTTTAGGCTGAACCAATTGATTGGCTTTAAAGGAATCCACATTAATTTCCATGGCTAAATTGGAAATTGGAATCCGTTTTCGAATAAAAGGAATCAAATTCTTTTCTTGTTGCATCATGCCTTTTGCCATCTGCGAACCTACCTGAATAGCAATGGTTATTTCATCTTTTACACTTACGGTTGATTTTTGGAAAGCTGCTTTTACAGAAGGCGAATCAATTTGCGCAATATATGCATGCCAAGTAGTTTTCAGTAAATCTATGTCTAATTTAAGATTGGAGTCGATTTCGGCTTCTTCGTCCTCGTCGTCGTCCATACTTAACGAAGGCATATCGTACTGGGTCTTTTTATTATTGATAGTGCCGTTAGAGCTTGATTTAGCAGCGATTGATTCAGGTTCTGGCTCGCTAACGATAGTTGGTTGTTCTACAGGCGGACTAGCAATTGCTTGCACAGATGCTTGTTCGACTATAGGTGGAGGAGTAGGCGTAACTGTTTTTTGCTCAACGACCTTTGGTGGTGTTGAGACTGGAGCGGAAGTTGGAGAAACTACTGGTTTTGGTGAGGAAACTGTTTGATTACTTACTTCAGGTCTTTTTTTTTCACCGACAACGGCTGGAGTAGGATTATTAGACAAGGTGATGGCTCGACCAATATACGTCATTTTAATAATAGCCATTTCAACGTGTAACCGTTTATGACGAGCCATTTTAAAATTGATGTCGCAATCCGCTGCAATATTCAAAGCGGTCAGAATAAAACTATTCGGTGCTAATGCAGCTTGTTCTAAATATCGTTTTTTAAGCGAATCACTCGTTTCTAATAATTCCAAAGTTTTGGCATCCTTACAAACTAGTAGATTTCTTAAATGCTCCGCTAGTCCATTGATGAAAATATCAGGATCAAAACCCTTCTTAAAAATAGTATCAAAAATCAATAAAACTTTAGCCGTATCTTCTGTTAACATCCCATCGACTACTTTGAAATAATAGTCATAATCGAGGACATTTAAATTTTCAATGACACTATCATAATCAATCTTTGTCCCTGCCACACTTGTCATCCTATCAAAAATCGACAAGGCATCTCTTAATGCACCATCCGCTTTTTGACCGATAATATGCAAGGCATCTTTATCCGCTTCAATTCCTTCCTCCTTACAAATATGTTGTAAGTGCTCCACCATTCTAGGTATCTGAATCCGCTTAAAATCAAAGATTTGACAACGGGATAAAATGGTTGGAATGATTTTATGTTTTTCGGTAGTCGCTAAGATAAAAATAGCATAAGGTGGTGGTTCTTCCAAGGTCTTTAAAAAAGCATTAAAGGCTTGTTGAGACAACATGTGTACCTCATCAATAATAAAAATCTTATACTGCCCTTGTTGCGGTTGAAACCGAACCTGCTCAATTAACCCTCGAATATGTTCGACACTATTATTAGAAGCGGCATCTAATTCATTGATATTAAAAGAGGCACTTCCATTAAAGGAGGTACAAGAGCTACATTCATTACACGCTTCAAAATCTTCCGTTCTATTTTCGCAATTGAGTACTTTGGCAAGAATTCTTGCACAAGTCGTTTTACCAACTCCTCTTGGACCACAAAACAAAAATGCATGCGCTAACTTATCGTTCTGCAAGGCATTCTTCAAGGTCTTAGAGACATGCTCTTGCCCAACTACTTCGTCAAACCTTTGCGGACGATACTTTCTTGCGGAAACGACAAATTGACCCATTTAGTGGAATGATGAATGATGAACGATAAATGATGAACTTTACAAATTTACGAAAATAAGTTGATTAAAGGGGGGACTTAAAAAATAAGAAATAGACAAATTTTATTACATTTGGAAAATAATAAATCTAAATCAATCTATGTTTCCAAAAGAAAAGGCTACGACTAATTCAAGAAAATGTAGTAAGCCCCTATTTTTCTTAATAGTACTAATTATAGGCTTTGGTGCTTGCCAAACAGTTCAGAGTGAGGAGACGGAAAAGCAAGGAACTAAACAAAGGGAAGTTCCCTTAGTAGCAACCAATAATGCGCAAACAGCTACTTTACCATTAAATGAAGAAAAAATGACTGACCCAAATGCAAAATCAGGTACTTTCATAGATACTCGTGATGGGCAATCCTACCCATGGGTAAGCCTAAAAGATGGCAAAAAATGGATGGCAAAAAACTTAAATTACGAAACAACTAATACTTGGTGTTATGATGACAACCAAGACAATTGTGCTAACTATGGTCGATTATATACTTGGCAAGCGGCAAATAATGCTTGCCCAAAAGGCTGGCGATTACCAACTGATGAAGAATGGTGGATGATGGCGAGCCATTACGGAAAAGCTTATAACTCTTACTCAGGACAGCAAAAAATGGAAGGGAAAGACGATGGGGAAATTGCTTATCAAGCCTTAATAAAAAATGGAACTACAGGATTTGCTGCCTTGTTTGGTGGTTCTTATGCTACCAGCGAAGGTTTTGATTATCTTGGAGACCTCGGTTGTTATTGGACAAGTTCTGCGAATAATGAGTCCAATGCTTTAGGATATTATTTTTATATTCATAGTAGAGGACTTGCTCGGGATAGTTATCCTAAGGGGTCTGGTTTTTCTTGTCGTTGTTTGCAAGATTAAGTTAGACTATTGCTGGTGAGGACTTGCAGCCCGCAATCTCTATATTGCTAGCTTCTAGCGAGTTTTATTTTTTAATTTTACACGCCAGAGGCGTGAGGAATAGTGGTGTTGGAATTAAAATCCTAACCAGCAGCTTATTTCTGCATCGTTACTAAGGAATGAATATTAACTAAATCAACCTATATCTATGAAAAGTATCATCAAGGAAAATAGTGCGCTTTATCATTTTGTCCAATGGGCATTTTTTCCCATAGTTCTGATTGGCACGCCTTATCTCATTTATTTACTGGTTGGTAATGGATCCTCCGTGGCGTTGACTACTTATATTGTTGCAGTAGGGGTTGGTTTATTGTTTTGGTTAATGGAATGGTTGATGCCCTTTAAAAAACATTGGAATCATTCACACGGTGATATTGCAACTGATTTAACAAGTGGAATTGTTGCTTATATTATTTTGCCAATTTTTTTAAAACCATTGTTCATCGCATTATTAGCAGGAGGAACTGTTTGGCTCTCTGTACAATGGGGTGGCGCTATATGGCCAAACGATTGGCCGGTAATTGCTCAACTGATATTGCTGCTAGTTATAGGCGATGCAGGTCGATACTGGGGGCATAGGTTGGCACATACCGTACCAATCTTATGGAATTTTCATGCGGTTCATCATTCTACCAAGCGATTGTATTGGTGGAACGCCACTCGCCAACATCCTGTGGATAAAGCTTGGTTCACCTTTACAGAAATGCTTTTCCCCGTATTGTTAGGAGCAGATGGTATTGTTTTATCCATGTATTTTGGTGTAACGGTCGTTTGTGGGTTTTCCCAACATTGTAATATCAATTTAAAATTGGGTCCGCTGTATTGGTTTTTTAATGTGGTAGACCTTCATCGTTGGCATCACTCGAAAAAGATTGGCGAGTCTAATAATAATTATGGCAATAATTTAATCATCTTTGACCGCTTATTCGGTACTTATTTTCATCCCGAAAGACAAGTTGACCCCAATCTACATATTGAAGAAATTGGTTTACTAAATCCAGATTATCCTGAGAATTATTTAGGGCAGTTAAAAGCGCCTTTTCAGAAGGGGATGGATAAGCCTCAGGAGGACTAAGATGTTGGTGAGGGTATCTATAAAACTTTTATGTTGCTCGCTTCTTTATTTGAAAGTCTTTTACACGCCAGAGGCTTAAGGAATAGTGGTGTCGGATTAAAAATCCTAACCAGCAGCAGGAATTTTTTATCTGTTATGACAGCGGGGATATAATGGACAAGAGTAAATCTCTAACAATGCAATTTTTCTTACTCATTCCGTACATTAATAAGATATAATGGACAAGAGTAAATCTCTAACCCCATTAATTCCACCAAATTTTTTAACGGCTAATTGATGGATGATTAATACCTCTTTGATGCTTATCATTGGGCTAATTTTTTCAATAATCCAGGATCTTCTTTAAAGATTCTATTAAGATGTATCATTAATTCATTATTCTCTTTTGAAGACTTTTCTATTTCCTTTAAATAGGCAAGAATTGGCTTCAATTGGCTTTCGGGAAGCTTTACAATGATTTGATTAATTTCTGTTCTTAATTGTTGTTCCATGGTAAATAAGTTTTCTCAATATTGTTTTAAAATTTGATTTAAAGATACTTTTTTTATTGAAATTTCTATAATACTAGAAAGTAATGGATTAATAATTTTTCACCTTTTTTCCACCTTAAATACCCATTGACAATATCATTCTTACCCATTTCATTATATCTGTCACATACAGTTGGGTCTACTTTAACTTTTAACCATTCTTTATCGATAGATACGGGGGTTAGACAATTTAATACTGGTTTTTTAATTTGTCTTGAATTAATTTCTGGGGTCACTAAAAGAGGATTATCAGCTGAATTAATTGGAGTAATAGAAACAGTATTTAGAATAAATTCTTCCCAGCTAAAATATTTTAAATTTGGAGAATTCTTTAACCATAATTTCTGATTGGATTCTTCGTTTACGATTACTTCCATCCATTCTTCTTCTATTTTATAAACTTGAATATAAAAAATATAATAATCGAGATGAAGAGAAAAAGGTTTGAACCAATTCTTTTCCTTACCACTAATCTCTCTAATATTATGAGCTTTTATTGCCTCATCATCGAATATTTCTATTGACTTGATAGGGATATTAGCTCCTTTTGACTCATAAAATTTGATTGTAGGTAAACTGTCTATTGCTACTGAAATTAGGCCATTTCCCTTGATAGAGTCTATTTGAGAAAATAAACTTAATGGTACTACCATGACTAATACCCAGAAAATTACCTTGATTTTATACATATTCTTTATGTTTTAAAACAAAAAAGGAATATCGTAAATTTTGCGATACTCCTTTTTTAACTTGATATGTTTTATCTCTTTTGATGAGATTTTATCTAATTCAACTCCACCAACATCCCCAAACTAACCTCCTCAGGCAACTCAATAACTTCCCCACTAGCAACCGTCTCCACCAAAGTCAAATCATCCGCCAAAACCTCATTCTTAATATAATCGCCAAAAGAAGCCACCGCAGCGGTCACCAAGTCATGCTTTTCTAGCGACTTTAATTCTAGCCGTTACATTAAAATCTTTAGCGTTACGGACGTTTTGGATACGATTAATCAATTTTCTTGCAAACCTGTTCCAAGTTTTTACATCGATTAAGCTCGTTTTGCTTTATCCATGTGATTATCCGCTTTAATTGATTCGGCTAAAGCAATTACATCTTCTAATTGTGCCGCAATATCTTTAGCATCTTTTTTAGATAACTTAGCATTTGGAATGCCTTGTTCTAATTTATCCATTGCACCATCAATTTTGCTAATTACTCCTTTTACATTAATTTCTGTTTTTCTCATCATTAAAATTTTTTAATTAAATCAAGAAGGTATTTTAAACGCTCCAGCCTTTCATTTATAAATTCATCATAACCAACTATTCCAAGGTGCTTTCTAAAATCCTCTTTATATTGCTGCGCTAAGGTAAGTTGGTCTTTTATAAGTTTGATTTCCAGTTCAATCTCTCGTTTTGTCATATTGGCTTAGTATTGAGTAAATTCAATTTACGGATAAATAATTAATATTCAAACAAAATTGACTATTGAGTGTGTTGAGATTTTACAAAGGGATAAATTGTTTGAAGGACAATTAAGCCCCTCAATTCAACTCCACCAACATCCCCAAACTAACCTCCTCAGGCAACTCAATAACCTCCCCACCAGCAACCGTCTCCACCAAAGTCAAATCATCCGCCAATACCTCATTCTTAATATAATCCCCAAAAGAAGCCACCGCAGCCGTCACCAAGTCATGCTTTTCTAAAGCGACTTTAATTCTATCAGTTACATTAAAATCTTTGGTCTTTCTAGCGTTTTGAATACGGTTGACTAATTCTCTAGCCATACCTTCTGCTTTCAAATCATCCGTTAAGGTAATATCCAAAGCAACGGTTAAATCACCATCATTCGCCACTAACCAACCAGGAATATCTTCCGCAGAAATCACAAAATCAGCTAAAGTCAATTCGTAGCCCTGTCCATCAATCGACAATTTATAAGAATTATCCGCTTCAATTTGTGCAATATCTTCTTGACCTAATTTATTGATAAGTGGAATCGCAGCTTTCATATTTTTCCCTAAAATTCGACCTAAAGTCTTAAAATTAGGTTTGATACTTTTCTTGACGATGCCTGATGTATCGGTGACATATTCGATGTCTTTCACATTCACTTCTGCTAAAATCAAATCCTTTACTCCGTCTACTTGTTGGCTAAAAGCTGCATCTAAAACAGGTAATAGTATTTTTTGTAAAGGTTGTCTTACTCGTAAGCTTTCCTTTTTTCTTAAAGATAAAACTAAAGAAGAAATACGTTGTGCATATTCCATTCTTTGTTCCAAATCTTTATTGATAGCTACATGACTGACTCTTGGGAAACTTGCCAAGTGAACAGAAATATGCTTTTCTTGCTTCGAAACTTCGTTTAAATTTTTGTACAACCAATCTGCAAAAAATGGCGCAACGGGTGCCATTAATTTTGAAATTGCTTCCATACAAGTATATAAGGTCTGGTAAGCAGCAATTTTATCTTGTGAGTATTCCCCTTTCCAGAAACGACGACGACATAAACGCACATACCAGTTACTCAAATGGTCCATCACAAAAGACTGGATTTTTCGAGTAGCTGCCGTTGGTTCGTAATCGGCATAATCTTGATTGACGTCCTTGATTAAGGAATTCAATAAAGACAAAATCCATTGGTCAATTTGTGGACGTTCTTCTAGTGGTACATTCTTTTCGCTATATTTGAAATTATCAATATTCGCATAACCTGCATAAAATTTGTAGGTATTGAATAACGTACCAAAGAACTTATTTCTAGTCTCTACAACGCCATCAATATCGTATTTCAAATTATCCCAAGGCTGAGAAGCAGAAATCATATACCAACGATTGGCATCTGCGCCATGCGTTTCTAAAGCTTCAAAAGGCTCAACTGCATTGCCCCAACGCTTAGACATTTTTTTACCAAACTTGTCTAAAACTAAACCATTCGATACCACATTTTTAAAAGCAACTTGGTCAAAAACCATCGTTGCAATCGCATGTAAGGTATAGAACCAACCTCGTGTTTGGTCAACACCCTCTGCAATAAAATCTGCTGGGAAATTCGTCTTAAATTTGTCTTGATTTTCAAAAGGATAATGCCATTGTGCATAAGGCATCGAACCACTATCAAACCAAACATCAATCAAATCCAATTCTCGATACATGGGTTCGCCGTCATCGGTCACCAATACAATATCGTCAATATAAGGTCTGTGCAAATCTTTTGGTACTGCTTGGTTTTTGCCTAGTGCAGCATTCGCTTTATCTATTTCTTTTTGCAATTCTTCGATAGAACCGATACACTTATCCTGCGCTACTTCTCCTGCATCTTCGTTGACTTTTGTCCGCCAAATTGGAAGCGGTACACCCCAATAACGAGTACGAGATAAATTCCAATCTTGTAAATTTTCTAACCACTTACCAAAACGCCCTGTTCCAGTAGAAGCAGGTTTCCAGTTAATGGTCTTATTTAATTCATACATTCTTTCCTTGACAGAAGCTGCTTTCACAAACCAACTATCCAAAGGATAATATAAAATCGGCTTATCTGTTCGCCAGCAATGTGGGTAATTATGTGCGTATTTTGCGACATTAAAAGCTTGATTGTTTTGCTTTAAATAGATTGAAATGTCCACATTTACATCGACATAATCTTCCTCGTCTTTATAATTTTTCACATACCGATTAGAAAATGGGCCAACAGAATCTTTGAATTTTCCTTGTTTGTCTACTAAAGTCAAAGCGCCAATACCATTCTCTGCCCCTACTTTTCTATCATCCGCACCAAAGGAAGGAGCGGTATGTACTATTCCTGTACCACTTTCAGTCGTTACAAAATTTCCTAAAACAATTCTAAAAGCATCAGTTTTTCCATTCAATTCTTCAATCTCATTCCCAAAAGCTAATAATTGCTCATAGCGAACACCGTCTAATTGTTTGCCGATAAACGTATCGCTCTTTGCTAAAATCTCATGCTGCTTTTTACCGCCAAACCATTTAGACACCAAATCTTCTGCCATCACGACACTTACGGGTAAGTTCGTGTAAACATTATTGGTTTTGATTTTTACATACTTGATTTTGGGGCCAACGGTCAAAGCCGTATTAGAAGGCAAAGTCCAAGGCGTCGTCGTCCAAGCGATGATACGAACATCTTCGTCTGCGTCGTCAAAAAGGAAATCAGATGTTTCATTTTTGGTTACCTTAAACATCGCTACGGCCGAAGTATCTTTTACATCTTGGTAAGCGCCAGGCATATTCAATTCATGCGAACTCAATCCTGTTCCTGCCGCAGGGGAATAAGGTTGAATCGTCAACCCTTTGTACAATAAACCTTTATTATACATCTGCGATAATAACCACCAAACTGATTCGATGTACTCATTCTCATAAGTGACATAAGGGTTTTCTAAGTCTACCCAATAGCCCATTTTGATGGTCAAATCATCCCACAAATCTTTATAGCGCATCACCGTTTCCTTACACTTGGCATTGTATTCATCTACCGAAATTGATTTGCCAATGTCTTCTTTGGTAATACCCAATTCTTTTTCTACGGCTAATTCAATCGGTAAACCGTGCGTATCCCACCCCCCTTTTCGCTCTACTCGCTTGCCTTTCATCGTTTGATACCGACAAAAAATATCCTTAATCGCTCTTGCCATGACGTGGTGAATCCCAGGTTTTCCATTCGCAGAAGGAGGCCCTTCATAAAATACAAAACTGTTATCTTCGGAACGTTGGTTGACACTTTTGGCAAATACATCTTGCTCGGCCCAAAAGGCTAAGATTTCCTTATCGATGGAAGGCAGATGAAGCGATTTTTCTATTTTATACATAACAAATAATTATTTTCTTAATTTGAAGGCGCAAAGATACCGATTTAATAAAAATTAAAACCAAAACGAAAATTAAAAACCCAACTAATCTAAATTGGTGGATATATAAACTAAAAAAGCGTTGACAAATTTAATCTGTCAACGCTTTTTTAGTCCAAATATCTAGCATTTTCACAGATTACGGGTTGAATCCTGAATTATAATAATGCTAATAATTATGTTTGGAGATACTTGCATAGTCATTTTTTATAATGAGTGGACAAATTTAGGGGAAATATAATAGAGTTGCAACTTGTGCTTTGCTAATAAAAAATGCTCATTTTTGCAAAAAAGTTCCATTATCTTGAAGTTAAGCCTAAAATCAACGCCATCTCCTGTTCAAGAAATTGAAAACCATTTGCTCCAAAGCAAAGGGATTAAGCTATTTATAAAAAGAGATGACCTGATTCATCCTCAAGTTTCTGGCAATAAATGGCGAAAGTTAAAATACAATCTGTTGGCGGCAAAAGAACAAAAGAAAGAAACGTTATTGACTTTTGGCGGTGCTTTTTCCAATCATATTTATGCGACTGCAGCAGCAGGAAAAGTCTTTGGCTTTAAAACGATTGGTCTGATTAGAGGAGAAAGAATCGAACCACTCAATCCAACTTTAGCTTATGCAGAAGAAGTAGGCATGGAATTGCATTTTATTACTCGTTCGGATTATAGAAGAAAAGAGGATGCAATTTATCAAAAAGAAGTACGAGACCGATTCGGGGATTTTTTCTTGATTCCAGAAGGAGGAACAAATGCAGCTGCCATTAAAGGTTGTGCAGAATTAGTGGAAGAAGTCAAGCAGCAGTTAGCTGAACTACCTGATTATTGGTGTGCTTCCTGTGGAACGGGTGGAACTTTAAGTGGGATTATTGCAGGTTTGAACGGACAAAAAAAAATATTGGGTTTTTCTGCTTTAAAGGGAGATTTTCATCAGAAAGATATTAGAGGAATGCTGAGTAAGGTGTCGGCCACTTTGAAAGTGGCCGACACCTCTAACTGGCAAGTCAATACCGACTATCACTTCGGAGGCTATGCTAAATTTAAACCGCCATTAATTGACTTCATTAATACCTTCAAAAAGGACAATAATATCCAATTAGAACCCATTTATACAGGAAAACTTTTTTATGGTATTTACGATTTAATAAAAAACGATTATTTCCCTAGCGGAAGTAGTATCTTCGCAGTTCATACGGGCGGTCTGCAAGGAATTGCAGGATTTAACCGTCGATTTGGAAATTTGATAATTTGAGATACGAGTTGCGAGTTGCGGGTTTACGTGGTCTAATCGTAAACCCGCAACTCGCAACCCGCAACTCGCAACTGGAACAATGAATTACCTTACTTTAGAAAATGTTAGCAAGACCTACGGAGAAAAGGTGCTATTTGACGAGATTGATTTTCAAGTCAATAAAGGAGAGAAGATTGCGATAGTCGCTAAGAATGGTGCGGGTAAATCGACCCTTTTAAAAGTGATTGCTGGAGTAGAACCACCTGAGGGCGAAAATCAAAAAGTTTGGTTGTATAAAAATATTAAAGTAGGCTATTTGGTGCAAGACCCAGATTTTGAGGGAGCGAATACGGTCTTGGATGCCGTTTTTAGCTCGGATAATCCAATGATGGCCGCTTTACGAGATTATGAAGAAGCACTCATTTTTCTGGATAAGCCAGAAAAGATGGAGGCCGCATTGGCTAAAATGGATGATTTGAAGGCTTGGGATTTTGAGTCCAAGTTTAAGGAGGTTCTGTTTAAATTGAACATGACCAATCTCAATCAACCCATTTCAGAGCTGTCAGGTGGTCAGAAAAAGCGATTGGCTTTAGCCAAACTAATTATTGATGATCCAGAATTTTTAATTTTAGATGAGCCGACTAACCATTTGGATTTAGAAATGATTGAGTGGTTAGAGGAATATTTGCAGCAAAGTCGGATTACTTTATTAATGGTGACCCACGACCGTTATTTTTTGGAACGCGTTTGTAGCCATATTGTCGAATTAGATGGTGGTGTTTTATACCGATACAAAGGAACGTATTCGGACTTTTTAGAGCGAAAGGCAGCTAGAGAGGAAAATCAATCAACGGTTTTAGATCGTACTAAAAAATTGATGAAGCGAGAATTGGAATGGGTACGCCGACAGCCAAAAGCGAGAGGAACAAAGGCAAAATCTAGAGTGGATAAATTTCACGAAATCAAAGAAAAAGCGACTCAGAAGGTTGATAATTCCGAAGTGACCATTGGAATTAAAGGGCAACGAATGGGCAAGAAGATTTTAGAAGCACATAATATTAGTAAAAGTTTCGGAGATTTTGTAGCCGTCAAAAATTTTGATTATAAATTTAGACAGAAGGAACGAGTTGGTATTGTGGGGCCGAATGGGGTAGGTAAATCTACTTTTTTAAAGGTGTTAACGAAGCAATTGCGGACGGATTCTGGGAAAGTGGTAATTGGCGGAAATACTGTTTTTGGTTACTATAATCAAGATGGGATTAAATTAGATAAAGACCAAACGATTATCGACTTTATCCGAAACATTGCGGAGTTTATTCCAATGGATAAAGGGCAAAAATTAACCGCTGAACAATTATGTGAACGGTTTTTATTTGATAGAAAACAACAGCGGGTTTATATCTCGCAATTAAGTGGCGGAGAGCGCAGGCGTTTGTATTTATTGTCGGTGTTGATGGAAAATCCGAATTTTTTAATTCTGGATGAGCCAACGAATGACTTGGATATTTTAACGTTGAATATTTTAGAAAACTTTTTAATGGAATTTCCTGGTTGTGTCATTATTGTCACGCACGACCGTTATTTCATGGATAAAATAGTAGAACATTTATTCATCTTTGAAGGGGAAGGAAAAATCAAAGATTTTAATGGGACGTATACGGAATATCGAACCGCTCAAAAAGCAAAAGAAATAGAAGATAGACGTTTAGCTTCAACCGTTGTCAAAGAGAAAAAAGAGAAGCCTGCTTTTCAATCTAAAACAGCTCCTGGGTTAAGCAGAGACCAACAAAAAGAATTTAAGAAACTAGAACGACAGATTGAAAAATTAGAGGAGCGTAAAGCGACGATAACGGATAAATTTAATGATACGACTATTTCTGCGGCAGATATTGAAAAATTTTCTAAAGAATTAGGGGAGGTGACGGAAGAATTGGAGGAGAAGGAAATGCGTTGGATGGAATTGGCGGAGTTGGCGTAAGTCAGTTGCGAGTTGCCAGTTACCAGTTGAGCGACAAACTGGCAACTGGCAACTGATGACGTTATTAAAAAGTTATTGACAAATTTATCGTCCAATATAGTGTTCAAACTTCCTATTTTAGTAGGAAAGAATAAGCTATGTTTTTAAAAAATAAAAAAGGCAATTCTATCAAAGAGAAAGGCACAAATATCGAACCATCAGATAAGGAGTTTAGAGTAAGTAAATTCCTTACTTATTCCATTTTAAGTGGCATTATCTTACCCCTATTTTATTTAGGTAGTCTTTATACACTCACAAATTCCTGTGCACAGCAGCAACAATTACAAGGAGGACCCAGAGATACTTTTCCTCCGAAATTAATTACGGAACTATCGACGCCTAATTTTCAAACAAATTTTGAAATACAGGATATTAGTTTGGTGTTTGATGAATATATCGAACTGCGAGATGTAATTAAACAGGTCGTTGTTTCGCCACCTTTAAATTATATTCCAAAAGTAGAACGTACTAAAGGATTTAAAACGGCAAGATTTCAGTTTAATGAAAAAGAGGAGTTAAAAGAAGGGGTGACCTATGCCATTAGTTATGGAAAGTCGATTAGAGACTTAACAGAAAGTAATGAAGTAGAGAATTTACAATTTCTTTTTTCTACTGGAGATTATATAGATTCTTTGAAAATGACGGGCAGTATAGTTGATGTGTTGACGGGAGAAAAAGTACCAGATGTACTATTTATGCTATATGAAAATTTTGCCGATACGATGGTCAGAACAGAGAAACCTTATTATTTCGGCAAAACAGATAAGGATGGGAAATTTACCATCAATTATATGAAAGCAGGCGCTTTTAAAGGCTTTGCTTTAGAAGACCAAGATTTAAATTATTTATTCAATATTCCAAAAGAACGGATTGGTTTTACATTGGATTCTATTATTATTACAGATTCGACGGAAACAGATGTGACCATCCAATTATTCGAAGAGATTACTACTCTAGGAAAGCCTAAAATGGATGCTTCTATTTATGGCTATGTCAAAATGGGCTTTAAACGAGCACCTTATGATGCGGTGATTAATTACGACGTAGTTGGTCAAGAATTATATAAAGAAACAGAAGGAGATACGATTCGGTATTGGTATAATTTGCAAGATTCGATTGATTGGAATTTCTATTTCCAAAGAGATACTTTGATAGATACTTTAACGGTAAAGGCATTGAGTCGAAAACTTCAACCGATTGCATTAACTAAACAACAGGAAGCTGGTGAAAAAATTCCTATTAATCCCTTTAAGTCACTTCCATTAACCTTTAATCATCCGCTTAAAAATGTGGATACTGCTTTGATTAATTTTAGGGAAATAATTATACAAGAAGCCGTAATTGATAGTATCGAAAATGAAGAAGTAGATACACTTATTGAGAAAACCGAAGACCAACCAGTAAGAGTTATTTTAACAGATTCTACGGCAATTATTAAAGACGGAAATTTAGAGACTACAGAAATTGATACTTTAGTAGGTGAAATTGATAGCTCAGTTGTATCTTTAACAAAAAAAGGAGAACGATTAATCGCAGGGTATCAAATTGATAGTTTAATAAAAAGAACTTTAATTTTGTCTTATGACTGGGAAGAAAATAAAACCTACCAATTAGAACTTCTACCTGGTGCATTGATTGACTGGTATGATGAATCGAATAAAGATACAATTTTGTTAAATTACGAAGTCAAGTCAAAAAGTGATTTTGGAACGATTAATTTGACGGCTACCCAAATGGATAGTACGCTAAGTTATTGGTTTCAATTGCGGTTAGGAGCAAATATCGTGAAAGAATTTTTGGTACAAAATACCAAGAGTTATAAGGAATCTTTTCCTGCCTTATTACCAGGGAAATATGAATTGAAGATTATTGAAGATTTGAATGGAAATGGCAGATGGGACCCAGGGAATTATGATAAAAAATTACAATCAGAAAAAATATCAACTGCTGCTATCGAAGAATTAAGGGCGGGTTGGGATGTGGAAGCAGAAGTGAAGATTGACTTTGAAACTAATGAGGAGATAATACCAGAAAAAAAATCCAATTGATTCAAGTAACGCGGATTGTTAATCCGCAGTAATTTTAACTATTAGAGCGGATTAACAATCCGTGTTACTTTAATAATCAAATAGCATGATAAAATTTTTAGTAACTGGGCTTATTCTTTACTTCATGTATAAATTTATGTTTAACCCCTCTTTGGATGGAGGGCAGCGACAAGAAAATATTAGACAAGAAGGCGATATAGATATTCGTAGAGAGGATAAAAATCCTAGAGAGGATGGTGATTTTATTGATTACGAAGAAGTGGAATAAAAATAATAATGCCAAGCTCCTGCTTGGTAGCTATTCACAACAACATACCAAGCAGGAGCTTGGCACTACAATAATATTCATTTGTCAACAGAAAATACGAAGATTAGTGATTGGGTCTTATACAAAAACAACCAATTAATTGCTTTTAATAAGCCTGCTGGAATTCCGATTCAACCAGATAAAACGGAAGCAAAATCCTTATTGGAGCTCGGAACGATTTATGCCAAGTCTAGTGTGTTTATCATTCATCGAATTGACCGCCCTGCAAGTGGTGTGATTCTTTTTGCTAAATCTAAGAAAGGATTGGCTCGAATGAATGCGCAATTTCAAGATAGGACGATTAAGAAAACTTATCTCGCTGTTGTCAAAAATGCACCTGAAAAAGAAAAAGGGCAATTGGTGCATTATCTCCGAAAAAATGAAAAAGCGAATAAAACCCAAGTTTTTGAGGAACCTGTAAAAGGCGGAAAAGAAGCGGTTTTGAATTATAAAGTGATTAGCAAAAGTGATAATTATAGTTTGTTGGAAATTGATTTAGAAACGGGCCGACATCATCAAATTCGAGCGCAGTTGGCAAAGATTGGTTCACCCATTAAAGGAGATGTAAAATACGGAGCAAGACGAAGTAATAAAGACCGTTCTATTCATTTGCATGCTTGGAAGTTAAGTTTTCAACATCCTGTTACTTCGGAAGCGGTAGATTTAGTAGCAGATATGCCTGAAGACGCGATTTGGAATTTCTTTAAATCGGAAATGCAGTGATTAAAGGGTTATTCGCCGCATAATTTGCGGCGAATAATTAATTCTTCTTCCCAAATATCCGCTCAAAAAATTTTTTTTTCTTTTTGGGTCGTCTATTTTTTCGAGCCTTATCATTTCGATTAGTTCGAGTTTTATTTTGTTTTTCTTGGATAATCTCTTCTGGTTCTTCTTTCCCAAAAATGATTTCAAATAAATTAGACGGCGCATTGTCTAAACTATCCCAATTGACATAAATAGGCATTTCTTCTAAATAAGGCGCGCAGTCCATTTCCCAATAGAGAGAATCGGGTAGTGGGTCGAAAGTCGTATTTTCCCAATGTCTAAATTGAGGGTCTTTGTATACTTTATTCATAAACCGACCCCAAATTGGTAAAGCCATATTAGCGCCCTGCCCTAAGCCAATGGTGCGAAAATGTACTTTAGGCGACTCCGCCCCTACCCAAACACCAGCTACTAAATTAGGGGTATAACCCATGAACCAGCCATCAGAATGATTTTGAGTAGTGCCTGTCTTTCCCGCAATATCTCCGTTTAAATGATATTGATAGCGCAATCTTCGAGCGGTTCCACTATCGACTACGGATTGGAGCATATTGGTCAACATAATAGCCGTTTCTTCTTTTATCACTCGCTCCATTTCTGGTTGATCTTCGTCAAAATTGAATAAAACGTCCCCTGTTTTAGTTTCTATTCGACGAATATAAGTAGGTGTTGGTCGCAAGCCTTTATTGGCAAACGTTCCATAAACCTTGACCATGTCATACAAAGAAATATCGGGCGTACCCAAAGCAATAGAAGGTACATTAGGAATGGTTGAAGTGACGCCCATTTGCTCTGCCAAGTATTTTACAGAATCAATACCTGCTCGCATAATTAAATCCACTGTCACAGCATTGACCGAATTACTTAATCCACCTTCCATGGAATAAACACCACCATATTTGCCATCTGAATTTTCAGGTTTCCAATCATCATACTCCGTATAAATCGTCAACCGATTATGGGTATACTCGCAAGGTGGAATGCCATTTTCCAAAGCCGTAGCGTAAACCAAAGGTTTAAAAGTAGACCCTACTTGCCGTTTTGATTTAACATGGTCGTACTGGAAATATTTATTGTCAATGCCACCCACCCAAGCTTTGATATGTCCATTCTTAGGATCCATTGCTAAAAAACCTGTATTTAATAACATAAAATAATATTGAATGGAGTCCAGTTTACTCATTTCCTTTTCGACCTCCCCATCCCAAGTAAAAATGGTCATTGGGCGTTTGATTCTAAAGAGGCTATCTATCACCCCTTGTGGTTTATCTGCTTTTTTTAGGCGTTTATAATAAGGCGTTCGCTCAATAATTTTCTGTATTTCACGACGTACTTCTTTGGACGGCCCTTTTTTCCAATGCTTAAAAAAATCTGCTTGTAGTTTCCGCATGTGTTCGGCTACTGCTTCTTCTGCGTAGACTTGCATACGAGCATCAATCGTTGTGTAAACTTTTAGACCATCGGTATAAATGCTATAAGGACTACCATCTTCCTTTTTAGTATCTTTTAATAAATTTTTTAATTCTCCCCTAAGATGTTCTCTAAAATAAGTGCCGATGCCCTCGGTTGTTCCTTCCATGGAATACCTTAATTTCAAGGGTTTTCCCTCAATGGAATCGACGGTACTTTTAGCTAAATAACCATATTTGACCATTTGCTTTAAAACAGTATTGCGCCGATTTTGCGCTCGTTCAGGATGATTTAGTGGATTATAATAAGCCGTTCCTTTAAGCATCCCTACCAAAACCGCAGCTTCTTCCAGTTTTATATCATTAGGATTGGTATTAAAAAATCGCTTGGAAGCGACTTTTACACCGAAAGTATTCTCACTAAAGGAAACGGTATTTAAATAAAGGGTTAATAATTCTTCTTTTTCATAAATATGCTCTAACCGTTTGGCAATTATCATTTCGCGCACCTTATTCACAGGAAGAGATAAGGTCCAGTATCTTTTTCGTTTAAATAAATTTTTGGCGAGCTGTTGACTTAAAGTACTTCCGCCTCCTGAAGATTCATCTTGCATTAGAATGGACTTAAAGAAGACTCGAAACCAGGCTTGAATATCTATACCATCGTGGTCAAAAAAACGGACATCCTCGTTAGCTACTAAGGCATCTAATAAATAAGGGGAAATTTCATCTAAACTGGCGTTGATTCTGTTTTGGCGATAATATTTACCCAATAATTGCCCATCTTCAGAATAAACCTGAGAAGCGTTGCTATTTTCTATTTCTTTTAATTCTTGGGTAGTCGGTAAGGTGTCAAAAAATTCAAAGCGAATGGAAATGTAGAAAATACTGACAAATAAAAAACCGAAAATGCCTAAGCTGCTGCCAATTAAAGCAAACCAAGCACCTTTGGGATATTGCTCTTTTGCAGCTAACCATTTATGATAAAATGGTCGAAATCTTGTTTTCAGTCCTTCTTTTTGTCGAAGAAAAGCTTCTTTGATTGGAGTTGGTATGATTTGTTTACGCACGAGTCAATAACCTTTGTTTACAGTGAAACTTAGTGATGTTAGGTGATTTGTTAATGAGTTGAAAATTACGCATTATATTTATAACCTGCTTTATCAACGGAATTTATAGTAAACTTATTAAGTTTGCAGTAACATTTTATGGGTATTTTGTTAAAAATATATCTTGAAATAACATTTAATAATAATATAAAAACAGATTCGTTTTCTATTTGCCCTTAAACTTGACTCCCTAGCTTATGCGAAAACTATTAACCTTTATTATATTCTTGGCTTTTTTTCATGCCTGTTCTACCATATATGTAGACAAACAGCAAACCCCTCAGGTGGTAGCTATTCCTGAAAATTATAAACCTAAAATTGGTGATAAAAAAGTACGCAATCAACTTCAAGTAGAAGCAGAAAAATTAATTGGGAGTAAATATAAATATGGTGGTACGACGCCAAAAGGTTTTGACTGCTCAGGTTTTACAGGTTATGTGTACGATAAAAATAAAATTGATATTTCTAGAAGTTCTCAAACACAAGCCAAGAAGGGGATTCAAATAAAAGTCAAAGATACTCGGAAAGGTGATTTAATCTTTTTTACGGGAACTGGTAGAAATAAAATCTCGCATGTAGCGATGGTGATTTCTAATGACGCAAAAGGAATAATTGTGATACACAGCACGAGCTCTAAAGGTGTTAGGAAAGATAATATTACCCACTCTTCTTATTGGAAACCTAAGATTTTGTTTGCTAGAAGGATTGTAGATTAAATGGTTGGGTGATTAATATATTGTGTTTTTTTACATATATTTGGACTTTACTCTAACTGTTGTAAAAGTTAAGCACTATGGAATTGGAAAAAGTTGTCAAATTTCTACAGAAGGAAGGCTGGGAAAAAGTAAAAACGAATGGAGAATTTGTTTTTTACAAATCACCTACGCATATCGGATTATCGGATGATTATACTTTACCTATTCCAATATTAACGGCTACCAATGAGGAAGATTTTCCAAGACGATTGAATGAAGCGATCAATTTTTTAGCTGAAATATATGAAGTAACGCCCGAAAAATTATTTTACGAAGTGGGTAATTATTTAGAAGTTTTAAAAGGTGATGCCTTATTTTTTACTTTAAAATCTGACGAAGTACTTTTTAGCCACACCTTAGAATTAAATCATATTACGCAATTCTTAAAAAATCTATCCACTTCTTATGAAAACTATGTAAAAATAAAATTCCAGCATACATTTGGTTTACTTTACAATAATGACCCTTTTCGAATAAATAAAGCGGCGAATAAGCTACTAGCGTTTTCTAAATTAAGGCTAGTAGATTTAGTATTTGAAAGTTTTAGTTTTGGTGTTTCTATAGATAAACAAATGGGGAATGAGCAATTGACCAAAGAGATGAAGGGATTTAGAAAGGGGTTATTATCTTCCTATAGAAAAGAGGTAATTGAAGTAGATTTTATATCCGAAACAACCATTAATGAGTTGGTACAGAATTTTTCTATTGCTGAACGAAAAGCGATTTATGAGCCATTCATAAAAAGTATTAATGAGGAAGCCCACTCTATTATTTTAACTAATTCTAACTTTACCCCGCAAATAGCTTATCACAAAATTCCTCAAAGCACCATTAAAATAATTGTCCCTTCAAAAGTAAAAGAACAGCTTGCACCAAATATAAAAATGATGCAAATTCTTGTTCCTGTCGATAAAACAAAGTCAAAAATTACTATTCCGACCAAAGAAATTGAAAATGATTTATTCTCGCAATCTATCGAAGAATATAAAATAATAGTAGATACGATTGAAGAGGGGGAAGAAAAAATCAAACTAAAAGAAAAAATAGATTTCACGATTAGACAAGAAGTGGAAACGGGCGAATTTATCGTCATTTTTGCACCCTTAGCCTTTGAGCTTCGCGTGAAAGACTTTAGTAAGATTAAAGATGAATTTTTTGCCGCTTTTGTTAGTAACTTGAATTATTATAAACACATTATTAAGAAAAGAGAGAAAATTACGAAGACTTCGGAGAAACGGTTGGTGAAATTTTTTAGGTTGGTATTGGCAGAGTGATACAAAAACTGGTACAAAACCTACTAGAATTAAAACTAAATAATTCATAATCGACCACTTAAAATGACAAAACCCTTGCAAATTACTCATTTACAAGGGTTTATATTTTGTGCCTGTTGACCTACCAG
>Ga0129327_10000576_pt1 | contig 21952 bp, 19 predicted proteins | sample CPBDNA_6_FD_111799 | JGI IMG/M metagenome (GOLD analysis project Ga0129327, IMG submission 111799) | Freshwater to marine salinity gradient microbial communities from Chesapeake Bay, USA - CPBay_Spr_31_0.8_DNA | ecosystem: Environmental > Aquatic > Marine > Coastal | place: USA: Chesapeake Bay... | reverse complement strand
GGTCGAAGTTGCAAACTTCGACCATCGGCATCGAATTTCAATCCAACTTTGGAGCCGATATTCGAAGATTGTATCTTCGAGTCGATATTTTTCAAGTCTTTGACTTAATTTTTTAGGTACTGATATTTTTATAAGAAAACCCTTTTCGAAGTTATTAGCTATTGTAAAATAACTTCCAATAACCTTAAATTTGTCTATTTTAAAAATGAGTTTCAGAAGAAGAAACTATTTTGGTTTCAAATCCATTTTTCCACTTTACCGAAATCATTTTTGCTACCCAATCACCCGCTTCTTTTTTTAATTTAATCTTAATCGATTTTTCTCCATATTGAAAAAGCAAAGTTGACTTTTTGCCCTTCATTTTAATTTCTTTTAAGTCTAAAATAGAGACCGTTGCTTCACTATTAGTAGAATTACTAACGACAGCAACCATTTTACCATTTAACGAAAGATGGATGTTTTCTGATAAAAGACCATTGGTGGCTATAGTTAAAGGCAATATTTCTCCGTCAACATCTTTGGCTAAATGAGGTACTAAAGCTTCAATATTTAAAGCTTCTTGAAAGATTTCTTGGACGGTTGGATTAGATGCTTGGAAACTGCAAAGTGTCAAAGCAAATAAAAAGAACGTGCTGTTAATAACTAACTTTTTTACTGAATGATTCATATTTTTTCTTTATCGGGTTAAATAATGACTCAAAGATAGGCGTCATTCCTAGTTCTGGCGATAAAGAAAAGCGTAAGGCGGGTGATTTTCCGATGAAGTAGGGTAATTTACCGTTAAATGAATTGAGATGGTTTATTTTTAAAAGTAGAAATCTCCGTTGCCATACATCCGTTGCTAAAATTAGAAACATCCATTCACAAAAACTATCAACTAATAATACTTCCCACATTCACCTTTTGCGCCAATACTTCTGGGATAATGACCTCTTTACCATCTACTTCAATAAAAATCAGTTCCTTATTTTTTCTGTCTATTTTAAAACGGCTATCTGGCATTAAGCCCAATTTCCAAAGTTGGGTACTAATGGTTTCGTTAACTTGTTTGTGAGCAATTACTGCATATTGATTAATCTTTAAATTACTCAAAGCAAATTCAGGAAAACCTATTTTTGAAGGAATAGGTGAACCATGCGGGTCTTCGGTAGGAAATCCTAGCGCTGCATCTACTTCATCTAAAATTTCTTCTGACAAGAGGTGTTCATATTTTTCTGCGTCTTCGTGAATTTGCCCAGCGGATAATCCAATTTGATTGACCAAGTAGGTTTCCCAAAGTCGATGCGCTCGAACTAAACGGGAAGCCTCATCTTTACCACTCTGAGATAAACTAATTTGATTGCCTTTACGAGTAAGAAATTTTTGGGTAGTTAACTGTTGTAAATATTTAGTTAGACTGGTTTTAGATAAGCCCAATTTTCCTTTTAACTTAATGAAAGTAAATTCCCCTTTCTTTTCTAGTTTTAGGCCTTCCTTTAAAATATCTTCAATATGAATTCGCTTTTGTAGTTTCCTCTTTTGGAAAAACTTAAAAACTAGCCCTCTTTTCGGGGAAAAGAAAACGGCTACTAAATAAAATAACGTAGCGACAACTGCCATCATAGGACCAGGAGGCGCTTCCAATATAATGGCAAAAAACAGACCGATAATAGCGGAAAATAAACCAACTATTCCAGCAATAACCAATACATTTTGCAATCTATCTGAAAGGAGTAGGGCAGTAGAGGCGGGGGTAATGAGCATGGCGACTACTAAAATTACTCCAACCGTTCCTAGTGAAGCAACCACTGCAAAAGAAAGCATTAACATCAAAAAATAATGAATCATTTTAACAGAAATGCCCATCGTCTGAGCGACTACTTCTTGAAATGTTGTGGCGAATAAATACCGATAAAATACCTTAATAGAGATTAAAACATAAACGGTAACTGCCGCTGTTAAATACAAATCTTCATTAGAAACGCCTAAAACATTTCCAAACAAAAAATCCTTTAAATCTAAGTGTACGCCTTCTCTGGAAACGCCAGAAATCCCTATGACACCTATTGCGAACATTGCCGTAAAAACTATTCCTATTGCTGCATCATTTTTAGTCTTGACATTATGTTGTATCCATGTAATGCCTGCCGCAGTTAGTAAGCCCGCAATGACTGACCCAACAAAGAATCCAAGCGCACTATAACCTACAATCATAAATGCGACAACCACTCCTGGTAGTATTGCATGTGCCAAAGCATCTCCAATCAATGCCATGTTTCGCAACACAATAAAACAGCCTAAAACTCCACACATTAAACCTACCATAGAGGAGGCTAATAATGCCCGAATTGCCCATTCTTGTTGTATTATTTCTATAAAATTTTCCATAACCCATTATTTTGTTAGGGTAAATGTAATGAAATAATTAGAATAGACAAAATTTATTTTTAGATTAGGCTAAAAAATAACATTAAATTAAAATTGCTTAATTTTTTGACTTTGGGAATTTTTTATTTTTTACGTGAGTTATAGGAAAAAGTAGATTTAAAAACATCAAAAAAATTATTTATGAGTGATTGGATGAATAGGTGGAATGATTTTCAAAAAAGTGCAGATAAATGTTTTCGATTTTTGAAAGCAGAAGATTTAATTCATGCGACTCATATTTCTTTGCGGCATGGTTACCTCTATGTTGAAACAGCTAAAGTAGCTTGTTCAACGGTGAAAAGACTATTGATTGACGCAGAATATGAAAGTAAAGTTGAATTAACGGAATCAGAATATATTCATTTTAGGGAATTTTCTCCTTTATTGAATGCTAGGCAGATTGGTCCGTTTGATAATTTTTTAAAGCGGTCAGATATTTTTAAGTTTTGTTTTGTTAGAAATCCTTATACTCGATTGCTTTCTTGTTATTTGGATAAAATTATCCAGAGAAAAGGGCCGCAACATCCTTTAATGATACAATTAGGATATAGTCAATTTTCAGAAAAAGTCCTTTCTTTCGAAGAATTTATAGAGGCAATTATTGCACAACCTGTTGTCTATATGGATGCTCACTGGAGAACACAGTATTACGCAACTTTTCAAGGTGGTATTGATTATGATTTTATTGGGAAATTTGAAAATTTTGCAACTGATTTTCGACATGCTATTCAACAAACTAATATAGACTTTGATAAATATTACACCATAGAAAATAGCCATGCAACCCAAGCGAATAACTTGATTGACCATTATTATACCCCAGATTTAGTAGAGAAAGTTTATCGAAAATTTCAAATAGATTTCGACTATTTTGGCTATTCCAAAAAACTACCTTAAAATTTTACTATTTATGTCGATTTTTCAAAACCTCAATCACTTCGGCTAAAGTATAATTTTTAGCTGCCAGTAAAACCAAATAATGATACATTAAATCAGCCGCTTCTCCCATAAAAAGGTCTTTGTCATTATCTTTTGCTTCAATGACCAACTCTATTGCTTCTTCGCCTACTTTTTGAGCTACTTTATTAATCCCCTTTTTGAATAGCGAAGTCGTGTAAGATTTACTAGAAGGATTATCTCGTCTGTCTTGAATCACACTTTCCAGATGCAATAAAAAATTATCCGTTCGATTGGTTTCTTCAAAACAGGTATCTGCCCCAGTATGACAAACTGGCCCAACTGGATTGACTTTTACTAAAAGGGTATCCTTATCACAATCTTTGGCAATGCTAACTAAGTTGAGAAAATTACCCGAAGATTCTCCTTTTGTCCATAATCGTTGTTTGCTACGGCTAAAAAAAGTTACCTTTTTTTCTATGATGGTTTTTTCTAAAGCATCGGCATTCATATAGCCCAGCATTAGCACTTTATTCGTTGTATTATCTTGAATAATGACAGGGATTAAGCCATCATTTTTTTGGAAGTCTAACTGATTTATGGTGAAATTCATTATTAATTTTCAATTTTCAATTTATAATTTTCAATTTTCAAAATGGTTCTGAGAATATTTATACTTGTATAATCTGATATGTTTTCATCTGTTGCCAAAAATCCGTTCCCAACAAATTATCATCCCTTTATTTATTGACGCTTTAAAAATCCGTTGGGAAAAGAGCTATCGAACAATAATATCCTTCCCAGCCAAATACCGCTTCAAATCCGAAATCTCAATCTCCCCAAAGTGAAAAATACTAGCGGCCAATCCTGCATCTGCTTTCCCTTTAGTAAAAACTTCTTCAAAATGCGCCATAGTACCAGCACCACCAGAAGCAATGATTGGAATATCCAAATTATCAGATAATTGAGCTAAGGCCTCAATGGCAAAACCCGCTTTCGTACCATCATGGTCCATAGAAGTAAACAAAATTTCACCTGCGCCTCTTTCCTGCATTTCTTTAGTGAATTCAAAGAGCCTTCGCTCCGTTGGAATGCGACCACCAGAAACGTGAATGATCCATTCTCCGTTGATTAACTTAGCATCTGCGGCAACGACTATACATTGATTCCCAAATTGCAAAGACAATTCATCAATCAAAGCAGGATTCCGAACAGCCGCAGAGTTAATACTGACTTTATCTGCCCCATTCATCAAACAAACATCGACATCTTCAATGCTACCAATACCGCCGCCAACGGTAAATGGAATATTTAAATTGCGAGCAATATTTTTAGCTAAAGCGGCGAGTGTTTTGCGCTTTTCATGGGTAGCGGTAATATCTAGAAAAACTAATTCATCCGCCCCTTTTTCGCTATAAGCTGCCCCTAATTCTACAGGGTCGCCAGCGTCTCTGAGGTTCACAAAATTTATACCTTTTACGGTTCTACCATCTTTAATGTCCAGGCAGGGGACGATTCTTTTTGCAAGCATTTATTTAGTTGACTAATTAATTGTTGAAATGTAACTTCATTCCTTCATGCGACCCTTTAAATCCCAATTTTTCATAAAATCGAATAGCATCGGGTCGTTTTTTATCACTTGTCAATTGTAAAACATGCGCCCCTCTTTCTTTTGCTCGATTAATAGCCCATTTAAAAAATTGTTTCCCCAATCCTTTTCCTCGAAAATCTTTATGAATTCTAACGGCTTCTATTTGCGCCCGAACGCCTCCTTGATAGGTCAAATAAGGAATAAAAGTTAGTTGTAAAGTGCCAATGATTGCTTGCACTTCATTTTCTACCACCATGAGTTCTTGATTGGTATCTGCTGAAATATATTCAAAAGCAGTATAATATTTTTTAGGTAAAGGAGTAGCAAACGCTTCTCTTTTTTGACCTAAGGGGTCATCTGCTAACATCTGTACGATGAAAAAGACATCTGCTTTAGTCGCTTTTCTGAAAATTAAATCCATAAGCCATGATTTTATAAGGCTACTAATTCTTCGACAGATAACTTCCCTTCATAAATAGCTTTTCCAATAATTGCTCCATAGCAATCAAGCTCAATTAAAGCTTCCATATCTGCCATAGAAGTGACGCCTCCACTAGCAATTAATTGTAAATCAGGGAATTCCGTCCGAATTTTTTTATATAAATCAACCGAAGTCCCTTGCAATAAACCGTCTTTAGCAATATCGGTACAGATAACATATTTGACGCCTTTAGCGGTATAATCTGCTAGAAAATCAAACAAATTTAAACTAGTCGTTTCTTGCCAACCACTAATCGCAATTTGCTCGTTTTTTACATCAGCGCCCAAAATGATTTTATCGCTGCCATATTTTTCTAACCAACCCTCAAAAGTGTCTCGGTCTTTGACCGCTATACTACCACCCGTAATTTGTAAAGCTCCAGAATTAAAAGCAATTTCTGCATCTTTATCGGTTTTTAAACCACCACCAAAATCTATTTTTAAACTAGTTTTAGTTGCAATTTTTTCTAGTACTTTCCAATTGACAATATGTTTGGCTTTGGCGCCATCCAAATCTACTAAATGCAAGCGTTCAATTCCTGCGCCTTCAAATTCTTTAGCAACTTCCAATGGATTTTCGTTATAAACCTTTTTCTGATTATAATCGCCTTGCGTTAAACGGACACATTTTCCGTCGATGATATCTATTGCTGGTATTATTTGCATACTTTTTGAGATGCGAGAAGTGAGAATAGAGAGTAGAGATGCGCTAAGGAAATCTCTATTCTCTGTTCTAGACTCTCTATTCTAAATATTAATAAAATTCTCAATAATCCTAGCCCCAACTTTCCCCGATTTTTCAGGATGAAATTGCGTCGCATAAAAATTATCTTTGTGTAAAGCGGCACTAAAAGGCTGGCAATAATCAGCGACCGCAGCGGTATAACTACTCTGTTCTACATAATAACTATGGACAAAATAAACTCGTTCGTTTTCTAGACTTTCGTCAAAAATGCCCGACTTTAGATTGGTAATATTATTCCAACCCATGTGCGGTACTTTTTCCCCATTATTAGGTTGAAATAATTTTACTTTTTCGGAAAAAATACCCATACAAGTCGTATCATTTTCTTCCGAATGCGCACACATTAATTGCATCCCTAAACAAACACCTAATACGGGTTGCTTTAATTGGGGAATCAATTTATCCAACCCTTTTTGGCGTAAGAAAGCCATGGTTGTACTTGCTTCGCCCACGCCTGGGAAAATTACTTTATCTGCCTTTTGAATGGCTTCAAAATCATCGGTTAAAATCGGTTCAATGCCTAATCTATTTAAGGCAAAAATGACCGATTGGGTATTGCCTGCGTTATAGTCTATGATTGTTAAATTCATCGTTCATCATTTATCGTTCATCATTAAAGAACACCTTTCGTACTAGGCAACTGCATATTCTCAATATCTCGCCGTTTAGCCATTTTTATAGTCTTTGCAAACCCCTTAAATATAGCCTCTATTTTATGGTGTTCATTTTGACCTTCTGCCTTAATATTCAAATTGCACTTAGCAGTATCCGAAAAGGATTTAAAAAAGTGGTAAAACATCTCCGTCGGCATATCCCCAATCTTTTCCCGTTTAAAATCTGCGGCCCAAACCAACCAAGGTCTGCCACCAAAGTCGATGCCTACGTTCACCAGACAATCATCCATCGGCAAACAAAAACCATAGCGTTCGATGCCCATTTTATTGCCCAATGCTTGGATAAAAGCTTCGCCTAAAGCCAATGCCGTATCTTCTATCGTATGATGTTCATCAATGTGTAAATCGCCTTTAACTTTAACCGTTAAATCAGAATTAGAATGGCGGCCTAATTGGTCTAACATGTGGTCAAAAAAGCCTAAACCTGTGTCATTATTACAGACACCTGTTCCATCTAAATTTAACTCGATATAAATATCAGTTTCCTTAGTTGTTCGCTGGACTTTTCCAATTCGAGCAGGTAATTTCAAAAATTCATAAATAGCCCTCCAACTCGTACTTTTTAAAGCTAAAGTATCCGTTAAATCAACACCTCCTGCCAGATGGTCATCCGATTCATCAAAAGATTTTCCAATTAAAATCCCTTTGGCGCCCATATTTTTAGCCAATAAAATATCGGTCAACCTATCTCCAACCACAAAGGAATTTTCCAAATCATACTCGCCATTCATATAATGCGTCACCAAACCTGTATTAGGTTTTCTAGTTGGCGCATTATCCTTGGCAAAAGTACGGTCAATCACGACTTCTGAAAATTCAATGCCTTCGCTTTTTAAAACTTTGAGCATTAAATTATGTGGTCCCCAAAAGGTGTTTTCTGGATAAACTTCCGTTCCCAAGCCATCTTGATTAGTAATCATTACCAATTCATAATCCAATTCTTCGGCTATTTTACCAAGGTATTTTAAGGTCTTTGGTAAGAAGTCTAATTTTTCGAAGCTGTCTACTTGATAGTCAGTTGGTGGTTCTTCGATGATGGTGCCGTCACGGTCTAGTAAGAGTAATTTAGGTTTCAAGATAGTCTATTTATTCACAGACCTGCAAGCGTCTTTTCGACCTTGGAGTGTCTAAATGAGGAATTTGTTTTTAAGCCTTCGTATTTATAGCCTCCCATTCCTTCATAGCGGCTATTAAATCATCATTTTCTTTCGGTTGCCCAATAGTCAACCGTAAGCAACCTTCACATAAAGTAACAGTAGAACGGTTTCGCACAACAATGCCTTTAGCCGCTAAAAAATCATACAATTCATTAGGTGCATCCACTTTAACTAAGAGAAAATTAGCGTCAGAAGGGTAGACGGCTTCCATAAAATCATAACGGGTCAAATTATCTTCTAAACGAGAACGTTCTCTTAAAATCGTTGCTACGGCTTCTCTAACTTTATTCCGATGTTTAAAAGCTAAGAGTGCCGCTTTTTGCGTCAATTCACTAATATTATAAGGGGGTTTGACCTTGTTTAACAGGTCAATAATTTGGGTATTGGAAAAGGCTTTGCCTAGGCGGATATTTGCCATCCCCCAGGCTTTGGAGAAAGTTTGCAATATTACTACATTCTCATAAGTTTCTATAAAATCAATACAACTTTCTTCACTAGAAAAATCTATATAGGCTTCATCAATAACAACTACGCCTTTAAATTGCTGTACTAACGTTTCAATATCCTCCCTATCAATACTATTCCCCGTTGGATTATTAGGCGAACAGATGAATAATATTTTAGAGTGAGCGTCTGCTGCTGCTAAAATAGCATCGACATTTAATTGATAATCAGTCGTTAGATTAATTTTTCTAACTTCTACATTATTAATATCGGCACTCACTTGATACATGCCATAAGTAGGCGGTAAAGTGATGATATTGTCAATGCCAGGTTCGCAAAAAATGCGCATCAATAAATCAATTGGTTCATCACTACCATTGCCCAAAAAGATATTTTCTGGTTGTACCCCTTTCATGCTAGCTAACCGCTTTTTGACTTTCCATTGCATGGGGTCAGGATAGCGATTCATCCCATTATTAAAAGGATTTTCATTGGCATCTAAATAGACTTTTGCTGTTCCTTTGAATTCGTGTCTGGCAGAAGAATAGGGTTTTAGATTTTGAATGTTTTTTCTTGCTAGGTGTATCATTGAAGAGATAGTTGAATTGTTTGATTGCTGAACTTGAAAAATTTAGCGAGTAGTAAAAGATAAGGTTTTTCCTTCTTTGGCAGCTTCTCTAACCATTTCTTGATATTCAGGAGGTAGCGCTGAAACAGGCATCATAAACCCATCAACCATTACCATATTGAAAATAGGATTGCTTTCTCTTCTACTAGGTATCATATAATCCCCACTTGTCATCCTATTTAATTTTAATAATTTTCTAATTTCTGCTGCTTTTGCCCCTACCGTTGAACTTTTGGTGTCGAAGTAAGCACACATATCATTAACGGTTACATAAGGTTCAAAAGATTTATCCCCTAGAAAATTGATATGCCCAATGGCATGAATAATTCCTGCTGCCCAGATTGCTTCTTTTCCACGTAATAGTGGACTTGGTCTTTTTCGGCTTAATTTGCCAATTGTTTTCTTCAGAATTACTAGGTAGTCCTTATTTAGTTTTTCTTTGCAAAAACCATCCACTAAACTGGTTATGGTTTCAACTCTTTTTTTTAATTTTTCTTTATCATCTGCCATTTTGTGATAATTAGAGGTGTTAATAATAATTTTACTTTGATTGTAAATCACCATTAATTTTTTGAATCAAAGGATGATTTGGCATCAATTGAAGCGCTTTATTAATATCCATTTTTGCTTCGGCATACTTAGTACCTTGACTTAAAATAGCTGCTCGTTCCGCTAAAGCTAGCGCATAATTTGGATAGGTTTCTAATAAATCATTGAGCATCGTTAATGCACGTTCTGTTTGACCCAATTCCTTATAACTTTGGATAATCCTTAACAACCCATTGTCATAATAAGGATTTTCCTTGACTAATTTTTGATACTCAGTAATTGCTTGCTTATAGTCTTTGGTCAAAAATATTAGTTTCGCAAGATTTTCTTGGGCACAAAAGTCTGCTGGATTTTCTTGTAATATTTCGGTTGCTAATTTTTTGGCTTCAGCTGGTTGTCCCAATTCATAAAGCAATAAAATTTGAATACTTTGGTAGGAACAATTATCAGGGCTTTTTTGAGTTGGAAAAGCAGCTAATCCTTTTTCAAAGAATTTTTTAGCTTCTTTTGTTTTACCTACCTTTTTGTTAATTAATCCAATGTTATAATAATTAGCGCCTGACTTATTTTTCTTTAATCCTTTAGTATAAATGGCTTCCGCTTTTTGATAAAGACCTCTTGCTGTTAAAATTGGGGCTACATCGTAGGCAATATTTGGAAAATCAGCAAAGGCCTTATACGTTTCTTCAAAATTTTTATAATCAACTGAATTATCGAAAAAACGGTCTTGATAAATCCCTTTTAAAAAACTAAAATATTCCCGTTTTTCAGAAGATTTTTCCATAGCGACTAAACTAGTTAAGCCTTCTTCATATTTTCCAGAAAAAGCGAGCGCAGTCGCATAATTATAATGAAAGACAGCTAAGGCCTTTAATCTAGTATTCTTTTCCTTTTTCTTGACGCCATCTAATTGGGAATACTGAGGTGCTTTAATTAAAAAACCAAAATTTTGAACGGCTGCGACATAATTTTTATCGGTCATGTTTTGAAAAGCAGCAGCGGCTACATTTCCTAACTTTTTTTGACCGCTTAAATTAAAGGATAAACCAATAAAAAAGAATAGTAGGGTGATTTGAATTTTCATAATTTTTATATTAAGTAGTAAGACAGAATCAGGTTAAATTTCAGACAAGATTAATAAGATTTACATGATTTTGATTGTCAATGCTTTAAATCTTATTCTTTTTGTCAAAAGAAAGTTAAAACTAATGCTGTTCAGCTACTTACTTTAACCTATAAACTAGCTAATCGTATCGAAACCGCCCGAGCATGCGCCATCAATTCCTCCGCTTCCGCCATCAACTCAACTGTTTTACCAATATTTTTTAATCCTTCTTTAGATAGTTCTTGAAAAGTAATTTTTTTACAAAAAGAATCTAAAGACACGCCAGAATAAGCTCTAGCAAAACCGTTGGTTGGTAGTGTATGATTAGTCCCAGAGGCGTAATCACCCACTGATTCAGGGCTATAATGACCAATAAAAACAGACCCTGCATTGGTAATGTCATTCGCAACACCTGCTGCGGCTTCAATGGATAAAATTAAATGTTCTGGTGCATATTCATTGATAATATCGACGACATCAAAGACATTATCATTAATAATAGTACAACTATTTTCTAAAGCCTTTGCGGCAAATTCCCGACGGGGTAGGGGCGCCAACTGTATGGCTAACTCTTTCTGAACGGCATCGACCACCGTTTTATTCGTAGCTACTAAAACTACTTGACTGTCAGCGCCATGTTCTGCTTGCGATAATAAATCGGCAGCCACAAAAGCAGGATTGGCACTACTATCCGCAACGACCATTACTTCCGATGGACCAGCAGGCATATCAATAGCTAAACCATCTCTCTGCACAACTTGTTTAGCTGCAGTGACATATTGATTACCTGGACCGAATATTTTATAGACTTTTGGTACGGTTTCCGTTCCATAAGCCATTGCCCCGATTGCTTGGACGCCTCCAATTTTAAAAATTTTGGTGACGCCAACTAAATGAGCCGTAAATAAAATAGCAGGATTGACTTTTCCATTTTTTCCTGGAGGGGTACATAAGACAACCTCTTGACAACCCGCAATTTTAGCAGGTATACCCAACATCAAAATCGTGGAAAATAAAGGGGCGGTACCTCCCGGAATATATAATCCTACTTTGTCAATACCCACACTTTTACGCCAGCATTTTACACCAGGCATCGTTTCTACAATCTGAACAGGTTCTTTTTGTGCTAAATGAAAGGCTTCGATATTGCTTTTTGCTTGTTGAATGGCTGCTTTTAATTCAGCAGAAACATTAGCAATAGCTTCCTCCATTTCTTCAATAGTTACTTTAGAAGTGCCTAAGGTAACCTGATCAAATTGAGTCGTGAAACGCTTAACTGCTATATCTCCAAAGGTTTTAATGTCTTTTAAGATGCCTGTTACCTTTTCTTCTAAAGCCTTACTTTCAAATGTTGGTCTAGCTAGTATTTTTGACCAATCTTTTCTATTTGGATTATTGTATATTTTCATAGTTAAAGTATCATTTTTTCAATAGGCACAACCAAAATTCCCTCTGCGCCATTTGCTCGCAATTGGTCAATCACATTCCAAAAATCATTTTCATTAACCACAGAATGTACCGAACTCCATTTACCTTTTGCTAAAGGCAATACAGTAGGGCTTTTCATCCCAGGCAATATATCAATAATTGCGTCTAGTTTCTCATTAGGCGCATTTAGCAAAATATATTTATAATTTTTTGCTTTTAAAGTAGCGTCAATTCTAAAGAGTAGCTTATTTAATAAGGCTTGTTTTTCGCCTTGTAAATTAGGATTAGAAATAATAACTGCTTCAGATTGTAGAATAATTTCTACTTCCTTTAAACCATTAGACAATAAAGTGCCACCAGTACTCACCAAATCACAGATACCACTAGCTAAACCAATACTAGGTGCAATTTCTACAGAACCACTAATATATTCTATATTTGCCTTGACCTTATATTTAGCTAAATATTGTTCTGTTAAGACTGGGTAAGAGGTCGCAATTTTTTTACCATTAAAATAAGTTACGCCCTGATAATCTACCTCTTTAGGAACGGCTAAAGACAAGCGGCATTTTGAAAACCCTAAATATTTATCAATTCTAACTCCCTTTTGTACTTCTGCAACTACATTTTGCCCTAGAATACCTACATCGGCTATTCCATTCTCTACATATTGAGGTATATCGTCGTCCCGTAGATATAAAATTTCTGCGGGAAAATTTGTTGATTCTGCAATTAACTTGTTTTTTCCTTTAGGGAATTTTATACTACAATCTTTTAGTAGTTTTAGGGAGTCATCACTTAATCTACCTGATTTTTGGATAGCAATTCTTAACTTGCTCATTAAAATATTAGTTATAAATTAAAAAAATAATCAATTGATAAAGTACAATAAATTGGAGGCAATAAAAAAGCGGCTTACCACAAGTATATGGTAAGCCGCTTTTTGTCACTAAATTTGATACATACGACACCCTAATCTACTTGTTGGAGGAGTAGAAGAAAGGACGATGATGATGTAAATTATTAGAGAACATAAAAAATATCGTTAAATTATTCAGCAAAACTAAGTTTTCATTATTAACTTTGCAACCATAAGGGGGAAAAATCATTTATTTTATTTATTTTTGTCCTTTGAATGAGATACACCACTTATTTAGCTGTAGAAAACATAAAAAATATTGTTTTTTTTGAACATTTCAACTCCTAAATTCGTACAGTAATCTGTTCTCTGCCCAAGTATAAGCTGAAAACATCAATCAAACATTATTTTCTCAGACGAAGCGGAATTAAATATGAGTGCTTCCCTAAAAATTAGGAGTTAAAACAAAACCATGAGAGACAACATTGCTTTTTTAGAATTGAAATTTGGGAATATTTATGGTGGTTATGCTAATTTCTTTGCAATTAGCGATATTTCCTTGCTTGTCTTCGACCCCAGTACGAATCGAATTTTTATTGAAAGTTTAGCCATTAACACAGATGTTGATGTTGTTTGGGTAAATTCAAAAACAAACGAATTAGGTCACACGATTGGTCGTTCTCGACAAGTTATTAATCTACGCACAAGAAGAAAGCGTAGTTTTAACGAAGATTTCTCCCTTAATGAACATGAATTGGACCGGGCATTTAGAAATATTCGGCCAACTCGAAGATACATTAAGAGTTTTTTCTTTAAGAATTTCAGGAAGTACAATATCCGAAATATTGTAACTTTTGATGGAAAGCGAGATATTTTCCTTTGTGAAAAATCTGGCGTTGAATTTAGAGGTACTAAGATATTTGATTTGCAAAAAGCCTTAAATAAGGAGTTTAATTATTTATTCTCTTTAAATAAATTAGGGGTAGCCATTAATAGTAGATTTGATGATGGATATTTGCAATCAAACAACCAAAAATATTGGATTCACCCAATTGCAGCTCGTCAATTAAGACCTAGAACTGCTGCATGGGATGCTGCTAGAATGTTTTTAATCTATCAAGAATTTAATGATTATCACGATGATTTCACGATGAAGTCTGCACTCTTAGTCAACAAGATTCAAAAGGCAAAAGAAGCAGAAGAAGCTATCAAAGCAGCTGAAGCTGCTAAAGAAGCTGCAGCCAAGGCTGCTGAAGAAGCTGCTAATCCAACGCCTCCACCTGAAGTTGAAGTTGCTGAAGTTGTAGAACCTACACTTGTCGCTACTGAATCTGCACCTGAAGTTGCCGTTGAAGGTGAATCTGATGCTGCTGTAGGTAAAAAAACGGAAGCAGAAATCAAAAAAATGTTAGAGCCAGAATTAGTAGCCTATGCTAATGAACTTGGCATACCAGCTACGGAGAAAGATCTAAAGAAAGATACTTTGAATAAGGTTTTAGATAAATTAGGATACAATGTAAAATCAGTATAAGCTACCTTAGCTGATTTAAATAAAATTAGTCTACTTTTTTAAAATATAAACAAAACGGTCATTTGCCAAGTAAGGTAAATGACCGTTTTTATTTTTGGAGTAATATTTGTGTATAATTATCTGTATAGCGAATCTCCCCTTCTATTAATGCTTCCCCTGTTTTCCTAATATATGTACTTTCCTAGAAAATTTTAAAGCTGGTTGCAGATACTTTCTTATGAATAAATCACTACTATCATGTATTACCTCCCTGTTAATTTTTAATTTATTATTTCCAATTTTCGGAGAGGGCCAATCCAAGAATATGACACTCCAATCCAATTGGGACAGGGCGGTGTATGATTATAATGATGTATGGGGCTATGCCGATTTTGCTGGAAAAGAATATGCGATTATTGGCTCCAAGGTAAAGGTGCACTTTATAGAGGTAACGAATCCTGCCAATCCAATTTTTGTTGCTGAATTTGCTCTTGGAAGCAATACGACCTGGAGAGATATAAAAACATATAGCCATTATGCTTATGCTGTTTCAGAAGGATTTTCTAATGAAGGGCTAGTTGTTTTTGATTTATGTGATATTGGAAATGGAAATGTTACGAAGGTTTCTCAGGAAAATGGGATATTTGGCAAAGCACATAATATTTTTATTGACGCTAAAAATAAAAGATTATATGTAGTAGGTACAGATACGGAAAGTAGCGGTATCATTGTTTATGATTTATCAGATAATCCAGAGAACCCAACCTTGATTACCAAAACTGGATTGGCTGGCGGATATATTCATGATGTTTTTGTGCAAGATAATCTTGCTTTTTGTTCTCATGGATATAATGGGCTTTATATTTATGATTTTTCGAACCCAGTGACTCCTGTTTTAAAAGCATCTATTGAAACTGGGGGGTATAATCACAGTAGTTGGGGATTAAATAAGGATAATTTATTAATATTTGCCCAAGAGGTACCAACTGGTTTGCCGTTGGGTATTATGGATTATACGAATTATCTTAATAATGATTTGGAGGTAATAAAATCCTTTAAAAAACCTTTACTAGGCCCAACTCATCAAAATAATACCCCTCATAATCCATATATGGTTGGCGATTATGCAGTCGTTTCTTATTACGAAGATGGTGTCGTTATTTTTGATTTGACGAACCCGCTCCAACCAGATACGATAGCTTATTATGATACTTACCCTGATAATGAGTCCTATACGGGCTATGAAGGTTGTTGGGGGGTATATCCTTACTTACCTTCTGGGAATATTTTAGCATCAGATGTTTCTAAAGGACTTTTTGTTTTAAAACCTAGTTTTGATTTACCAACGACTTGTGATAATGGTCAACTGGATTGGAATGAAACGAATATAGACTGTGGCGGAATTTGTCAATCTTGCACTCCCTGTTTACAAGAAATTTGCGGTAATAACTTAGATGATGATAGAGATGGAAAAATAGATTGTTTGGATGAAACTTGTGTTTGTGAGGGTAGTGAAACATTGATAAGTATCAAGGTTTGTTTAGAAGGATATTATGAAGCATCAAGTGGACAAATGACAACTAGCTTAAAAGATGATCGTTTGTTGCCAACCTTTCAACCATTTAAAACAGCCCCATTTTATTATGAAGGAAAAGAATCAATCACTAATATTCAGGAAAATGTGGTGGATTGGGTTTTGGTAGAAGCACGTAATCCCAATAACTTACAGGAAGTATTAGCGAAAAAGGCTGGATTATTATTAAATGATGGGTCTATTGTCCAAGCAGATGGTTTGCAAGCCATACAATTTGGCGATATATCTGCTACCGAGATTCATTTTGTCATTAGGCATAAGAGTCATTTAGCCATAATGAGTAGAGCATCTATTGATTTGTCAAATTCGACAGTAGCTTATGACTTTACAACGGGAACTGAAAAAGCAATGGGGAATAGTCAATTAAAATTAAAAGGAAATAAATATTGTCAAATTGCTGGTGATTTTGATCAAAACGGAATTATTAATAGTCAAGATTTTAATATTTGGAAACAAAATAGTGCTTTAGTTAATCGCTATTTATCCTGGGATGCAGATGGAAATGGGGTAATTAATAATTTAGATTTTAATGCATGGAAACTTAACCGAAGTAGAATAGGTGAACCGACTATTCAATTGGATTAAGCGCTTACTATATGATTTGCCAAACGATACCTGTCGTCTACCTACCGACAGGGGAAGATGATGAATTATAAACGAAGCATAACTACAACGTAGATTGATAATTCATCATTACCCCATCTGCTTGTCTTTATCTAATTTATTGAAAAGTACATTTAACCGATACATTTCATCTAGTGTCTCATCTAAATAAACTTGAAATTCAGGCATTCGGCGAACATGTTTTCGGATTCTTGTTGCTAAGCCTTGTTTTAAACGGTGATATTCCTCTTCCATTTGAAGAATAACTGCTTGTTTATTTTCTGTATTATAAACGCTGAGGTATATTTTGGCTTGGCTAAAATCAGGCGTTAGTTTAACCGATGTAACGGTGACTAATATTTGACTTCCATAGATATAACTTCCTTCTTGTTGTAATACTATCCCAAAATTTCGCTTAATGATTTGGGCAACTTGTAACTGTCTTTTTGATTCTTTAGCCATGATTAATGGTCGTTTATTTATTATTGGATTAACGTTGAAAAACGTAAAAAATTAGTAAATGTGATTAGAAACTAAACAATTAGGCATTTTATTTTTTAATTCCTAGTTATTTTAGAAGACTAAGAAAAAATATCAACCCTTTCCAACAGTTTGATTTCGTGATTTTTAATTCTTTTATGAATGTCTATTATCATTATCTTAGGGCAAATAAAAAAGCTAAACCGAAAGGTTCGATTTAGCTTACATAATATCTTGGTAAAAAGTTCCTTTGCTTACCAACTCATATCATCCTCTGATTCTACAGGAGCTGACGGAGTCTCTGGCTCTTGTGGAGCTTCAACTTCAGTTAGAGGACTAGCTACTACTTCAGGGCTAGCTTCAGCTTCGGGACTAGTAACATTTTCATTATTTGTAGCATTTGATTGAGGTAAGTCAAACTCACCTGCTGCTCTTCGTGCTTCATACTCTTCATGACGACGAGTATATTCATCATAATCATAATCAGGCATCAACTCAGTTTTTACATGAGTGATAACCTCTTCAAGACTCGCTAGAAAACGGTTAAAGTCTTCTTTGTAAAGAAAGATTTTGTGACGTTCGTATCCGTCGCCATTAAATCTCTTAGTACTTTCCGTAAGGGTTAAGTAGTAATCATCCCCTTTAGTTCTTCGAACATCAAAGAAGTAAGTTCTTCTTTTTCCTGCACGCACCTTTTTGGAATAAACACTCTCAAATCTCCTTTGGTTCTCGTTATCCACTTTTAAAAAATTTTGTTAATAAAAAGAAAATATAAGATACTATTTTAATAAAGAAAAAATTATTAAGAAGTAGTACACTATATTATCAAAAGCTAATCACTCTACAAAAGTAAGTAATTACCTATAAAATCACAAAGACTAATTTTTTTAATCTTATATTTTTTTGAATTGAAAAAATATATATTTTAAAATATTGATAATCAATACTTTAAATATTTTAATTGAATGTAATTAAATAAAAATTCTATGTTTAAAAATATCATTTTACTAAAAAAGTTGATTTTTTTTCAAAATAAATAAATAAATTGATAAAAAATAAACAAATAAAAATCCGATTATACGATTTTTATTAGGCTAAAAATTCTTATATTGCTTTTAGTTGCCTGATTAAATTCTATTGTAAGACTAATCTAATCTCTTGGTTGATTGTAGTAGATTTCATATTTAACTATAATTTATACTTTCCTGAAAAATAAATTTATTACAAAGTATGAAATTAGTCATTGAATCGATAGGAACTATTAATAATAAAGTCGTAATTTTGCAGTTCGGATAAGTAAATTAGAATTAGAAGTGTGAACTGTTTTAATTTTTTATTTGCCTGAACAAAATTAGACGAAAAAAGCAAAATTGATAAAAAGTATAACTTCATCACTTTTTAGCGGCATTTATGTCATCAAAAAAATGATTTTTTCAACAATTTGTGACAGTTATTACTTACATAATTTTTTAAAAACAAATACGAAATATTTTTTTTTTAAAAGTTTCTGCAATCCATTTTTTTTATTCAAAATTTTTCTCAATTTTGTAGTCTACTTTGAAGTTGAGGGGATTTGACTTTAAGTGGCAACAAAATAAATTATTAGCTTTTAAATAAAATATTTTTATTTAATTCATAATTAGTTGTCTTTCTGATAACTACACAATTTTATAGGCGAACATACTAAAAAAATGATTTCAATGAGACATACTGCTACGGTAAGAAGTATGATTTTATTGAGTCGATGAGAAAACTATTACTAAACTACGGCTCCCACACAGAGGCGAAATCAATCAAGGAGAATGGTAAATGATCACACAGCCGTTTGGGATAGTTGCCTGGATACAATACGCAGGAACGTCAATTCCCAAAGCTTTAAGACTTGGTTTGAGCCTATCAAACCAGTGAGGCTGGCTAATGAAGCACTAACAATCCAAGTCCCCAACAAATTCTTTTATGAATGGTTGGAGGAACACTACGTCCAATTACTGAAACGCACTATTCGCGAAGCACTAGGTGATACGGGTAGACTAGAGTATCAAATATTAATGGGCAAACGAAAAGCTCTTAAGAATACTACTAGTGCTAGACCAATTCAGAAATCTAAAAAAGCTATTGAACCAGGAGCGATGTCTGGCGCTCAAATAAAAAACCCTTTCGTTATTCCAGGGATCAAGAAACTAAAAATTGATCCTCAACTTAATTCTAATTATACTTTTGATAATTATATTGAAGGAGATTGTAATCGCTTAGCACGTTCTGCGGGTATGGCAGTTGCGAGTAATCCTGGAGGAACTGCGTTTAATCCTTTAGTCGTATTTGGTGATGTTGGATTAGGTAAAACACATTTAGCCCAAGCAATAGGTAATGAAGTGTTAAAGAATAATGATGGAAAGACGGTATTATATGTCTCTTCAGAAAAATTTACCAACCAGATTATTCAATCCATAAAAAATAATGCGGTAAACGATTTTGTGAATTTCTATCAATTGATAGATGTTTTGATTGTAGATGATATTCAATTTTTAGAAAATAAGAAAAAGACCCAAGAAATATTTTTCCATATTTTTAATCAATTGCATCAAACTGGACGGCAATTAATTTTGACTTCTGATAGACCTCCAAAAGATATGGATGGGATGGAGGCTAGATTGATTTCTAGATTTAAATGGGGTTTATCCGCAGATTTGCAGACACCTGATTTAGAAACTAGAATGGCGATTCTAGAATCAAAGATGAATAAAGAGGGCATTGATATTCCAAATGATGTTACTGAATTTATTTGTTATAATATTAAGAACAACATTCGAGAGCTAGAAGGGGTGATGGTATCTTTAATGGCGCAATCGTCTTTGAACCGTAGAGAAATAGATGTAGACCTAGCAAAAGAGGTGATAAAGAATTTTGTCAACCAAATCAACAAAGAGATTACGGTTGAATATATTCAAGAATTAGTAGCGGATCATTTTGAGTTAGATGTTGCTAAACTAAAAGGACAGACTAGAAAACGATCTATTGTAATTGCAAGACAGTTGTCTATGTTCTTAGCTAAGAAATTAACCGATAAATCTTTGAAAGCTATTGGTGCTAATTTTGGAGGTAGAGACCATAGTACGGTGATTTATTCTTGTAAAGCAGTACAAGATATGTTAGACACCGATTTAATTTTCAATGATACTGTTACCGAACTAGAAAAGAAAATAAAGATGAGTTTAAGCGATGGTTAATTGAACTAAACCCACAATATAACCGTTATGAAAACAGCATGAAAAATAAAAAATAAAACGAAACAAGATAAACAACTTTTAAGTAACATATAAAAGATAAATAAAGAAGGAAGCTCCTAAAAAAAGCTTCCTTTTTTAACCTAAATACCCTAAAAATAAAAAATATAAAAGAATATTTTTTTTTACTTGCAATTAATATTAAAACGTTATATCTTTGCGCTGCTTTACAAGAAAAGCGTTTTTTACTAACTAATTTTTTAACAAAATAGTAGTAAAATTTAAAAGAAATTATTGGAGAAGTGGGAGAGTGGCTGAATCCACCGGTTTGCTAAATCGACGTGCCCCAAAAGGGTACCGCGGGTTCGAATCCCGCCTTCTCCGCGAAATTCTTGGCATTTCTTTTGGATGTCTAGAATCGAAAGCTTTATCAAATTTTTGTTTGATAAATCCTTCGACCAACGGTTGTTGGAAAACGTTCGGGGCGTAGCGCAGTCCGGTTAGCGCACCTGCTTTGGGAGCAGGGGGCCGCAGGTTCGAATCCTGCCGCCCCGACTAAAACCTCTGTAAGTCATTGATTTACAGGGGTTTTCTATTTTTGAGAGCAATATTACGGTCAATGAAACTCTACTAAAAGTGTTAAAATTTGACTTTTTTTAGATTTCTAGCTAAAGATGCGAATTTTTATTAGAAATGTTTAATTTTTTAATCAGCCCTTTCTTTTTTCTCTCTTTCTTTATTGCTAACGATATCTTTTCCAATTAAAATATTATTTCCTAAAGCTGCGTTATTTTTGTCTAAAATAAGCAATTTGAATTTTCGACTTGCAAGTTTTTCTATTCTTGAATATATTGCGTACAGACTATTTTCTATAGGATCTTGAGAAAACCATTAGCATTAAAACTTTGTAAACCACAATTTTTTGAACTAATGATTACGATTCCTTTTACTACTTTCGACCAAGCCATTCGACATAGCTTAGAAAATATTTTTATCGAGCTATTGAAAATTTATCAACAGCAGAATGGTTTTGCTTTTCACTTTATTGGCCAACCTAAATTTAATTACCTCACCGAGGATGATTTAAGTATATATCCTGACGATTTCCCTGATTATAATGAGAAGTTTTTCTATCTAAAAAATAGGGTAGAGGAGACTTTGAAGAAACATTCATGTTACCCTAATTTAGCCAGCGTTTATTTAAAAGAACGGGAATGCTGGCATGAAAAAGAAAACCTTATACAACTCACTCAATTGATTAATGTTTTTAACCAGGAGTGTGCCACTATTATTCAAGAATTTGTAGCCGAAACCAATGATAGATTATGTCCACTTCATCGACATTATAAAATAGATGCCTTCGGTTTAGATGAATTAATTGAAATATGTGTCAATGCTGGTCTTACAGAGAATAAAGTTGCAGATTTTTTTGTGGGAATCAAATCAGTCGATGTAACTACATCAGTATTTCAAATAGAAAATTGTTATGATATATTGTTTGCGGAAATGGAATTTGAAGACAAAATTGAAACGCTTTTAAGTGGCTTATTAAAAACTGAATTTTGGCAATTTCATAAG
>Ga0129327_10000562_pt1 | contig 22164 bp, 16 predicted proteins | sample CPBDNA_6_FD_111799 | JGI IMG/M metagenome (GOLD analysis project Ga0129327, IMG submission 111799) | Freshwater to marine salinity gradient microbial communities from Chesapeake Bay, USA - CPBay_Spr_31_0.8_DNA | ecosystem: Environmental > Aquatic > Marine > Coastal | place: USA: Chesapeake Bay... | reverse complement strand
CTGACGATTAGTCATATTTATAGCTGGTGTTGGACGTCCTCTACTCATAATTTCTGCTTTTTTTGAAAAACCGCAAAGTTACAATAAATACTATTTAGAACTTCATGCGTAAACCACTAGCTTTTGGCCATACCTTTGCTTTTTTTCAAAAAAGACAATTATGAAAATATTTTTCACAGGTGGTTCTGGTTTTGTTGGTCAGAATATGATTCCCGAATTAATCCAATCTGGACACGAAGTTTTTGGTTTAGCTCGGTCTAATAACGCTGCTAAGAAAGTCGAAGAAGTGGGTGGTTTGCCCGTCATGGATGATTTAACTAAATTAGCTACTAATACGATTAAAGCATTAAAGAAATGCGATGCGGTCGTTCATTCAGCAGCATATATGGATTTTACTTACGAGAAAGAAAAATTCTATGCTATTAATGTAGATGCCACCAAAAAATTAGTGCAATTAGCTAAAGAAAATGGCGTTCAAAAATTTATCTACATTAGTGCAGCACCAGTTATAGGAGGCAGTCCTGTTGTAAATGTAACCGAAGCAAATGCTGATAAAACGATGCCGACAGCCTTATATCCCAAAACAAAAGCTATAGCAGAAAAAGCGGTATTAGCAGCCAATAACTCTACTTTCAAGACCATTTCTCTGCGTCCGCCCGCTATTTGGGGCCCGAATAACCATCATTATGAAGAAATTATTGACCGAGTAAAAGCAGGACAATGGGCATGGATTGGTGGTGGTCATCAAATTCTAAGTACGGTTCATATTAAAAACCTATCGGCAGCGGTCGTCGCTGCTTTAGAAAAAGGAAATGGTGGCGATGCTTACTTTATCACGGACGGAGATAGACGAAGTATGCGAACTACTTTTTCTGCTATTATTAAGGCTTATGGACAAGACCCTGGAAAGCGAGAAATTCCTCTGGGTATCGCTTCTGCATTAGCAAGCATGGGTGAATTTACTTGGAAATTATTTGGATGGACCTCTCGCCCTCCAGTACCACCCATTGCTTTAAGGTTAATGGCAAGAGAATTTTCTGTTTCAGATGCTAAAGCACGAAAAGAATTAGGGTATCAAAATGTCATTTCTTTTGAAGAAGGGGTTAAGGAAATGATGAACGATAAATGATGAATAATTTAACATTAGTGTTTATTCTAAAATAAATCGTATGAGAAGTGCTTCCATCCCGATAGTTATCGGGAAAGTTCTGGAAGCACTAAATTCTTTGGAATAAAATCTATTAAACAATACGTTTTTTGGGTGTCTCTTTATTCCAAATAAACATCAAAATCAAGCCAAAAATAGCGCCGCCAATATGCGCAAAATGAGCAATATTATCCCACTGAAAATTACTCACCCCTAAAAACAATTCAATGCCCATGTAGATAGGCATAAAATATTTCGCTTTAATTGGGTAAGGAATAAATATAATTTGTAATTGCATATTCGGAAAAAGGAAAGCAAAAGCTGCAAACAAGCCCATAATTGCGCCCGAAGCACCGACCATTGCTCCATTAAATTTGGCATTGATGCCTCCTAAATAAGCATCGGTGTAATTCTGCCCATTCGCAATAGCTTCTGCCCCTTCTGTACTCACCATCTTGATAACATCAGCAGCGACATTCGACAATTCAAAAGAAACAATGCCCATGTGTAATAAAAAAGCACCGATTGCCGAAAAGAAATAAAGAAGTAGAAATCGATTTGTCCCCAATTGTTTCTCTATGATACTCCCAAACATGATCAAAGCGTACATATTAAAAGCCAAATGCGCGAATCCGCCATGCATGAAAATATGCGAGACCAATTGATGTGGCATAAAAAGTGGACTTTCGTAATAATGGAGTGCTAATAGTTGATTTAGCTGAGGAAATTGGGAAGCTATTAGAAACATGCCAATATTGATAGCTAGCAATATTTTAGTTGCGGTAGGTAAGGATTTGATAGAGTCCATATTTTATAAATTTTTAATTAATTTTCCTATTTCTTAAAAAATGTCAATGCGTAACGGTTCGTTAGCGACTAACTTTGTAAAAAAATTAACATAATGAATGTACCAAAGAAACTGGTTAAAAACCAAATAAAACTTGAATTAGGTTTTATTTTGGTTACCCTTTATTGTGTTCAGCAATCAAATGAAGTGCTAAATTTATAACCAAAAGAAACATAAAAAGAGCGTATTAACAACAAACAATATATCTTATTGTTTGGCCATCATTATATCAATCTCTTTATACATCCTTTTCGACAATTCATTCATAATTATACCCTAATCTCGGAACAAGGTTGGCAACCAATTGCCAGTTGCTTGACTAGTAAAATATTACCCGAAGATTATGTCATCAAAACCATCGCTGAGAAATGATTGCTATAAAATTAATGTATTGTGCTAATGTTTTGGTAGCAGGTTGGATTAGTATTTCCAGCCTCTTCTTTCCAGAAAAAGCGGCTGCAACCGTATTTGAAAATCAATTTATTTACTCAGAAGCGATTCGACTAGTCGGTGCTTTATGGTGGGCGATATTTAGAGTGTTCAAGCTACGAACGACATTTTAAGATAAACCTCAATCCTTTACTTTAGGTCTAGCGTTGAACTATCAATCATATCCACATAAAGTTTACTCTTTTTCAGAATAACTTTAAAATGATGTACATTTTCAGGGCTAACGAAAGAAAGTGCTATGCCTGAATTTTCCGCACGACCCGTTCTACCAATTCGATGAATGTAATCTTTAGGAGAACGAGGCAATTCGTAATTAATTACACAAGGCAAAAAAGCGATGTCAATACCTCTAGACAATAAATCTGTTGCCACTAATACGGGTAGGTTGCCTGCTTTAAATTGATTCAACGCATTATTCCTAGCCGACTGACTTTTTTTACCATGAATAGCTGCGGCTTTGATGCCATTTTTCCGAAGTTTATCTGCCACATTATCCGCTTTATATCCAGAAGAGGTAAACACTAAAACTTGCTTTAATTTCTTCGTTTTAATTAAATATCGAAGTAAAGGTCCTTTTTGTTCTTCGGGTACAAAGTAGCCTGATTGTTGGATTTGTTGAAGGTCTGTTTCGACCGTTTCAATTTTAATGACGACAGGGTCTTTCATTAAAATAGCAGATAAACTATCCAAATCGGGGCTTAAAGTTGCCGAAAATAAGAGATTTTGTCGTTTTTTTGGTAAAAGTGCTAGAATCTTAGTCATTTCTTCTTTAAAGCCTAAGTTGAGCATTTTGTCTGCCTCATCCAAGACTAAGGTTTCTACAGCAGATAAATGAACTGCTTTAGAATCAATCAAATCTAATAATCTACCGGGGGTTGCGACTAACACTTGGACACCATTCATGGCCATCATTTGGGGATTGATGGATACGCCACCATATACCGTTAATGTTTTGACACGATCCAATAATGCTTTACTAAAGGTGTTAAAAACTTCAGTAACTTGTATCGCTAATTCTCTTGTAGGGACTAAGACTAACACCAATGGATGCCTATTTTTTGCCAAGGCACTTCCTTGTAAATTGGCTAAGATAGGTAAGACGAAACTAGCCGTTTTGCCAGAACCCGTTTTGGCAATTCCTAGGATATTCTTTTTTTGTAAAATGGCTGGAATAGCAGCCGTTTGAATAGGGTACGCAGTTGTATATTGTTGTTCTGCTAAAGCAGCGACTAACGTGTTGGGCAATCCTAGTTTTCTGAAAGACATAAATTGAGTTGGCGTGAATTATAGTAAATCGCAAAGCTACTGGAAATAAATTCAAACAACTTCTATGGCATCAAAAATATATCTATTCCACCGAAAACTGCTGCTCCAATTATCCACAACCAAGACATCCAATCTTTAAATTCATTTTTAGGGTGGCGTAGATAAAGGAGATGCACTATTAAATGAATAATAAAAAAGACATTCAACCCTTGAATCCAATAGGCTGGATTGTCTTGTCCCATTAATACCCACAAAAGGAGACTAAAAAGAGGAATGTGTGTGAACATAAATATTTGATACCCAATTTTTTCATCCAATAAGGACAGCAATGGAAAAATACGCCATTCTTTGCATCGAACAGCATCCATCTCATGAATCAAGAGAAAACTTAGGGCAAGGTAAAAACAGAAATGATTTGGCAGCATTGGTTTATTTTTATACTTTACAAGCATTATAGAGACAAGCTAAAAGTACTAAAAATGAGTGAGCTAAAATTAACAACGAATCCTAAAGTAGCAACAGTATTTGAAAGTTATCCCGAAGGTTTTACCGAAAAATTACAACACCTGCGTCAGTTAATTATAGATACGGCAGCAGAAATAGGCATTCCAGAATTAGAAGAAACCTTAAAATGGGGACAACCAAGCTATTTAGCACGAAAAGGAAGTACAGTAAGATTAGGTTGGAAAAAAGCTAATAATCATTACGCTGTCTACTTTAAATGCACGAGTAAATTAGTCTTGACTTTTAAAGAAATTTATGGAGATATCTTTAATTATGAGCAGAATCGAGCGATAGAGTTTACTTTAGCAGATGAAGTGCCAGCAAAAGAACTAAAGCATTGTATTTCAATGGCTTTGCAATATCATAAAGTGAAAAAGTTGCCGCTGCTAGGAGCAAACCTTGGCGTATTTTCAAAATCCCCAAGTGTCTAAATCAGTTATATGATGAAAATTCTAATTGCGCCCGATAAATTTAAAGGCTCACTAAGTGCGCAAGCTGTTTGCATTGCGCTATCAAAAGGTTTGAAAAAAAATAATCCAAACTTAAAAATTATAACTCTCCCAATGGCGGACGGTGGCGATGGTTCACTCGAAGTATTAGCTCATTATTTTGATTTGAAAACAATAGAAATAGCAGTTCATGACCCTTTATGGCGACCGATAAAAGCGGCGTATAAAATGGCAGGAACAACTGCCTATATTGAACTATCAGCGGCCTCTGGCCTAGTTTTACTAAAGGAAGAAGAACGAAATTGTATGGAAACTTCTTCTGTTGGGACAGGGGAATTAATCTTGGATGCTTTGCGTAAGGGAGCAAAACAAATCTATTTATTTATTGGTGGAAGCGCTACGAATGATGGGGGAATGGGTATAGCTCATGCTTTAGGTTTTGCTTTTTTTGCAAAAAATGGAGATTTGTTAAAGCCCGTGGGCAAAAATTTACGATTAATAGAGGAGATAGATAAGGAAGACCTTTGGTTTGATTTGAAAGGCATCAAATTCAAAGTTATTTGCGATGTCAATAACCCGTTTTATGGTGAAAATGGTGCCGCTTATGTTTATGCACCTCAAAAAGGAGCGACTTCTGAGGAGGTAAAAGAATTGGACAAAGGATTGCGACATTTAGCCAAGCTTTTAAAAGCAGCTAATTATGCAGATATAGCAGCTATTTCTGGTGCAGGCGCAGCAGGTGGAGTGGGAGGGGGCGCAATTGCTTTTTTAGGAGCGGAATTAGTAGCGGGCATTCAAACCTTTATAACATTAACTCAATTAGAAGCCGCCATTAAAGATTGTGATTTGGTGATCACTGGCGAAGGGAAATTAGATAGCCAAACGGAACAGGGAAAAGTGATTAGCGGTGTTTGTGAATTAGCTAGAAAATATGATAAGCGGGTGATTGCCGTTTGTGGTGCTGCCGATTTTCCTATCCCAAAATTGCTAGGACTTCAAGAAGTTTATACTGTTTTGAGTAAATCTGAATCCATAACTGAAGCAATGGAAAAAGCAGCAGCAAAATTGGAATTAATTGGTCGTGAAATAGGGACGCAATTTAATGAGATAAAAAAGGGAAAAGGTAGGGGAAGCAAAGCATAGATCACAGTTTCATAAATCTTAAATCCATCTAAATTAAACGTGACAGAAACCTTTGTCCTTTTCCTTAAAATAGCGTAAAATCAATCTGCGCTCTTCAAAAAACGCCGTGTTCTCTATGAACTCCGCCCCTCCGTGGTAAAAAAAGTTGTTAACTCATTTTTGTTACCCTACTGATACCGTCAGTAATATAATAACCTAAGAAAAAACAACAATTCCTTGCTCCCTCCCACCATCTAGTTTTTTTAGCCGAGAAGTAATAGCGCCTCGTTTTCTCCCTAAGACACCAGCAATATAGCTAATAGATTTCTCCGAGGCTTTTAATTGTACCAATTCATTTTCTTCGGCTTCTGTCCAAGGGGCATAATCTTTAGGGTGTTTTTCTCTAATGCTTTCTACAGAATAGGCTTTTGTTGATTGCTGGGGGTAATAGCCGTAGCGGTAGGAGCGTCAGTTTTGATATCTGGATTAGGCGATTCTGCTAAAATATTTGCCGCTAATTGATGATGGTAACAATAGTCATCAATGACTTCCATAATTAGTTTACCGAAGACTTTAAATTTGACGAGTCCGAAGCCTTTTACTTTTAGTAGGGTTGCTTTATTAGTGGGTAATTTTTTAGTCATATCAATCATCGACATGGTAGAAATAACTTCATGTGTTTGTCTTTTTAAAGTAGCGGCCTGCGCATTTCGCCAATAATATAATTGTTTGTATAATACAGGATGCGGTACTTCTTTTGGAATGTGTAGCTCGGATTTGGTTTTTTTAACTTGTTTGGCCTGTTCAAAATTGATACTAGCTATTGCTTTATTCTTTAAATATTGCTGCGCATCGAAGCCGTTTTCTGCCAGAGCTTTAAAACAGTAAGCTTTGATAAAAGTTTGTTTTTTAAGTACATCTAAAACGGATATTGCTTTATTTTTAACTTCTTGATTATCTGCTAAAATGGGGATGTTTTTTAAGGCTGGTGCTAAGCTTTCCTTTATTTTATCACTGAAATGTTGACCTCCTTTTTGCAGCCGATTCATTAAGACTCCATTATCTACAGGTAAAGTTGGTGCTTTAAAGTAGTTTCTTAATTTGGGGGCAAATTTAGCAGCCATAGAAAATAATAGGGTATCTGCTTGGGTTTCCCAATCTGCTACTTTGGGAAAGAGCGGCGCATTAAATTTGGGCTGATATTCTAAAGATATTTTAAGTAAATCATTTAAGGTTAATCGCAGGTCTCTGAAATTAAAAAGTTCTTCGATTAAGTCTTGTTGATATTGTTTTTTAGCGGAAAATAAATGGGCTTTATCAGGTGCGTTTTTTTCTGCTTCGGCGGAATAATTTTTGACTAAACCATCTGTTTTGACACTACCATAATTAATGGGAGAGCGCAAAACGATTCCCTCAAAACTTTTGCAGCGACTTAGGGCGACATATACTTGCCCATGTGCAAAAGCTGCTTGTGCATCTATTATTGCTTTTTCAAAGGTTAGCCCCTGGCTTTTATGAATCGTAATAGCCCAAGCTAATTTCAAAGGATATTGGGTAAAAACACCTTTTTCTTCTTCGGTAATCTCCTTAGTCATTTCGTTGAGGGTATATTTTACGTTTTTCCATTCTGTTGGCGATACTTTTATCGACGCTTCTTCGTTTGGGCATTTGATATAAATATGGTCTTGCCCGATTGCGGTAATTCGCCCGATTTTACCATTGAAATACCGTTTTTCAGGAGACCTATCATTTTTGATAAAGAGGACTTGCGCTCCTACTTTGAACGCTAAAACTTCTTTTGTTGGGAACGCATGTGCTGGAAACTCTCCTGTTATTTTAGCTTTAAAATGATGTTCTTTATTAGGCAAAGCCCTTAATTTTTCGTTGTTGATGGCTTGGGCAGTTCTATTTAATGCAGTTAAGGTAATATAACCTTCGGTTTCCTTGGGGCTAAAATTAGCTTTATACCTACTATTCAGCGTATCTAAAACGGTTTTGTCTAATTGATTGTCTCTTACTTTGTTCAATAATTTAATAAATACATCATCTGATTGGCGATAAATATGTGTTAATTGAATCGTAATTGGATTGGTTTTTTTCCAAGCATTACTATCAAAAAAATAGGGTGATTCGTAATGCCTTTTTAATAAACGCCAATCTTCATTTTTAACAACAGGTGGTAATTGATGCAAATCGCCAATCATTAGTAGTTGAATGCCGCCGAAAGGTTGTCTATAATCTTTAAAGCGTCTCAATACTTTATCAATCTGGTCTAATACATCTGCTCGTACCATACTGATTTCGTCAATTATCAGTAAGTCAAGATTTTTGATTAGCTGAATTTTCTTTTTGGAAAATCGACTTATTTGCTTTTTTTGATTGGGTAAATGCAAACCAAAAGGTAGTTGAAATAAAGAATGTATGGTCATGCCTTTGGCATTAATTGCTGCAATGCCCGTTGGCGCTACAACGGCTAATGGTTTAATACATTCCCTTTTGACCCGATGCAAAAAAGTAGTTTTTCCCGTACCTGCTTTACCAGTTAGAAAAATATTCTGATGGGTGTTTTGAACATAGTCAAACGCCTTTTCTAATGAAGGATTAGTTATGTAAGTCATCTGTGACAGTCTTATTTAATCTTGAAGTTTAAATGTTTGATGATTCCATCAAACATTTATTTCAAAATGTGAAATAATGCTGTCCAAAATTTGTGGATAAATTTTTAAGTCGAGGCAAATATAGAATTTGTGAAATAAAAAACAAAATGTTTTTAAAACTTATTTTAAATAATTATTTTGTTTATATTTTTTTCTACTCTCTTAAGCAAAGACATTTAAGAGAAGCAATAAGATATATTTGAACCAAACTCATTTACTAAAATTATATATTTTTATACATGCTCTTTTTTGTGAAAAATTGCTTTAATTTAGAGTTTAAATGATTCTTGTCAACAACATTGGCATAAATCAATATTTGAGGATATTTCTCTATAATTGTCAAAAAAGTGAAGGTTTTTGATAAATTTGTACTACTCTTTTTTCCTGAAAATGTAGAAATTACTCTTGTATAAATAATCCAATTTGCGGAGAATAGAGAACAGAGAGTAGAGAAGTGCGATAAACCTATAAAATTGCCAAATTTTAGGTGAATTTTCTAAAAATTTATGTTTTGTAGGTAGTTTTAGTCTCTTTTCTCTGCTATCTAATCTCTACTCTTCATTGTCCGCAATTTAAGTTAAATAGGATACTGAATTAGTTAAAGTAGTTGCTAGACCCTTAGTTTAGTCAAGTAACAAAGCAGTATAATCATAAAAATTATGAAGAATCTTAGAGCCGTGTTAATAGAAGACGAACCATCTGGTATGGAAAATTTGCGTTGGAAATTGCAACAAGAATGCCCTGAAATTGAGATTGTCGCAGAATGTAGCAGTGGCAAAGAGGCCATTCGAGCTATTCGACGATTTTTGCCCGATGTTTTATTTTTGGATATTCTCTTGGGAGATATGACGGGTTTTGATGTATTAAAAGCCATACGGCATCCTTCCTTTGAAGTTATTTTTACCACGAGTTATGATGAATATGCCTTACAAGCCATTAAAAATAGTGCGGTCGATTATTTATTAAAACCAATAGATATTGATGAATTATTAGAGGCAGTAGCAAAAGTACGTACTAAATTTATTCAACTAGGTAAGACAGAAACACCAACAGCTATTCCTTCTACTATTGGTTTTCCGATTGCTACTGGACAACAGTTTATCAAATTGGAACAGGTGATTTATGGGGAAGCAAAAGATAATGTGGCTAGTCTTTTTTTGACGGATAAAAAAGAAGTGAAATTAACGAAGTCCTTAGGTTGGTTAGAAGAACATTTGGCGGAATATGGTTTTTGCAGAGTGCACCATTCCTATATTATTAACTTTGGTCACCTCAAAGAATATATTCGTAATGAAGGCGGTTTTGTCGTTATGAGTAATGGCAAGGCGCTAAGTATTTCTAGACGGAGAAAAGATGCCTTTTTAAATAGTTTAGAGCGGTATAATATTTCGTGATTATTAATTAATTTGAGATGCGCCCATTCAGTCCTTGTATTTATTACCCTGAAATTTCAAGTAAACCAGATACATGCCTAAAGAAAAAGAGACCTCAAGCGATCAGTTATCTAATGACAAATCTAACGCACCTAAAGGAGATATTCTAGTCCTATTAGTTGGCATAGATAATTATGCTCAAATTCGAGACTTAAGTGGATGTATAAATGACCTCAATAGAATGGAAAGCTTTCTAAAAAAACGCTTTCTCTCCGCAAGTACTGCAAATGGGAAAAAAGAAGGCGTTTTAACCACTTATACTATTTTAGAAGGAGAATATGCCAACTTGAAAATTTATCGTCTAGAAAATGAACAGGCTACTTACCTTAATATTATTCATGCTTTTAGGACATTTTTACGCCCAGCAGGAATGGCAGATAAAGTTTGGTTTCATTTCAGTGGACATGGAACAGAAGCGCCAACGGCAACTAATTTTAGATTTCTTGAAAATAATAAAGACCAATGTTTGATGTGCCATGATTGTTTTGCCAACCACTCGACTGGGGTACATGGTAATATGTTGGCAGATAAAGAAATAGCGGTTTTATTAGAGGAGGTGGCAATGGGAGAAAATGGTACACCGCACATAGTTGTAACGATTGATTGTTGTCATTCTGGTGGTTTAACAAGAGATGCGGAAGACGATGTGACTATTAGAAATATTGAGATGCCCGAAAATGCTAAACAGCGAGATTTGGCTAGTTATCTCGATGGTCATTATAGTAAAATGAGTGAAATTGTAGTACCTAAAACCCCACATACCGTTTTGACGGCTTGTAGCAATATGGAATTGGCAGGAGAAAAAAATGGTGGTTTTTTTACGAATGGTTTAGTAGATACTTTGGAGCGTGTTGGTGGTAAAATTAGTTATTCCGATTTATTAATTCATGCCCGACATGCGGTTAAACAAAAGAGAGCAAATCAGACACCTCAATTTGAAGTAATCGGCGGTGCTAAGTCGTATGCTCGTTTTTTGGAAGGAACGCCCGAAAATAGTAAAGACAAATATGAAGTTTATTTTGAGGATGGATGGCGTATTCGCTGTGGCAGGATACAAGGCTTGCCTACAAAAAATGAATTAAATGAGATTGTTAAAGCAGGAGGCCAGGTGGAAATAGAAATTCATTCGACGAATCAACCTAATTTGATTGCTGCTAAAGCGAACATTAGAGACGTTGGGCCGCAATTTAGTACTTTAATTATTACGGAAGGTAGTTTACAGACCGATGAAATAGTTTATTTTGGGGTATTTGATTATTTTCCAGCGCGGCCAACTTATGTGTTGGTTAATCTTCCCATAATAACCAAGAATGCCTTATTTGATGCAGCAAAAGCTGCAGGAATAAAGAAGGCGCAGCATATTTATTTATTGAGTGCATCGAATGAAACGACTCCACACCAATTAATTATTTCAACCGAAAATAATCAATATTTACTGACAGATTTAGTTACGAATCAACAACGACATCTTTTGGATAACGATGCCCTTTTTGATGCGTTGGTGAAGGTAACTAATTTTCATAGGCTGTTGGCTTTAAAGAATGAGTCGACTACTTTACTAGATAAAGCAGATTTAACTATTGATATGCTAGGGCGGGGAGATAGACCTGCAATTGGCGTAGAAAAAATAGGCCCTTTTGGAAAAGAATTACTCATTACTGCGGATTTAGTGAATAGTTTGCAAGGCGACCATGCGGATAATAGGCAATTTAATTTATATCCTAAGGTTAGTATTAAAAATAGTAGAGAAATACTTTATGTTTATCTTTATAGCCTATGGTCAGATTACGCCATTGAAGTGGAGGAAGAAAAAAAATCAACAGGTTTAATTGAGTATACCAAATTTGGATCTTGGGGCTTGGATCCTGGCGAGTCGGAAAGTACGGTTTATTTGAAATTGATTGTTTCTCCTAATCCATTTGATTCCCATCAGTTACTACAAGATGGTATCGAGGCGATTGCTTCTAGGGGAAGATCGCGAGGTGTTGTTATAAAATCTGGTACTACTTTTAAGGATTGGTGCGCTATTACCTTGAAAATAACAGTTGTTAGAGGTTAGATAATTATTAACATTCCAAAACCTGTATATAGATATTCAATTCCTTTTAATAAAAAGTCGCTCTACGTAAACTACTAGGTGTTTGCCCAAAAGCTTCTGAGAAAGCTCTGCTAAAATAGTTGGGGTCATTAAATCCTACTTCGTAAGCTATTTCAGAGATATTTAAATCATCATAGGTTTCTATCAAGTCTTTTGCTTTTTGCAATCGGTATAACCGAAGGTAGGAAGAGAATCCTTGGTTTGTTAATGCTTTCAATCGTCTAAAAAGTTGTGTCTCACTCATATTCATCATATCTGCCAATTGTTTTGCACGAAAACAGTCGTCTTGATAATAAGCTTCTACTAACTCTTGAAATTTATCAAGGAAAGAAGATTTTCTATTGGGGTTATCTTCTCTGTCGGTATGATAATTAGTCGTTGGATAGAAAATAACTTGTACTGCTGGGTTAGTTTGTGTGAAATTTGTTATTCGGTAGGCATTTGAATTTTCTGAAGTGAAGCTCATAACTAATTATTTAAAAGGTTATAAAATGACTTTTCTCTATTGAACAAGTCAAAGGTAGGAGCATATCGCCTTTTTATAAATAGCGTTCTGGTAAGTGACCAAAACGGAGTGGTAGTGTGCAGGAAATAACTGGTAGGTGGTATATTGAAAAAATGCTTTATATGTAGATTGTCAGATAAATTTGAGTCACCTAATGCATCAGATACTAAATAAGTAATCGTTTTATTTTTTTGCAATAAGGTGATTGTTAGCTACTTAATCCTACAGCTTACTGCTACTAGATTAGCAAAAAAAAAGACAGCCTTTTGGGCTGTCTTTTATCTACATATCGTGTAGTTCAAGATTTTATAGCGTGTTTGTGTTTTTGTGTTGTTTGAGTAGTTTAAATAGTAGTATTGTAATTCTTTATTAAGATTACACTTTAAAAGGTGAGGGAGACCTATTAAAAGTCTCCCTGCTTCCCCAAAAGAGTAATTAATTCCTAGTGGGTTAACAGGATAATAAAAATCCATTGTTTTGAATAAGCTATTGCTTTATCACATTCATTAACTTATTTGGCTTAAATCAATAACTTAATCCATTTATTCAAAAGTGTGTTTTGGACGATGGGTAAATTTTGTAGTCATGTCATATAGTATAGAGGGGAATATTTATATGTATGCATCTTATAGACGGTATAAACTTAGTAGAAGTCACATTTTTTTTTAATAATGGGAATTTTTGACAAGTTTATCCAACGCCTAAAAGTAGTTTACATTTTACATTTTGAATTTAAAAATTAATAGAATGTCAACTACTTCGATAAACTTGTCGAATTTTTTATAAGAAAACCCTTCTAATAGATAAAACATCTTTCTTGGAGGGATTGGAACAGGGGAAGGAATAGTATTGGAAGCAGGAGGAGATTGACCTATTATTTTCATGGCAACCTTAAATTTTGATGATTAATTGAAGTATTAACGAATACTCCAATTTCCCAATCCGCAAACCGTAACTCACAACCCTAAATATTACTTGGTTTAAGCTGGATAAGTCCGATTCGTCGGAAATCAATGGTTTTATCGGTTAAACGCCTATTTCTTTGTATTTGATAAAAAGATTGTAAAACCGTTTAAATTTGAGGGTATGAAAAGGACAACTGTTTATTGGTTATTGCTATTGGGAGTATTAATTGGTATAAGTGGGATATATACGAAGAGCAAGAATTTTGACCAACCACAATTAACTAAGCGAGCGAGTAATTTATTTAGAACAATTCAGATTGGCGATTTATATGTCTTTAAGGATGAAGCTCAAAAGGTTACTAAGTTCTTTAAAATTGCAGGAAATCCCAAAGCCGATTCGGTATTTATTTTAGTTGGGAATCCACATTATAGCGGGAATTTTACTAGTTCAGGATGGATTAAAAAGATAATTGATAGACCTATCTATTTTGAGTCTACTTTACAAAAAGTTGCTCAAAGTTATTTATGGTCAATTTCTTATAAAAAGGAATTTAAATGTACTATTTATAGACGACATTATCCAGCGGAAAATTACCCATTTATAATGCACTTAATGTATTTAATACATTCGAGTGTATACTAATACAGGTAAAAGTTATTTAAGTGATGGCAGTTTGGGAAAGTTAGCAGATAGATTGCCCAATTACTTTATACGGGTGCATCGTTCGTTTATCATCAACCAAAATTACATTAGAGAAGTACGTAAATTTTTTAAAGGAAAATTGATTTTGGTATTGAATGATACTAAAGAAACCGCGATTACTACAGGGGAAACTTATTCTGGTAAGGTTAGGCAATTATTGGGGCTTTGAGTTTTATTCCACGAACTCATTCATTCATTCCCTAAAAATAGAGATTGGAGGAAAAATAGCATGGTTTAAGAATATTTTGTGTTCTTTTGTAGAGTTATTTTCTCATTCATAAAAATGCCTAATCATGAGACATTCTTGGCTAATCTTAGCTTTATTTATCTGTATTACTTCCTGTAGTACCGCTCAAATAGCAGACCAAGCCTATTTCAATGGCAAAATATATACCGCTAATGCCAACGATGATTTTGCCCAAGCGATTGCCATTAAAGATGGTACTATTATTTATGTAGGAAATGATGAAGGGGTAGATGCTTTTATTGGAGATAATACCGAATTTTTAGATTTGGATGGCGGTTTAATGTTACCTGGAATTCATGATGTCCATGTTCACGCTTTGGAAGCAAGCGCCAACTCTTGGGGTGAATGTGTATTAGACGATAATGAAGCGGACCCAGAAAATCATTTAGATGTGTTATTTGATTGTGGTTTGCAACCGAATTCTAACGGATGGTTGGTGGCATCGGGTCATTCTTTATTAACTTTATTAGAAGCGACTCGTTCTCCTGCGGAAATGTTGGATGAAATATTTCCAGACCAACCCATTGCTATTTTAGAAAAAACTTCGCATTCAGTTTGGGTAAACTCTAAAGGTTTAGAAAAAATTGGATTTGATAGCAATACAGAGGACCCAATTGGTGGTCATATCTTAAAAGATGTTTTTTCGGGTAAACCGAATGGTATTTTATTGGATAATGCAGGAGATGAAGTGTTGGCACAAGCCTTTAAGACTAATTCCACCTTGGAAGAAGGAAATTATGCAGGTTTAATAGAATATGGTTTGCCACAATTGGCACAAAACGGCATTACTTCTATGGTTGATGGTCGAACCTATTGGAAACGAAATATGCAAGATGCTTGGTATCGAGCCAAAGAAGAAGGAAAATTGACGACTAGAGTAGTCATGGGGTTATGGGCGTATCCGGATGATTTGGATGAAGATTTAGTGATTGCTTTAAAAGAATTACACGATAATGGAGATGATTTATTAAGAGCGACGCAGATAAAATTATATAGTGATGGCATTACCATTAATGCAACGGCTGCTTTGCATGAACCTTATCATGACCATTTGGGTTTGCCTTTCGATAAAGGCTTAACTTATTTTTCGGGGGAACGACTAAAGACTTTTATTGCTACCATGGAAAAAGAAGGGTTTGACTTTTTTATTCACGCCATTGGTGATAGAGGTATTTCGGAATCTTTAGATGCTATTGAAACGGCTAGAAATGCAAATGGAGAGATTGGCGCAAGACATCGAATTACGCATTGTGAAATTGTTAGACCATCTGATATTCCTAGATTTACGTCCTTAAATGTAGTGCCTGATGTGCAAGTAGCAGGTGAATTTACACAACCAGCTAATTGGGAAGAAGCCGAATTTTTAATCGGAAAAGAGCGCTTGGATAATTTATATCCCATCAAATCTTTTTACGAAGCGAATGCTCGATTAACCCTAAGTAGCGATTGGGATGTCAGTGAATTAAATCCTTTTCTTGGCATCCAAAATGCAGTGACTAGAGCACCACAAGAATTGCCAACGGTAGAAGCAGCGGTTAGAGCATATACGATTAATGCAGCGTATGTAATGCGACAAGAAGATAAAACAGGAAGCTTAGAAGTTGGCAAGTTTGCAGATTTAATTATTGTGGATAGAGATATTTTTACGGTTGAAAAAAATCAGATTCGAAACACCCATGTTTTGTTGACTTTATTGGGCGGAAAAGAGGTCTATGCTTCGCCAGATTTTACCTTAAGTACTTCAACTAATGAACTAGAGGAGACTTCCTCCAACTTGCAATTATACCCTAACCGAGTAGCCGATTTCACGACTTTAAAAATTAATGGAACGGTCAAAGGTGATTTGCAAATTCAGATTATAGATGCGAAGGGTAGAGTAGTGCAAGAAACAAAAGAGATTGCTAATCAAACGAATTATAAGCTGAATGTCAGTGCTTTAGCAGAAGGCGTTTATTTTGTAAAGGTGTTGGTGAATGGATTGCAGGAATTGGGGGTGAAGTCTTTGGTGGTGGTCCGATAGAAACTATTGGTTCTTAAGTGTATACTCCATTGAGATTTAGAAAATATTTGATACTTTTTCAAAGGTGTGGCTTTCATCTGATGTACTCTTTAAAGGTGACGAAGCTACGCTCCTTAGAAAAAGCTAAAATGGCTAATTTCTACAGACGGAGTCAGAGCGATGCTCTTAAAAATAATCTAAAAGAGCGTAGCTATGACCCTGTCTGTAGCAATAAGTAGTTAAAATGACCTAAAAGGAGCGTATCTTCGTCACCATATTTGGTACTACATCAGATGAAAGCCAAACCCCCTTTTCAAACCTACCCCTAGCCTCTCCTTTCAAATGAAGGGGAATTAATTTTCGACCAATACTATTAATTTCGCTAAAAAACTCTCTAATTAGAGACTCCCTTCCCTTTTGAGGGAAGGGCTGGGGATGGGTTGAAACACTAGTATCAATAAGCCGAAAACTCCACCACATGCAACCCTGGATTCGCACTATTATATAACATATTCAGTTTCAAATACCGAACATCAATTGGCTCAATATCATGCGCTTCTCCATAAATAGTCGCTAGTTTTGTATTCTCCCTAAAGTCTACTAAGGTCGTCCAATTTTCTCCATCAACGGACCCTTCAATCGTGTATTGATAATAGCGATAATTATCCCAAAAAGTATAGATTTTAAATTTATTAACTGTTTCGATTTTTTCTAAATCTACTTGTATCCAATTATTGCCATTATTATGGTCATCCCATTGTTCCCAGAGCGTGACTCTGCCATTAGTCGCTGCTTGACCTACATTTGGACGAATATGTTCATTGGAAGCAGTCGTAGGCTTATTAGTCGTTAAACTAGGTAGATTTTTTAATAAATAATAACTTTCGCTTAACGGCGAACCGATTTTTGTGCCATCTTTTTGGAATAATTGCGCCATCAAATGAGTGGTTTGTTGCACTTTAATGGGGGCGGTATAAATGATAGAAGTATCTTTATTAGCAGCTCCATTTAAGGTATATCGAATAATTTCATCTGGAAGTGGACTAACCAATTGGATGGTTAATTCCTTTTCAAAGCGATGCTTTTCCCAACTATTGGGCGGTAAGTCTTTGACCAATTTATTTTTGATGGCGGTCAATGGCTGGTGATAATATTTTTTTGTAATTGGATAACCTACTATTTTATCGGCGTCATTAAAAGCCGCAAAAGTTAGGGTACTTGTTTTATCAATTTTTAGCGGTTGGGTATAAATTGACGCAGTAGCCGTTGGGATTTTATCAGTATGGGTATATTTGATAGTAACTGCATCTAATTCCGTTTGAAGGGTCACTTGTAATACAGAATCAAACCACAAATGTTCGTTATAATTGCCTTCTTGCCAATCTGGAAATTTTAGCCCTTTGGCATGAATAGAAAATGGTTGTAATAATCTACTGAGCTTAGCATCGGTAGTCGCTAATTTTTGTTTGAATGTAGCTAAATCATCTAATGGACTTCCCCATAAATGAGCATTCATGGCAGGTATTCGTTCTCGAAGCCGATGCAATTCATTCCAAGGTCGTTGTTCCCATGCACATATGGAAGCCCCTAGAATATTATTGGTAGTCGCTAATTCTGACCCTATAAAATCGCCAACATTTGTCCAACTTTCCCAACGGCGAACATTCCATTGTTCATAAATATAATCTGCCGTCCATTTTCGGTTATTCACCACATATAAGGGTTTCCAAGAAGCATTGATGATTTGATACCCATCTTTTTCTAATTGTTCAGGGGCATAATATTGGGGCTCCCATGATACGACAATGATGTCTTTAGGAATTTCAATAATACCTTCTGGACTAAAGCCAGCCCACACCAATGTTTGTTTGCCCTTTTGTCTGACCATTGTATTTAAACGGACGATAAAATGCCGGAATAATTCCTTTATCGTTGGAATATTGTTCACTTCCATATAAGCAATAACATCATCATCACTTTCTAAGCCATCAAAAAAAGCTTCGTCTCCACCAATATGAATATAAGGAGAATGTGTAAAGACGGCAGCGATTTCTCCCAATAAATTATCTAAAGCATTATAGGTGGCTTCTTTACCAATATTAATGGTGTATGGATTTTTACTTAAATCGTTGATGCCGAATAAATCAGGTCTATTTTTAATAAACTCACTCGAATGCCCTGGAACGTCAATTTCAGGAATTAAAACGACTCCTCTTTTATAAGCAAATTCATTTAATTCCGTCAATTCTTTTTTGGTATATTGTCGACCATTAGTCGCTAAATTCGGATAAATAGTTGAAGGAAAAGTAATGGATTGGTCGTCGGTTAAATGTAAATGTAAATAGTTGATTTTATACCATTGACAAAGGACGATTAGTTCTTCTAAAACCGAAATATCATGCCAGGAACGAGCAATATCGACCATTAAACTACGATATTCTGAAGCAGGCTGGTCTATAATTTCCAATTTGGGCACTTGTTGGAGACTATCCAATAATTGCCAAAGGGAAGTAGCGCCCATAGTGACTGCCCCGTAACTTCCACCAATGATTTTAATTTGCTGGTCAATGCTTAATTGATAAGCTTCTTTGGCTAGCGTTCTATCAATATCCAATTGAATCACAGGTGTTGATATCGCTGCACTAGTGATTTTATCAATGCCTGTTAATAAATAGAAATCCTCTCTTAATATTTTGGCTAATGGCTTTAATTCGTCCGTTTTTACATTAATATCAAAGCCATTTTTTAGGCTTAAAACACCTGTTTTTTGAATGACTTGATGTGGTTTAGGTAGGACATTAATGGTGGGAAGAGGAATTGGTGATTGACAAGAAAAGAGTAGAAAGCAACTTAATAAAAAGAGACAGATACATTTCATATAACAGGATTAACGGGCGATATGTTTTTTTTGGCAAATGTAGGCTTTAATCTGTTAAGTAATGGAATTAAAATTCTTGTATTCAAGTAGTTTGATAGAATTAAGGAACGCTGCATAAATGAGTTAACGACTTGAAAAAATTTTATGATTGTGTACTTCTTCGTATATAATCAATAATAAGTCAAAATATTTTTGTCCGATTATTTATTCCAAAAATGGCTTAGAATAAATCACCATGCCACTTACTCCTTCTAAACTTCTAGGGGTCAAACCAAGTACCATACAATTTTCTGGTGGTGAATCAAAAGGTAATTGAATGCCATATTTATTCGTTAATTCATAACCAAAACGAGGATAATAATCTTTATGTCCCAATAGAATAATAATTTCATGCCCCAAAGATTTGGCTATTTTATGTGCTTCCTTAATTAATTGACTACCAATGCCTTGTCCATGTAATTTAGGCCATACCGCAACAGGCCCTAATGTCAACGCATCAAATAACTTCGTCCCATTATCAATCTTAATTTTGGTCAATATAATATGACCGACTAATTCTCCTTCTTGCTCAGCGACTAATGATAATTCGGGAATAAAGGCATCGGATTTCCTTAGTTTTTCGACGATGAATTGTTCTGTACCGCTACTGTATTCCATCGTTTTGAAAGCGGTTTCGATAATTTGGAAAACGGTAGTATAATCTCTTGGTTCTTCTTGTCTGATGACTAAATTCATGTTGATTATTTTAAAAGTTTAAAATCGATTGCACCAATCCCGAAGCAATCCCCAAAAAGGATAGGCCTAATATTTTGATACTCGCAAGTGTTTTGACGAGCTAGAGAAGATTTTAAATATTATTTTAATATCATTTTTTTATACGATGCTCTAATAGACAATAAACCAATGACGATTCTTTAGATACATATTTTAATTTTTTATAATAAAAACTTATTTTATTCGGAAATAACCCATATCTTTAAAATAATTTACTAAATAGCACAATACTACCCAAACTAATAACTTACCTCTAAATTCGCAAAACAATAAGTGAAAAAGACCTAAACTACTGATGTTTTTCAATGCGTTTTTCCCAAAAAATTAATCTAATCAAAATGAAAAAAATCTACAGCTTTATTTTTGCTTACGTTTTAATCCTAAACTTTTCAATCGCACAATGTCCCGTTGGTTCAGTTACCCTTAGTTCACAGACTGCTGTCAACGACTTTGTTGCTCAATATCCCAATTGTGATTTAATTGACGGTAATTTGTCTATTAGTGGTAATGTGACCGATTTGAGTGGTTTGACGATGATTGATAGCATTGATGGGAATTTGACCATTTCTGATGCTAGTACGCTTACTAGTTTGGAGGGATTAAATAGTATTTCTGGAATAAATGGTAACTTATATATCCGAAGTCTGAGTAGTTTACCAAATTTAGATGGATTAAATGGTGCAGCTATCCAGCAATTAACAGGTTATTTATACGTATGGAATAATGCAGTTTTACAAAATATAGATGCTCTTAATGGATTAACGACGGTTGGGAATTATGTCCGTATTAATACCAATGTTCAATTGACTAGCTTGTCAGGTTTGGCTCAATTAACTACCATAGGAAGTTATTTATTGGTTAATAATAATAATGCATTGACCAATTTGACAGGAATTGCACAGATTCAACAAATTGGTACTTCTGTTGAAGTCCGAGATAATACGATGCTAACGGATTGTAGTGCGATGTGTGACTTATTAAATAATGGCGTGATAGGAACAACGGTTTCTGTTTATAACAATCCTTCAACATGTAGTAGTGTAAATGAAGTTCAATTATTATGCCCACCAACACCTTGTCCTATCGGTAATTTTACGCTGAGTAGTCAAGCTGAAGTCGCTGCTTTTATTCAAAGTTATAATGGATGTTCTACCATTAACGGAAGTTTGACGATTAGTGGGAATAGCGTTACGGATTTAAGTGGCTTGAGTTTTTTAACAACGATTACGGGTAGTTTGACTATTCGAGATAATACAGGATTGACGACTTTAAATGGCTTGCAAAATATAACGACTTTAGGGGCTAATCTCTATATTAGACATGTAGAAAATATTACTTCGTTAACGGGTTTGAATGGGGCAGGTCTACAAGACATATCGGGGTATATTTATATTTATGATAATAACAGTTTGAGCAATATTGATGCTTTATTAGGTATAAAAACAGTAGGTAGCTATGTTTTAATTACACGGAATCCTATATTAGAAAGTATTGAGGGATTAGGACAATTAACCAGTATTAATACAAATCTGACCATTAGCAATAATGATTTATTACCAAGTTTAACAGGTATCGCACAACTTCAAGAAGTGGAAGGTAATGTGTCTATAGATAATAATGGCATATTATCCGATTGTAGTGCTTTATGTACCGTCATTAATAATAATGTGGTGGAAGGCAGCTTATCTGTGTTCAATAATTTTTTTGAGTGTGGTAGTTTGAATGAAGTGAAGTTACTATGTCCACCAACTCCTTGTCCTATCGGTAATTTTACGCTGAGCAATCAAGACGAAGTCGCTGCTTTTATTCAAAGTTATGGAGCTTGTACGACTATCACAGGAAGTTTAACGATTAGTGGGCACACTATTACTGATTTAAGTGGACTTAGTTTTTTAACGACTATTACGGGTAGTTTGACCATTCGAGATAATACAGGACTTGCTACTTTAAATGGGCTACATAATGTAAGCACTATAGGTGGGAATTTGTATATTAGAAATGTAGAAACGATTACTGATTTAACGGGTTTGAATGGGGCAGCCTTACAGGAGATTCCTGGGTATATTTATATTTATGATAATAACAGTTTGAGCAATATTGATGCTTTGTTAGGTATAAAAACAGTAGGTAACTATGTTTTAATTACACGGAATAATGTATTAGAAAGTATTGCGGGGTTG
>Ga0129327_10000555_pt1 | contig 22343 bp, 20 predicted proteins | sample CPBDNA_6_FD_111799 | JGI IMG/M metagenome (GOLD analysis project Ga0129327, IMG submission 111799) | Freshwater to marine salinity gradient microbial communities from Chesapeake Bay, USA - CPBay_Spr_31_0.8_DNA | ecosystem: Environmental > Aquatic > Marine > Coastal | place: USA: Chesapeake Bay... | reverse complement strand
TTTTTATAACTAATTGATTATGAATTAGTTCAATAACAATATTTCTCTAAATTTAGAGCATTTTATATTTATAGTCGATTGTTAATCAAATCATTGTAAAAAAATCGTCGAAACGAGGGTTATAATTTATAACTAAAATTTAACCTCTCAAAAAAACCAACTCTCCCTTCCCATCATACTTCACGATCACAGAGGGTTCTTTAGGGGCTTTATCTGTTCTTCGATGTCTCGCCACATAATCAACGCCTTGAATTACTTGGGAGCTAATTTCTCCAAAAATACTGGGAAATGGTTCATTACTAATATTAGCCGAAGTTGCGACTAGTGGTTTGCCTACCGCTTGAATTAATTGCTGGCAAAACGGGTCATGCGCTACTCTAATAGCCACACTTCCTCCAGGACCTACTGCATTCTCTGGCAAATTCTTAGCTTGGTCATATATGACCGTCATCGGACGAGTATGATACATCATCAAAGTCTCCAATCTAGGATGTAATGCTTCTACATACGCTTTCAACATCTCAATACCATCCACTAATAATACAAATGGTTTAGAACGGTCTCTTTGCTTTAAATTATAGACCCGCTCTACCGCAACAGGATTCGTTGCATCGCAGCCTAAACCCCAAATCGTATCTGTGGGATATAAAATAATGCCGTCATCTGTTAAAATATCAGCTATGTTATCAAAATTATCCGTACTAAAAGTAGGCGTTTTTTGTAAAGTTATTGCATCCATGTAATTCTATTAAAACTGGTTATGTGTTTGGAAAATTGGTCGTAAAAATTTAACCATCTAGCACTATTGAAAATAAATTTTCAAAAATTGTGCGAAGATAATTATTCTTACTAAATCTAATATTAGAATAGTAGCAATTTTTTGTTTTTGGGGAAGTGTTTGTTCAAATAAAGCCGATTAAAATTGATGGTATAAATGATGAAGGGGTGTTCATTGATACTTTAATTTTGACAATCTTTATTTCAGCAATTGTAAGTGATAACTAAACGGTTTATAGGAAAAGATGGTAAGTTTGTTTATTTGGATATTTAAACTGAATAAAATTTTATTTTAGTACAATTGATGACATTTTTTTAAATAAAAGCTTGAATTTTAACAAATTTTGCTACAAAAAGCGTTTTCATTAGTCTAATAAGGGAGTACATGGTTAGTTTAATAGGGCGTATGATTTAAAATATTAACTACCTCTTCACCTTCATTTACATTAGCAACACTTAGCATAAATTTCTTGCATGCAAATTAGATTTTTTGGTTTCCTACTCTGCCTATTTTTTTCTTTTCAATTATCTGCCACCCACATCATTGGCGGTGAAGTCACCTATGAATGCTTAGGCAATGGACAGTATTTGGTAGAATTTCATTTATATAGAGATTGTGCTACGGATGTCGATTTTGATAACGTAGGTATTTTGACTTATTTTATTTGTGATGCCAATGGAGCTTGTTCTGATAATAGAACACAGGAAGATGGAACCGTTTTAAGGGTAGCCCCTAGAGAAATTCGCCCCGTAGCTCCGCCAGATTTAGAATGCTTAGTTGCACCTGTAGATGCTTGTGTAGAAGAAGCCATTTATGCTTTTGAGATTGATGGGTTTAACCCCATGTCAGAGAATAGTTATGTAATTGCTTTCCAACGCTGTTGCCGAAATGGAACAATTTTAAATATTGAAAATCCCGAATTTTCTGGCTCTACGTATGTGGTAGAAATAAATCCTCCCTCCCAAGCGAGCTGTAATAGTAGCCCAGTATTCAATAGTTTTCCACCAACAATTATTTGTAATAATGAGCCTATTAATTTTGACCATTCTGCCAGTGACCCAGATGGAGATTCCTTAGTTTATTTCTTTTGTTCTCCATTATTAGGAGGCGGAACTGTTGGGGATGTTAACCTTGACCCAACTGGAGATGCCCGATCCTGTGACGGAGTAAGTCCAGAACCTGCTTGTACGAACTTAGAAGAAGAAGTAGTTTTTATTAGTCCGACTTATTCTGCTGCTGCCCCCATGGCAGGAAACCCTGTAATTTCGATTGATTCTGTAACGGGTTTGATCACCGGTATTCCAAATATTCAAGGACAATTTGTAGTTGGTGTTTGTGTAGAAGAATATCGAGATGGACAATTAATGGGCAGTATTCAAAGAGATTTTCAATTTAATGTCGCTGCCTGTATTCAAAGCATTACCGCTCAAATTCAAAGTGATGATGTTCAAGAAAATATAGACCAAAATGGAAACGTCATTTCCAGAGATTTTAACTTAACTTTCTGTGGGCAAGAAACGGTCACTTTTATTAATGAAAGTTTCGACAGAGCGTTCATTAGCGATATTTTATGGGAATTTGACGAAGGCACTATTATTAATGACAATTGGGATGCTGAAGTAATGTTTCCAGGACAAGGAGATTATGCAGGGAAATTATTTTTAAATCCTAATAGCCCCCAATGTATAGATTCCGCTAATATTTTTGTTAAAATTCTGCCTGATATTACGGCTGACTTTAGTCAATCTTTTGATAGTTGTACGATTGGGCCTGTTTCTTTTGTAGATGCTTCTTCTACGGAAGCGGTAGCCATTACCAATTGGCAATGGAATTTAGGAGATGGCAATACTTCCAATCAACAAAATCTGGCTTATCAATATGCCAATGCAGGGAATTTTGATATTTCCTTGACCGTAACCGATAATAATGGTTGTCAAGATACAGAAACAGTTCGTATTATTTATGCGCCTGCTCCTCAATCCGTATCCATTGTCCAAAATACAGAAGGCGGCTGTAATCCGACACCGATTATTTTCACCAATAATTCAACGCCCATTAGTGCTGATTATGATATTTTATGGGATTTTGGAGATGGTAATACCTCCACGGAAATTAGCCCAACGCATATATACGAAGAACCTGGAATTTTTTCCGTTTCCTTGTCTATTGAAAGTCCTTTAGGTTGTGAAGTGGACGCAGAATATCCAGATTTAATAGAAATTCTCGAATCCCCCGAAGCAGATTTTTCCTTAATGCCTGAGGAATTATCTAGTGCAAATCCAACTGTTCAGGTCAATGATAGGTCTTTTAACGCCATCGATTGGTTCTATAATTTTAACAATCAAGGGACAAGTACTACTGCCAATCCTAGTTTTACTTTTAGAGATACAGGGCAACAGCAAATTATACAAATTGTAACCGCTCTAAGTGGTTGTATGGATACCTCCATTCAATTCATAGATGTCATTCCCTTTGTCCAATGGTTTATGCCTAATGCTTTTACGCCGACCAGAGATGGAGTTAATGATATTTTTATTGGGAATGGTTCCTTAGAAGGTGCCACTAATTTCAACTTTACTATATGGAATCGCTGGGGCGAATTAGTATTTGAAACAAGCAATATTAACGAAGGTTGGAATGGTAGAAAAGGTAATGCAGGACGAGACAGTCCTGCTGGGGTTTATTTGTATGCGCTTAGTTATCGGACGCCTCGAGGGGAAAAAGTGCAGATGGAGGGTTTTGCTACTTTGATTAGATAATCCAAGTTCAAATCATTATAATAAAAAAACGCTTCCCGTCTTCTGACAGAAAGCGTTTTTAGGCTATTATTATTTTGAAACGGTCGAATCTAAATTCAACCAGAAGCATCAATTTAGAAAGATACCCCAACCGTCGCCACTACTCTACCTGCCTTACCATCTAAGCCAAAATCTTGACCAGCAACAGAAATAGCATCCCCAAAATGTCTTAAACTACCTTCATATCTAAGGTCTAATTGTACTCTCCATAAGTCCAAACCAACACCTGCTTGGTAGCCAATTTTTAATCGGTCATGGTCAGATTCGAAATCCTCAATAACATTCGCTAATTTATCATCAGAACCTAAGAAAATTCTAGCAACTGGGCCTGCTTGCGCTCGTAATGGCCCTAATTTTATACCTGCCATAATCGGCACATCAATATTAGCATACGTTTCTTCTCCTATAAAAGTACCGTTGCCATTATTGATTTCATACGCTACCTTATTGGTGCTAAATAATATTTCTGGTTGTAAATGCAAACCACGACCTATTCTTGCCCAAAGGCCAAATTGGTAACCAAATTTAGCATCTTTAACGGCTAAACCGAAATCTTCGGCTGCACCACCATTAGTTACTAAAAAATCACCCAATTTCATATTATAAGTAGTTACGCCACCTTTAATACCTGCTTTAAATTGGGCTTGAACGGTTGTTGCGAAAGTCGCTGCTAGGGCTAAAACAAAAATTACTTTTTTCATAATCAAATTTTTTAGGGAGTTACAATCTTTTACTCGAAAGGGTTGATTAAAAAGAATTGCACTCAAAACGAATCGGTGATTAAAAATGATATAGATTGTTTTGTTGTCTATCAAAATTTAACAATCTTTAACTGCATTTTTTTAAGGTTAACTTTTTCTTTAAAAATAGGCTTAAGGAAAACACTAACCGGTTTTGTATTTTCCTGTTGACCGTCTCTTCTCTTTTGAAAAGTTGTGCAATACATTTTAAATTGCTTACATCCTTAAGAGTACAAAATTGGAAAGCTCCCCCTACTTGGTGAGTCGTTAAGAAAATGTTATTAAGAGAAAACGGTAGGCGATTCACGATTCACATTTCACCTTTCAAATAAACAAACAGAATATAAGTAATTAATAATCAATTATTTACATCAAATTTAAATCACCCCTATTTGAGAAAATAGAAAAGAAAAAATAATTTAAAAAAATAGAAAAAAAATAGAAAAGGAAAGTTTACAAGCCCCAAATTTCATATTCTTTGAGCGAAATCGCAGCCCAAGCCTGCATGACTTTTTCTACATCTGCCATCTTTTCGGCAGCGACGGCAATGCGAATATCTTCTCCCTCAATGTCAAAATCTAGGTCTTCATTATAATATTCTGGTAGGCGAGTTAATTTTTTATTGAGTTGTAATTCATTAAGATGGCTCCAATTATCAAAACCTAAATCTTCATTCCAACATAATCTATCTAGAAGGTTGGTTTCATTTTGTTGAGAATCGTATAAAAAAACGAGGAAGGTTCGGTGATAAGACCGTTTGATTAATTCTAATTCATCATACACAGGCACTTTTTTACCTTTAATGATTCGGTATCCTGTTATTTTAAAATCAATCAAAAGCATATCTCCATAATTCCTATCAGAAACAGGGTCTGGAATACTTTCGATAATGGCTCTTGCAGGGTCTATTTGTTTGGCCCAAATAATTTCTTGAAAATTATCATAACGCAACCTGATAGGAATCATACCCATATCAAATTCGGGTGCTTTGGTAACTTCTTTTAATTGAAACCCTACTTTATTCCAAGCAGATCGAGCTACTTGCCATTTTTTCAAAGCAGTTGCTGCAATCGCAAAATTACGCCACATGTCCTCTTTATTAGCGCCATTTTCAATCGCCCGCTGTCCGTAGTGAAAAGCAGCTTTCCAATCATTATGGTATTTATAGATAGAACTTAAATATTGATAAGGCGGGTACCAATTGGGCGCCAGTTTAATCAATTTTTTATAAATTTTTACCGCCGTATACACATCACCTTGTCGGTCTAATGCAACTGCTTTTTTAAATAAAGGTTGAATATGTAATGGTGCTACTTCCAATTTATTTATTTGCCTGAATAGATTATTTTAAAGTTTATTTAGTTCTAAAAATCCTCTAAAATTACTGTAATACAATTAGATAGTTCAAATATATCTTTTTTAAAATGAAAAAACAATTTGATTTTTTCGTATTTTTTTATAAGCGAACAAGATAATTATTGTTTCCTTTAAAAGAATTAGCAATTAGGCTTCTTACTATTATTATATCTCCCCTTTCAATCGCTTCCTAATCACTTCTGCTTTACTATTGACGCCCAATTTTTTATAGATTTTTTTAATATGGTCTCTAACTGTTTCCAAGGAAATCGAGTATTTACTCGCAATCATTTTATAACTCAATCCCTCAGAAAGACCTTCCACAATTTGGTGTTGTCGTTCGGTTAATAAACTATCTCCTTTTATATTTTTAGGTTTGGGCGCAAAAAAGCCAATTACTTTTCTGGCAATCGTGGGAGACATATAAGAACCGCCCCGATGAATAATTTCAATCGCCTCCTTAATCTGTATCAAGGAACTTTTCTTAGAAATATAACCTACTGCCCCTGCCTGCAAAGCTTTGAAAATTCGGTCAGCATCTTCGTAACTACTCAACATTATTATATCGACCGAAGTAGCTATTTTTTTAATAATTGGAATTCCTTCAATGCCAGAAATACCGGGTAAACCGATATCTAATAAAAGAACATCTATTGGTAAAGCAGTAGCTCCTTCTTCCTTAAATGCTTCGATAGAAGTGACAGACACCACCAATTCAAAAATAGGCAGTTCCTCAAAAAAAGCGGTTAAATTTTCTATAACCATAGGTTGGTCTTCAATGAGACCGATTCTAATTGCACTCATGCCGCTAAGTTAAGGAAAAATACAGATTGTTAAAATTGTTTGATGGTCTGATTGTCAAGATTGTCTAAACAATCACACCATCATACTGTCATACAATCTCATTTTTTCCTTACCTTTAGCACTTTCTACAAAATTAAATCCATTGTATTTATGAAAAAATTATTCCTAACCTTTTTTGTATTAAGTTTATTGACGCCTAGTTTTGCTCAGAAACAAACTAATAAAAACAAAAAAGCAGTCATTGAACATGTGGAGGCGAATTATAAAAACCTCACAGAATTAAGTGATAAAATTTGGTCGTATGAAGAAATTGCTTTTCAAGAAACGCAATCTTCCGCTGCTTTAGCGGAATATGCACGAAATAATGGTTTCCGAGTAAAAACGGGTGTCGGGGAAATCCCAACAGCTTTGGTCGCAGAATATGGTTCTGGTAAACCAGTCATCGGCATTTTGGGAGAATTTGACGCCTTACCTGGTTTATCTCAAAAAACAGTTCCTACTAAAGACCCTTTACATGAGGGCGCACCTGGACATGGTTGCGGTCATAATTTATTTGGCGTTGCTTCTTTAGGAGCAGCAGTTGCGATTAAAGAATTAATTGCAGCAGGTAAACTAAAAGGCACTGTTCGTTTTTATGGCACACCAGCCGAAGAAAAATTCTTTGGTAAATTATGGATGATTCGAGCAGGTTTATTTGATGACGTAGATGTAGTGATGGATTGGCATCCTGGTGCTGAAACTAAGGCAAATGTACAAAGTTCCTTAGCTTTAGTCGATTTTATGGTAGAATTTACAGGGCAAGCAGCACATGCTTCTGGTGATCCTTGGAACGGTAGAAGTGCTGGAGATGCCATCGAAGCATATACCCATGGCATCAATATGTATCGAGAGCATATCAAACCAACGGTGAGAATTCACTACCATATTCAAGATGCTGGAAAAGTAGTCAATGTTGTTCCAGATTATGGTAGAATTTGGGTCAGAGTACGAGATACCAAGCGAACAGGAATGGAATTGGTGTATAATCAAGTCAAAAAAATGGCAGCAGGAGCAGCTATTATTGCTAATGTAGAGCATGAAGTGAGTTTAATATCAGGTATTCATGAAGTATTAGTCAATAGAACAGGTGGCGCAAGATTACAAGAAAATCTAGAATTTTTAGGCAACATTGAATATACGGAAGCAGAAGACGCTTTTGGCAAAGGGATTCAAAAAGCAACGGGAAAACCTGAGGTTGGAATGGATACAAAAATCAATCCTTTAGAAGAAACACAAGAGCATCCAATGGGTGGTTCGACTGATGTTGGCGATGTTAGTTTTGTGGCACCAACCATTAGATTGAGCGCAACCACTGCACCTAAAGATACGCCTTGGCATAGTTGGGCAGTTGTTGCTTGTGGTGGTATGTCTATTGGTCATAAAGGAATGGCTTATGCAGCTAAAGCACTCTCTATGACGATGGTAGATTTATTTGAAGACCCTGAATTAGTAAAGGAAGTGAAGAAAGAATTTAAAGAGCGATTGGGCGATTACAAATATAAAGCGATGATTCCAGAAGGACCTCCGCCGTTGAATACTGGGTACTAATCTCGGTAATGAGTCTAGGGTTGAAAAAATCATAAGTTTTTGACAATTTAACCTGTATTGTTGCGATGTTACCATGTTGCCTTGTTGTCGATAGAACATGGTAACAAGGCAACATGGCAACCTTAGATATTAGTTGTCACTCATTTATGAATAAAATCACTAGACTCCATACATTTTAGAAAACAGTAGGCATTCCCAACATCATAAAAAATCAATAACCGTGAAATACCAACCAATTATAAAAAGAAGAAACTTCTTAAAGAAAGCAGCTACTTTTTCTTCTGTGACGCTGCTTCCATCTTCTGTTTGGGCCTTAATAAAAAAGGATACTTTACGAACCGCACATATTGGTGTTGGGGGAATGGGGATGGCAGACCTTAAATCAATTGCTTCCCATCCATCAGTTGCCGTTACTGCCTTATGTGATGTTGACGCTAAAAATTTAGCCGCTGCCAAAAAATTGCATCCGAATGCCCAAACCTTTTCCGATTATCGAAGATTATTCGACCAATTAGGAAATGCCATAGATGCGGTTATCGTCTCCACGCCTGACCATACCCATGCGCCAGCTTCTATTATGGCAATGAATAGGGGTAAACCTGTTTATTGTCAGAAGCCATTAACACATCATGTTTCAGAAGCAAGAGCTATGAGAAAATTGGCGAAAGACAATAATTTAGTGACTCAAATGGGTATTCAAATCCATTCTTGGAATCAATATAGAGGAACTACTCAATTAATACAATCTGGAATCATTGGTAAAGTCAAATGTGTAAGAGCATGGTCTAATAAAAATTGGGGATATGATGGTCTTGCACCTACAGGAGAAGACCCCATTCCTGCTAATTTGGATTGGAACCTTTGGTTAGGAACTTCCCCCAAAAGAGTTTATAAGGATAAACTATACCATCCAGGTCAATGGCGAAAATTAGTAGATTATGGTTGTGGAACTTTGGGAGATATGGGCGTTCATATTTTTGATACGCCTTATTCTGCTTTAGCCTTGGATGTTCCAAAAACTATAAAAACTAAATGTAGAAAACCGACTGGCTTTGGTCATCCCGAAGAAAACATAGTTAGCTATGAATTTCCAGGCACAAAATATACGACCGCCTCTCTAAATTGGGTATGGTATGATGGAAAGAATGCGCCTAAAAAACATAAAGATTTCAAATTGCCCAATCAAGATAAATTACCCAGTCAAGGAGCTATGTTTATTGGCGAAAAAGGAAGATTATTATTACCACATATTGATTTTCCCAAATTAATTGTAAATGGAAAATATGAACAATTTGATTTTCCTGAAATGGAAAAAAACAATCATTATCATCAATTTGTAGACGCTTGTATGGGTAAAGATGAATGTAGTGCGCCTTTTTCTTATGCTGCTAGATTAAGTGAAGCTATCTTATTAGGTGTAGTCGCCAGTCGTTTTCCTAAGAAAAAATTACATTGGAATAATTCGACTTCTACATTTAGGGAAAAAGAAGCCAATCATTTTTTGGGTGGGACTTATCGTACATTTTAAATTTTCCACACCGTAAAATACTTCGCTTGATAATTATCCGTGTCCCTTTATTCATCTACATTATAAAATCACTACCACAGGTGAATAAAGGGACACGGATATTAGAGGTAATAGTAACCTTCATTATATCATTTTTTTAGTTGATACTCTATCAATAATAACCAAAATCTAAAAACTAATGAAATCTAAATATTTATTACTCGCCTTTTTATCTTGTTTTTTCAATCCACTATTCAGTCAATTAAGTCATCGGAATTTAATCGTTGAAGGCGCTGCTTCCACACAGCTTCAAGTGATAAATAGTAGTTCAGAATTTTTAATTGTTGCGAGTCCAACCATTTCCTATTTTATTACCGATAAATTTGTCGCAGGTGGCGGTTTTCAAACAGCAATTATTCCTGAAACAGGGACTAATTTTGGACTAAATGCTACAACAAGGTATTATTTCAGCAATCAAGCTTATAATGCTTGGTTTGCCGAAGGTAATTTAGGTTTTTTAACTGGAGGAGGTTTCAATCTAATTACTGGTGATATTGGCATTGGATTAGACCTATTTTTAAGCCCAAATATTGCTTTAGAAAACACCTTCTCTATTGGTTTTCAAAAAGAGGAAGATGTACTTGGCAATACCATTGTTTTTCAATTAGGAACTGGTCTGAAATTTTTCTTTGACAGGATGCCCGAAGGAGCAGAAGAAGGCAGAAATGGTATCTTAGAAAAAGGCAATTTATTCTTAGGAATGACTGCTGGCGATATTCAATTATTTTCTCGAAATGGCAATCAAAATAGCACGGTAACTCTCAGTCCAAATATTGGAAAATTCTTAACCAATAATTGGGTACTTGGTGCTAATCTTACCCTACAAAATAGAAGCTTTAATGGGGCAAACTTCTTTAGTTTAACTACTTTACCTTATGTTCGATACTATGTCAATGCAGCAGAAAAAAGGGCTGTGCCATTTGGAGAGGTTGGCGGCGGCATCCAATTGACAACCGTTAGTGGAGATAGAATCATCAATCAAACACAAACAAATCCAGTAATCTTTGCTGGCGTAGGGTTCAATTATTTTCTTCGCCCCACAATAGCTTTTGAAGTCAAGGGAAGTTATAATTATTTCAAACAAACGGATTTCTTTGATACAAATATCATTAGTATCAATTTTGGCTTTCAATTCTTTTTTAGAAAGGAATAGATTGCAAATAAGTGGTATCTGACATTAGATTCTTAGGTGGTATCAAATGTATTCATATTACCCTGATACCTAGCACCCAATATTGAAAATAGCCTAAATTTAATCTTGTCCAAGTAGATAAAGTAGATAATAAAATACATAAATTCATTTATTCTTATTCCTCCTCTACTCCTCTTTTTTTCAATTCCGCTATATATTTTCGATGTGCAGCTCTTCCCTTCTCCGTCAAATATGGATAAAGAATTGCAAAATTAGATTCCATTCCTCTAAGAACTGTATTTCCTGTTTCTCCTCGAATATTCATTTGGGCAAACCAAAAGTGATTATTAATCCAAATTTGTTGGGCTAATTTTTCATATAAACCTGGCATATCTGCTGGTTCTGGTTTCATTGAACCTCTTCCAACCGCCAAAAAATTAAGGTTTTTGATAATCAAAATAGCTTCATTCAATCGATCCTGAAATCCTTCTTTTAACACTGGATAAGACTGGAGGATATTATAGGTATCGAGATAAAAGAATTTAAATGTTTCTTCAAATTCAAAATAGGAACGAGTAATTTCTAAGCTCTGCCCTTCTGCGCTCATCAACACTTTATTACCATAGACTTTATCCTGTAAAACAGTAATCATATAATCACACACTTCATAAACTAAATCTTGCTTCGTTTTAAAATGATAATTAAAATTACTTAGACTCACTTCCGAAGCCTTTGCTATATCTTGATTCCGCACAGTAGAAAGCCCATGTTCGTTAAATTGCTCAATTGCTGCCAAAATGATTTTCTTCTTTGTCTTATTCATAGTATGCTAGTTATAATTAAATTGTTAGAATTCGTAGTTTGAAGGGTAAAAAAAGGTCGTTTTTATTACTAATTTAAAAACACTTCCTCAAAAATCATGCATTTCTTTTAAAAAACATAGTATCTATAGTATTTTTTCCAATTAAATTATATTTAAAATATAGTTATTTCTTCATTTTCAGTATATTGCATCCAAATTTATAGATAAAAATTAATTAACCATTACAAAAACCATCCTTTTGAGTAATTCTCCTAAAGAAGTAACACATTATGAAGTGGCTATTATAGGAGCAGGATTTGCAGGCTTAGGTGCAGGTATTCGCTTAAAAATGACGGGTTCTACCAACTTTATTATATTTGAAAATTAACTAAGAAAGTAAAGGCTAGAATGTCTAAAGTGGCTTTATCCAATGACGGATTAAATTTCCAATCAAAACCAGCAATTATAGGCCTCCCTTATATACGCGTTTTCCAACATCAAGAACAATTTTATAGTTTTGCCATGCCTGGTTTTTTCTATCGGTCAAAAGATGGTTTAAGTGGTTTTGAAGTTAGAAATCGTTGGTTATTTGATACGAATGTTCGACACGCTGCACTTTGGAAAAAAGGAAAGGATTTGTATATTTTTTACAGTCGAGTTGGAGATGCACCAGAACAAATTTTATATACCAAAGTGGATATTAGTTCCACCGATTGGAATGATTGGCAAGCAGAACGGGAGCAAGCATTATTAAAACCTGAATTGGATTGGGAAGGAGCGAATGAAAAAATAGAACCTTCTATGCGTGGTGAAATGGGGGTAAAAGTGAATCAGTTGAGAGACCCTGCTATTTTTGAAGAAGCTGGGCAATTATACCTTTTATATACAGGTGCGGGGGAACAGGCAATTGGGATTGCAAAATTGGAGGTAACATAACTCTTTGAGTTGTGAAAAGGTCCGATATTTCAAGTCCAGACTTGGAATCCATATCTTGTCGTCTCCAGACGACGATAATTAAAAAGTTATTTTTTAAAGACATTCATTATTATCTGCATAACAAAAAAATATATTAAATTTAGGCTTCCTCTAAATATTCCTATTAATGTACCTACTAAAATACCAATAGATAATCAGCTAAAAAATTGATATTTTAAAAATTACTATTATGCCTAATATTAAATAAAATTATTAGGCTATATTACCCGAAAATAAATATAAAATATAAAATTCAAAATTTAAAAGTACGCACTTTATCGACTTTTAAATTTAAGATTTTCAATTTTCAATTTTAGATTAAAAAATGACCATACTATATATACTCCTAACCATTCTAGCGATCGTCTTAATCGGCGCATATCTATTCATCAATTCAGCCCCTCCTTTACCTAAAGACGTGGATGTAATGATTCAGAAAATTAAAGCCGAAGGTATTCCTGAATTTATCACAGGTCGAACGGATGTAGCTAAAAATGGCGAAGTTACGATTGGTTATGAAGTAATTGACAGCCCAGCCTTTAATCAAGAAACAATTGTCCTCATTTGTGGACATACCCAAATTTTATTAGATTGGCCCGATTATTTTTATCAGCCTTTGGTAAATGCGGGCTATAGAGTAATTCGTTTTGATAATCGAAGTGTAGGGTCCTCGGATTGGCTTCCGAATTATGATAAAAAGAATCCATACTTATTAAAAGATATGGCCAAAGATATCTTATCTATTTTAGATAAAGAAAGTATTGAAAAGGCACATATTATTGGCATGTCAATGGGCGGAATGATTGGGCAACGATTGGCGATTAGTCATGCTGAGCGGGTTTTATCCTTGACTTCTATAATGTCAACTGGTTTCTTCTTCGACCCTGCTCTAACCAACGTGCCTAAGGATTTTTATCGAAATTTAATTGCGGTTAGTTTAAAATATCCAATTGGTTCAAAGAAGGAAGCGACTATGTTGAAATTGAATTTAGCGATTCGACAGTTACAAGACGGAAAAGGGGATTATGAATTAGATAGAAAATTGGTTATCCAACGGGGCATGTATGAATTGAATAAACGTAGAGGGTATAATGTCAAAGCGACCGACCACCATTCATTAGCGATTGAAAAATCTGGTTCTAGATATGCCGAATTGGGGCAAATTAGCGTACCAACTTTGGTGATTCATGGGACAACTGACCCATTGATAAAATTTGAACATGCTCAGAAATATGCACCGATGATTCCAAATGCTACTACCCTATTTATTGAAGGCATGGGGCATGATTTGCCACTTATTTATATGCCTAAAATGATGAAGGCTATTTTGGGAAATTTAGTAAAAGCAAAGATAAAGATTGTCTAGTATGAGTTTAACCTTAATTCCAATTATAGAAATTTATTTCGGTGATAATTCTATTCCCCATCCAGATGAATTTTGGTCAAAAAAACCGAATGAATGGGAAATATATAGAAAGAAATGTCAAGAAAATTATGGCTTTTACGATACACTAAAGCCCATTGAAAAAGGAAGTTCATTTTATCGTCTACAAGATTTGTCTAGTAATGCAATTGAGATGATAGTGCTAAAAAAATTAAATGAAATTAAAAAACTTGGTGGCACCATTCCAGATAGTATATGCCCACTATATGGAGGATTTCTTTTAAAAGAAAAAGATAAATATTTATATTTTCCTTATAATGTTGGAGACCTATCAGATTTACATCATTGGGAAAACATAGCTAATGGAATTTTAGAAAATTATTTTATAGGGTTTCATAACCCTGGTTTATCTCAAACTGCAAGTAGTATTATTTTTAGTTTCGGAAATGCCCGATTACCATTTGATCATACCGACTTTACTATCAAAAAATCTGCATTAAAAGCGGCTATTATAAAAACAAAAGAAGAATTCAATACTTTCGAACAAAGAATTGAAGGGCTAAATTTACCATATAAAATTGAAAACCTAGGGAAGAAATTATTGTACGACGCCCACTCATAACTCATCATTAATAACTCATAACTAAAATACATGAACTCCTACTATTTCACAGAAGAACACGAATTATTCCGCCAAAGCCTAAGAGCATTTATTGACAAAGAAGTCCAGCCTAATGTTGACCAATGGGAAAAAGACGGGCAAGTATCTAGAGAATTATGGACAAAGATGGGCGACATGGGCTTTTTAGGCTTGTCTTACCCAGAAGAATATGGCGGAATGAATGTAGATTATTTTTACGATGTCGTCTTCAACGAAGAGTTAGGTCGAGTCAATTCTGGTGGATTTCAGATTGCGCAACAAGTGACCCAATATATGGCAGGGCCTTATGTCCTAAAATATGGGTCTGATTATCTAAAGAAAAAATATTTACCTGGGATTATTTCTGGGGAAAAATTATGTAGTATTGGCATCACCGAACCAGGGGCAGGGTCAGATGCGCAGAATATTCAAACCAAGGCAATTCGAGCAGGAGACCATTATATTGTCAATGGTGGTAAGACTTTTATTACCAATGGTATTTATGGCGATTTTATCGTTACGGTTGTTAAAACAGACCCAACTGCTGGCGCTAAAGGCGTCAGTTTATTGGTCATTGAACAAGCAATGGAAGGTGTTTCGACTCGGAAATTAAATAAATTGGGTTGGCATGCTTCGGATACCGCAGAAATAAGTTTTGACAATGTTAAAGTCCCCGTCGAAAATTTAATAGGTTTAGAAGGTAAAGGGTTTGCCTATTTAATGAATGGTTTGCAATTAGAACGAACTTGTTTTGTGCCTAGTTCTGTCGTTTCTATGGAAGTAGCAATTGACAAGGCGTTGCAATATATGTCTGAACGATATGCTTTTGGTAAACCAATTAATCAATTTCAGGTACTTCGACACAGAATTGCGCAATTAGCCGCAGAAGTAGAAGCTTTAAAAGCCTTCGGTTATTATTGTGCGAATTTATATGGCAATGGCGTGTATAATGTAAAATTATGTTCGATGGCAAAATTGATTGCTACCGAATTACAAGAAAAGGTAGCTACCCAATGTTTGCAGATGTATGGCGGCTATGGTTTTATCGAAGATTATCCGCAAGCAAGAATGTATCGAGATGTTCGAGTTGGCACTATTGGTGGTGGTTCGTCAGAAATCATGCGAGAAATCATTGCCAAAATGATGATTAATGATGTCAATTATGCTAAAGCACCACAGACAAATAAGGGTAAGGGAGTTGGCGGTGGCTTAATTGCTTATTTCACCGAAGAGCATGATTTATTTAGAGAAACCTTCCGAGCTTTTTTAGAAAAAGAAGTTCGACCAAATGTGGACCAATGGGAAAAGGACGGGGAATTGCCAAGAGATATTTATAAAAAGTTTGGCGAAATGGGCTTTTTCGGTCTGTCTTTACCAGAAGCATACGGAGGAATGGGCGGCGATATTATGTACAATGTCATCTTCGATGAAGAAATAGGTCGCATGAATTCTGGTGGTTTTGGTGCTTCTATTGGCGCACATCCACTATTGGCATTGACGCATTTAAATGCAGAAGGAACGGAAGCACAAAAGCAAAAATATTTAGTCCCAGGGATTAAAGGAGAAAAAGTCGGTTGTTTAGCGATTACCGAACCTTTTGGGGGGTCAGATGTGCAAGCGATTCGGACAACAGCAGTTAGAGAAGGGAATTATTTTATTGTCAATGGATCTAAAACTTTTATTACCAATGGGGTTTTAAGTGATTTCTTGATAGTTGTGGTTAAAACCGACCCAAATGCGAAAGGTGCAAAAGGGATTAGTTTATTAATCATGGATAGAGATTCGAAAGGATTGAGTGCGACGAAGTTGGATAAATTAGGCTGGCGAGCATCTGACACAGGAGAAATTGCTTTTGATAATGTCAAAGTACCTGTAGAAAATTTATTGGGCGATGAAAATCGAGGTTTCTTCTATGTGATGGAGCATTTTGTTTCTGAACGATTATCTTTAGCCGTTGGTGGATATGCCGCTTCTGAATACGCTTTAGAATTGACTATTCAATACTTAGCCGAAAGAGAAGCTTTTGGTAAAAAACTCAACCAATTCCAAGTATTGCGGCATAGAATTGCACAAATGTCTACCGAAGTAGAACTGGTCAAACAATTTACTTATAGCCTTTATAGAAGATACATGGATAAAGATTATTTGGTCAAAGAATCTTCTATGGCAAAATTATTAGGCACCCAATTAGCCGATAATGTCATGACCCAATGTTTGCAAATGTTTGGCGGTTATGGCTTTATGGAAGAATACCCAATGGCTCGACTATTTAGAGACCATCGTTTAGGTCAAATTGGTGGTGGTACTTCTGAAATCATGTGCGAGATTATTGCTAAAATAATGATTGAAGGGAAAGGATATGCGAAGCCTAAAGTGGAGAAATTGGAGTATGCGTAAGCGGGTTGCGAGTTACGAGTTGCGGATTGTCCTCGTAATGAAATACCTCAAATTCAATAAAATTTAAAAATTTCTATAGAGCGAACGAAAAGTAAAAGTCATACTATACAATTATCTAAAAAGACCATATTCGATGTTTGAAGTTGGAAACCAATATTTTTAAAGTTTTTAACTTTTTTAGTTAATCATACATATATTAGGAAAAGGCTTTTCGTCCCCTTTAATCATTTCCGAAAAATAAAAAATGTCAAAAAAATACACCGCCTTTAGAGTTACCGAAGTAGCCGAAAAACAATTTGAAACATCTGTTGAAGAATTGTCTATGGATGATTTGCCTATAGGTGAAGTCTTAATCAAAGTGGCCTATTCTAGTTTAAATTATAAAGATGCCTTGTCTGCAAGTGGCAATAAAGGCGTTAGTCGAAACTTCCCACATACACCAGGTATTGATGCGGCTGGAACTGTTGAAGTATCCGATAGTGATGATTTTAAAAAAGGAGATAAAGTCCTAGTAACTGGTTTCGATTTAGGCATGAATACCGCTGGAGGAATGGCAGAATACATCCAAGTACCTGCCGCTTGGGTCGTGCCTTTACCAGAAGGGTTAGGTCTAAGAGAAAGTATGGTTTATGGAACAGCAGGTTTAACCGCTGGGCTGTCTGTTTATCAATTGATTTATCAAGGCATTAACCCCGATATGGGTAAAATTGTGGTCACAGGGGCAAGTGGTGGCGTTGGCAGTATGGCAGTTGCTATTTTAGGCAAATTAGGCTTTGAAGTCGTCGCTGTTACAGGCAAAGAAAGTGCGCATGATTTATTAAAGTCTTTAGGTGCAGCGGAATGTATTGGCCGAGATGCCTTAAATGATGAGTCAAGACGACCTATATTAAAACCGTTATATGCAGGTGCAATTGATACCGTTGGTGGTAATATGTTAGCAACCATTTTAAAAACGCTTCAATATAATGGCGTGGCTACTTGTTGTGGGTTGGTCAACTCCCCTACGCTATCGACTTCTGTTTTTCCCTTTATCTTGAATGGTGTCCGATTAGTTGGGATTGATTCCGTACGATGTGATATTAATTTACGAAAAGTGGTTTGGAATCATTTTGCGGATGATTGGAAAGTGGATTATCCAGAAGGATTAGTAGAGGAAGTTGGATTGGATGGATTGAGTGATAAAATTGCTAGTATCTTGAAAGGGGAAATTGCTGGGCGAGTGGTTGTGAAATTGTAAGTACAAGGCGGTTGTTTCCCACAACCACCTTGTTTTTGCTTCATAAACACAGCGGCTGTGGGAAACAGCCGCCGTGTATTCATCAAACTGAATATTTTAATTGAATAAATCAACCAAAGATAAAAGCGCATTCTTCATCAAATTCTACGAAGAAAGCATTCCTTTTCATAAATTTTTAGGCTTGAAAGTGCTGGAATTAAAAAAGGGCTATGTCAAAATGCGCTTTCCCTTACGACCAGAATTAATTGGCAATGTACTATCTGGTCATTGGCATGGAGGCGTCATTGCAACCGCTTTGGATGCGGCTGGTGGAATGGCTGCAGCTAGTTTATTAACATCCGTGGAAGATAAATTAGCTACTTTAGATATTAGAGTGGATTATTTAAAACCGAATAAAGGAGAAGGGTTAATAGTGACAGGAGTAGTCATTCGGGCTGGTAAAAGTAGCATTGTGACCAACTTACAAGCATTTAATGAAGAAAGTGAGGAATTAATAGCGGATGGGCGAGCTGTTTTTAGTGTTCGAAGAAAAGAGTGATAAGTTATAAGTGATGAATAGGGCATAGAATGAATCCTACAGATTTTAGTGGACACTTTTCTAGTCTATTCAGAATTGAGTAAACTCATCACTCACCACTTATAACTCATCACTAATATTAGCTTCGTTTCAAGAAGCTAAAAAAGCCACCACTTTTTTTAGTTTTAACTGCTTCCATCGCTGCCAATTCTTCTTCGGTAGGTGGAGGAGACCATTTACCCCCACAGTCACTACATTTAGCGGGTAATTCCTCCATTGGTGCGCCTAAGAAAGCGCCTACTGGTCGTACTTTATTGCCACAACTGGTACAATCTTTAGCCGTAGGATAAGGGTCTGGATATAATAATTTTTTACGAGGATCCAAAATATTACCACCTTTGAGCATTTGGTGATTTTTAGCATCTTTTAAACCAAAGAAATATTTATCCGTTCCTTCTATCCAAAAAGCGCCTAAGATTATTTTATTTTTTTTCATACTGTTTTATTTTGACTAAATAATGTTACATAATTTTTAAATTTCTTTAATAAAAGTAATAAAATTTGTTAATAACCCTAAAAATAAAGTATAAAATTGGCTATAAAAATTTTTATGGTAACCTATAACCAACTTCGCAATCAAACAAAATGCAAAAATTAGCACTTAGTATCAAAATATTATACGGATTAGGTTTTGCCTCCAGAGGCATTAAAGATGGCTTATTCCAGCTCTTTCTCTTTTTTTATTTTAGCCAAGTTTTAGGTTTAGATGCAGAGTTGGCAGGACTTTCCTCTCTAATTGCATTAGTTTTTGATGCAGTTTCTGACCCCTTAGTTGGGTTAATTTCGGATAAATGGCAATCTAAAAAATGGGGGCGGCGACATCCATTTATGTTTGTTTCGGCTATTCCTTTAGGGGTTTTTAGTTGGTTGTTATTTTCTCCGATGGAAGGCTTAGGTCAAAGTGGTTTATTTTGGTGGTTAACAGGTTTTAGTGTTTTAGTTCGATTGGCACTTACTTTATTTGCCGTTCCTTTCATTTCTTTAGGCGCTGAATTAAGCACAGATTATAAAGAAAGAACTTCCATTACGGCTTCCAGATTAATGTTTGCCGCTTTTTTATCGCCTGTTGTAATGATTATTGGCTATCTAGTCTATTTTGTACCAACTGCTGAATATGCTAATGGGCTATTAAATAAAGCCGCTTATCCCAAATTTGCTCTTTTATGCAGTATTTTAATGGTGGTTTTTATTTTAATCAGTACTTGGGGTACTAGAAAAGTCATTCCTCATTTACCAAAACCATCCGCTTTTCAAAATCAAATGACTTCGGGGCAATTATTAAGCAGTTTAGTGACCGCTTTTAAAATGCCTTCTTTTAGAAGTTTGGTTTTATTCACCATGTCTTTATATGTAGGCTTAGGCATTGGCATTATATTCTCCCCTTATTTTGGCCCTTATTATTTTGGCTTTACCGCTCAAGAAATGGCGGTTCTACCGATTAGTTCGGCACTTGGTGGCGTTTTGTCTTTAATAATTGCCCCAAATTTAGGCGACCGCTTAGATAAAAAACAAGCCACTATTTTAGGCACAATCCTATCAGGCATATTTTTCACCCTTCCTTTCAATCTAAGATTATTGGGTCTTTTTCCAGAAAATGGGTCTGAGTACGTCTTGCTGGTTTATTTTATAACCTTAGTGATTGCCTATACTTCCTTATGGATTGCTTTTAGTATTGCTGCTTCGATGATGGCAGATGTTGTAGATGAATTTGAATTACAATCGGGTAATCGTCAAGAAGGATTATTCTTCTCTACTCTGTCTTTTTCCCATAAAATGACGACGGGTGTCGGTACTTTTATAGCTGGTTTGTTATTAACTTATATTGCTTTCCCCAAACAAACGGATATAGCAGATGTACCTCTATCAGCCATTGAAGGTTTAGGTATAATTGGCGGACCTCTTTTATTGGTTTTATATATGGTCGCTGTTGCTTTCCTTTTCTTTTATCCGATTACGAAGACTCGGTATCAGGAAATTCGCAAGGGATTGGATGCTAAGTAAAATTTTGACAAGATAATTCCTAACATGAAATACTTCGGTAGAAAAGTGTTCCACGTTAGGAATTATCTTGTAAATATTTTCTAATAATTAGTCTCGATTCAACCACCAACCTAACCAAACGCCAACAATTCCCCATTGCACTACTGTATCAATCAATTCAGGAATAGAATTAGATTTAAACCAAATACTATCCATATAACTAATGGTCATATAGCCAATAGCGCCAACCATTAAAGAGGCAATAATGGAAGTTTTCATATCTAAATCTTTCATTCGTACTAAAAGCCAAATCAGCAAAAAGACGGATAAAAAATCTACCAGAAACCCTCTGGCTAAATTAGACCCAAAAGTTAGTTCGTAAGCATGGTGGTAATTTATTTGCGCCCAAGGCTTTCCTTCTGTATCTTTTGCCATTTGTTCCTGTGCATCACCTCCTGCATCCAATGGCAAGCGAGGTATAAAATATTCTCCTTCAGGTACTTTATTAGCTGCTAGTGCTTCTAAAATAGCATCTTGCTGAGGTAAATGCTGCATTTGAGAGCTGTGTAAATTACCAGGTCCAAAAGAGATAAATTGCCAAATAAATAGGATTAGGCCACCAACTAAGGCGCCAATTAATTGCTTTTGCATTGCGTTTTGTTTTGATAAAAAATAAAAAATTCATCACAAAATACAAATTATTTTAAAAAAACAAAAACAAAAACAAATATTTTACTAAATCGTAAATGATATTTCTTATAATGTAGCTATCCCTTCAAGGATTCCATTTACTCCGCCTTCAAACTATCAGTCGGATTTGCCAAAGCAGCCTTAAAAGATTGTCCACCGACCGTTAAAAAAGTAATCAATAAAACCAACAAGCCAGAGAAAACAAAAGTCCACCATTTTATATCAATCCGATATTCAAAATTATTAAGCCATTGCTCCATTTGAAAATAGGCTATAGGTGCTGCTATTAATAAGCCGATAAGCACTAAGTAGAGGAAATTTTTAGATAATTGTAGGACAATATTAAAAGTAGAAGCACCCAATACCTTTCGAATACCAATTTCTTTAGTCCGTTGTTGGGTCATGAAAGTCGCCATCGCAAAAAGTCCTAAACAAGCTATAAAAATGGCCAAGGTAGCAAAAGCACTAAATAATTTACCGACTCTATTTTCAGCAATATACATATTCGCAAATTCATCGTCTAAAAAGGTATACCGAAAAGGCTGCATAGGTGCAAACGTATTCCACAAGGCTTCTGTTTTCGTGATTAAATCATCCAAATTTTTTCCATTTGCTTTAACAGAGATAACTGAATTACTTACCGCTAGGAATAAACCTAAAGGTTCAATTTCTCCCTTTAAAGATTCATAATTAAAATCTTCTACTACGCCAATGACGGTGTAAACATCAGGGAAGAAAGGACTTCGAATTTGTTTGCCAATAGGATCCACCAAACCTAGGCTGTGCAAACGAGGCTAAAAAGTTCCCCAACTTTTTACAAGAAAAATCAAGCTGCTCTGGCCTTGTTTACACTTAATTTTAGGTGTTTACATTGGACTGTTTCCAATGCTTTTTTTGTT
>Ga0129327_10000544_pt1 | contig 22528 bp, 14 predicted proteins | sample CPBDNA_6_FD_111799 | JGI IMG/M metagenome (GOLD analysis project Ga0129327, IMG submission 111799) | Freshwater to marine salinity gradient microbial communities from Chesapeake Bay, USA - CPBay_Spr_31_0.8_DNA | ecosystem: Environmental > Aquatic > Marine > Coastal | place: USA: Chesapeake Bay... | reverse complement strand
GGGTCCTGTGAAACTTGCTGGTAAACCTAATATAGTTCCTGCTGTATCTGTTACCACCCATTGAGAATTACCGCCTGTGTTGCCGCTTAAGGCAATGCTGTCTGCTGGAATATTATCCGCTGTCCCGTCTACACAGAAGCTAAACGGTCCGCCTGTTAAAGTGCCGCCCATCGCATCACATGTTACTGCATCAATTCTAGTAAATGTCAAAGTCCCCATACTAGGAATAGCACCATTAACTAATAATGGTCCATCAGTAATCATCGTAATTGTTCCTTGAGGATTAGTCGCTTGATTAGAAGAAGCAAAGGTTGCCCCACTATCTGAACCCGCGTCATAATTAACGACTTCAATAGTTTTGGAACTTAACCAATCGCCATTTTCAAAAAGATTCAAATCTCTGACCCCTACAAACCAATCTGGGCTTGGGGCAATCATTGTTGTGATACTTACTAAAGGATGAGAATTTTCAATAGCAAATTCTACTGCAACGCTTCCAGGAGAAGTACCAATACCACCGCCAGATACTAAGTTCTGTCCTTGACCACCATCTATAATTGCTTGTATTTCTGCTGTTAATGGACTTTTAGAACCGGTCTCTGCCATATTAATAATGCCTGGAGAAGCAGTTCCTCCCAATTCAAACAAAGCTACATTTGATGTATGGGTTAATCCGATTAATCCAGAAAAATGAGCATTGGAAGGAAAATCTGTTGGGTGAGTCGTTGCACTCCATGCAGCATTAAAGGTCACTTGATACCTAGCCGAAGAAGTAGAAGCCGGTGGAGGTGCAAGGGCACATTCCTGTGGATTTGTATTAGTAGACCAATCCGCTGCTGCCGCACCATTTCCAGATAAAGATAAAGATTCTCCAGTTGAAAAAGCTGCAACTGCATTACCGTCCCAAATTCCTTTTCCCGTGGCTAATGCTGAACGACCTCCTCCTGCTGTTCCCCATTCCAAATAAGAAATGATTTCTGATGCTTGCGAAAAGCCACCATTATTAGTAAGGTATAATCCTAATTCATCATCTGTATTACCAAAAATAGTTGTCGTTAGTACCACTTCCTCGCCCGCAGCTAAAAATAAGCTGCCACATTCAATTGTTAGCGTACTTAACGCTTCATAACTTGGTCGGTTGCAAATCCAATAGCTGGAAATGTCTACCGTTTCAGAACCTGTATTTCTCAATTCAAAAGAACCATCCGCAAAAACTTCACTAATCACCACTTGGGCTTGGGCAAAGTTTAAGTTGAGTAAAAAAAGGCTAAAAAGCCAATACATTTTTTTGTTTTTCAGGAAAGTTAGAAAAGAAGATGGTCTTTTCTTTTTTTCTACAGAATAGTAATGAGGTGTCATCATAAAAGAATAGATTTTAGGTTAGTGTAATGCTATACTTGCATAGTAAATCCCTTACTGCAAGGTTCAGTAATCAATTAATTTCTAAGAAAAAGTAGTCTTTAGTTATTAGTGCATAAGCTATAAAATTATCTAAAGTCTTTGCCTTTAATAAATTTGTGTATATACAAAATGGTTATAGAATTGCTAATATTAACGTATACTGATTTACCGATATTAAGTTTTATGGAAACAAAACTAAAAGAAAAAAGAAGGGAACGCAAATCAGAGAAAAAGTTGATGATTTTAAAAATATAGAATCTATCACAAAACTCACAAACTTATAATTACCTGTTAATTACATATCACAAAATTATCACAAAACCCAAACAATATGATTACGAAACAATATAAAGCCGAATCATATAATCAAAATTGGTCTTATAGAGGACAGAACAAAGAATAATAGAAAAAATCTGTAATTTTTTTGAAAATAAGCTTCAAAAAAGTATTTTACCCCTCTTTTCATCATAATAAACAAAACGAAATTTTTATGACACCTTTCGTAGCAGAATTTTTAGGCACTATGGTGCTAGTTTTATTAGGCGGCGGCGTATGCGCCAATGTAGCATTAGACAAAACCAATGGAAATAACTCTGGTTGGATTGTTGTTACCATGGGCTGGGCAATGGCAGTCTTTGCTGGTGTTTTTATTGCTTCACATGGTAGTGATGCTCACTTAAATCCAGCAGTGACTATAGGATTTGCTATGGCAGGAAAAATCAAAGGTACTGGTTTAATTATGCAATATTTAGCAGCTCAATTTTTAGGTGCCGCACTAGGTGCATTTTTGGTTTGGGTTCAGTATAAAGATCATTATGCAGAAACAGCAGACGGGCCAACTAAGTTAGGTACATTTGCAACAGCTCCTGCTATTCGCAATCCGCTTACTAATTTAATTGGGGAAGCAATTGCCACTTTTCTACTTGTTTTTGGTTGTTTTCATATTGCAGGAGCAACAGTAGGGGCAGAATCTGCTTCCTTGGGTGCGCTAAATGGCTTGCCTGTTGCTTTATTGGTCTTAGCGATAGGATTAAGTTTAGGTGGAAACACAGGTTATGCCATCAATCCTGCCAGAGATTTATCGCCTAGAATTATGCATGCTATTTTACCAATTCCTCGCAAAGGAGATAGTGATTGGGGCTATGCTTGGGTACCCGTTGTAGGGCCAATTCTTGGAGGTATTGTAGCAGCTTTAGTATTTAAAGCATTGGGTGCATAAAATCTATTAACGATACACTTAACTGTTCATTCGAATAGTTAAGAATAAACTAATTTTTTTGGAACTTTTGGGTAGCAAAAGATATTCTAACTAAATGAAAAATAATCTCCGTATTACTGCGCCTAAAAGTTCCATTAAAAACCAGCACTTAAAAGCCCTCCAATTCATGCTAATTAGCGTATTCGCTTTTACCATCATGAATACTTTAATTAAATACTTACAACATTTACCTGCCTTTGAATTAGTTTTCTTTCGGTCGATTAGTTCTTCTATTATTTGCTTTTTTTTATTGACAAAACAAGGCATTCCTGTTTTAGGAAATCAACGTAAATTATTAATTACTAGAGGATTAGTCGGTGTAACGGCTATGTTTTTATTTTTTGCAGTCATCAAATTAATTCCTTTTGGCTCAGCAGTTTCTCTTAGGTACATCTCTCCTATTTTTGCAGGTATTTTAGCTATTTTTATTTTAAAAGAACGAATCACGCCTTTACAATGGGGCTGTTTCTTCCTAGCATTTATCGGCGTTTTATTAATAAAAGGGTTTGATACAAGAGTGAGTTTTTTAGGTTTAGGCTTGATTATTTTATCTGCCTTTTTTAGCGGAATGGTTTACATCATTATTCGTAAAATTGGACAGCGAGACCACCCACTAGTTGTGGTCAATTACTTTATGTTTACTGCGACCTGTGTTGGTGGCTTATTTACTATTTTTAATTGGCAATCTCCTGTTGGCATAGAATGGGTAATCCTTTTAAGTATGGGGATTTTTGGTTTTTTTGGTCAATTATTTATGACCAAAGCCTATCAGATAGCGTCTATAGGAACGGTTGCACCTATGAAATATTTAGAGGCCGCTTTTGCCTTATTAGTTGGTTGGTTTTGGTTTGGAGAAGGTTATACGATTCTTGGATTAGTAGGAATTGGGTTAATCATATTTGGTATGCTGTTGAACATTTATGTTAAGAAATAAGTTACGGATATTAAATAGGTTCCTAGAATTAAATCGAGTGTGCTACAATTTAGTGGGTTTTATAAATGACAATGATTATATGGTTATATTACTATATAGTTAGCGTCTCATAAACAATATAAACATTCAACAATATAGCCATTGAAATTCCTTAAAAATAGACATACTATATTTATTTTCCACTAATCTGTGACACAATCAATCAATTAAATCAACCAACTCTGCCACAAATGCTATTAATAGACAAAAATTGAAGTAACTATTTTTTTTATAAAAATAGAGTAACAATTCTACTTTTTATCTCGTTTTTAAAAAGGAAAGACCACACTTCCCCAAAATCCAGTTTTAGTTCATCATTTAAAGTTCTTCTACTTTATCTAATAAGAACCATATCTACGAGTATTACCTTACAAATCATCATTTATTCCCTTTAAATTAAACACCTTCCTTCAAATCAAAATAAAAAGAAGTTGTCTAATTAAAATTATAATTTATCTAAAAGCTATTTGTTTGCCTAAAACTGGCTAATAGACTAAAAAACAATTAACAATAGTTTACAAATTTAACATATTAAAAATATTGGCATCTTTTTTGGACGCTAAAGAATTTGAAACTTGTGTTCAATTTTAGGTTTACAACTATTTATCAAGTTTCAATGTGAGTATGTAAGTTAGCGATAGTTCCTTTGGGGCTATCGCTACTTTTGTTTTAGCATGTTACGCTGTAGTTTCCAACTTCAATAACAAAAATCCAGCTTCCACATTACTGCCTTCTGTAGCATAAACTGCTTCCACTACTCCATCTTCGACTGCTTCAATCGTATTTTCCATTTTCATAGAAGATAAAATGACTAAACCTTCACCAGATTTAACTTCTTGCCCTTCTTTTACCAATACTTTGATAATTTGAGATGGCATTGGCGTTTCGTAACCGCCTGCTATTTTTTCCGCTTCTTTGACAGGAAATCGTTCTTTTTGTGTTAATGCGATATTCCCGATATTTTCATTGTGGACAAAATAGTCATTGCCATTTTGGGAAATATTAAACCCATATTGAATGCCATCTATTTCTGCTCTAATTATTTGGTCATCCGCAATAATTAAACTCGTAGCATAAGTAGCATCGCCAACATAGAAGTCAAATTGCTGTTTGTTTTGAGAGCGGTATCGCACTTTTAAATCGGCTTCCCCCATCTGATAATCTTCCGATTGAGGGGCATAAAAATTATTACGCCAACCTGATGGAATAGCCCGTAATAAAGTTCTCAATTTTTCCCGCTGTTGCCAACCATGTAGAGTAGCAGCAATCCCTGCTAAAGCATGGTCTTCTACACTCTTTTTAGCAATCGCATTTAAGTCAATTTTATTGGCAATAAAATGGGTGTTATAATTGCCTGCTTGGAAATCATCATTTTCCATCAAATGCAATAAAAAATCTTGATTGGTCGTCATGCCTTGACAAATCAAATTTCTTAACACATACTGCATCTTCCGCATTGCCCCCGACCGAGTTACATCATGTACAATAATCTTAGCAATCATCGGGTCATAAAAAACAGAAATTTCAGAACCACTTTTAATCGCTGTTTCCACTCGTAAACCGTCGACTGCTGGGTATTCAAATCGCTGAATGGTGCCTGTTACTGGTAAAAAATCATTGCTAGCATCTTCTGCATATAATCTAGCTTCGATGGCATATCCAGTTCCCTTTATATCGGCTTGCGTGACAGAAAGGGGCAAACCTTGCGCCGATTCAATTTGCATTTGCACCAAATCTAAACCTGTAACCTCTTCCGTTACTGGATGCTCCACTTGCAAACGGGTATTGACTTCTAAAAAGTAAAAATCGCCCGATTTGTCATCATAAATAAATTCGACTGTTCCTGCATTATCGTAGTCCAAAGCCTTAGCAGCATCCACCGCCGCTTTGCCCATTTTAGTCCGTAATTTTTCGTCCATGACAGGCGAAGGACTTTCTTCTATCACTTTCTGATATCGACGTTGAATCGAACATTCTCTTTCTAAAATATGAATGGCATTCCCATGCTGGTCGCCAAAAATCTGAAATTCTATATGCCTACCAGAAGCAATGTATTTTTCTACAATCAATTCATCGTCCCCAAAAGCACTTAAGGATTCTCTTTTAGCTGCTTCAATGGCTTTTTCGATACCCGCTGCTTCATGTACAATCCGCATGCCTTTTCCACCACCACCAGCCGTTGCTTTTAATAAAACAGGAAAACCCATTTTAATGGCTTCTTTCGTCAATCGTGCTATACTTTGGTCTTTCCCCTGATACCCTGGAACGACTGGCACTTTATGCTTTTTCATCAAACTCTTTGCCTTAGACTTAGACCCCATTGCATCAATTGCATTCGGGTTTGGCCCAATAAAAATTAATCCTTCAGCCGCACATCTTTTCGCAAAACCTACATTCTCTGATAAAAAACCATAGCCTGGATGAATGGCATTTGCCCCCATCTTTTTAGCCACATTGATGATTTTATTTTGGTCTAAATAAGAGGCTGCTGGGCTACTTTCTCCAATGAATACTGCGGCATCTGCTTGTTCGACAAACGGCGCACTTCGGTCTGCTTCGGAAAAAACAGCTATGCTTTTGATGCCCATTTTTCGGCAGGTTCGGATGACTCTGGATGCTATTTCGCCTCTGTTGGCTATTAGTATGGTGTTTATGTTTTTCATAAAATTTATATAACTCTTTTTCTTCTTTATTTAAATTCCTTTTCTTCGAACGAATTAATATAAAATATCAATTTATCTTTCTTAGTAAAAATACCCGATTCTATTTCTGAATTCTCTTGAATAATTTTTCTCGCAAATTCTTTCGCTTCTTCCAGAGAATTAAAAATATGAAAAATTTCGCCTTTCCCTAAACGCAATTCTTTATCTAGATTAAGAATATGACCTGTTTTTAATTTTGCTAAAAATAAAGCAACTTGATTAGGTTCTAATTTTGGAAATTTAATTTCTTCTTTCAAATTTAATTTTATTATTCCTATCTTCTATCTGCTCTTTCTAGAGTAAAATGCATGTAATTTTTACCTCTGGGAAACTCTGGGAAAGCTCCGTGTAACTTTGTGAAACAACTAAAAAAATGAGTTACTACACAGAGTTTCGCAGAGAAAATACAAGTAAACAGTACTATCAGAAAAAGAATTGATTTTCGACTCGAAGTTCGCCTAAAACTAAGAAGAGTCTTATTTTTGAAACCATTCGACTTTCCTAAAAATCAATTTCAACAAACCTAAAACCCCTATCAAAATTCCACTTAAAACGGCTAAATACTTCCAAGGCTCTTCCTTCACCCAATAAATTCGGACATTATCTATTGCCATGCTTCCTTGGATATATTCACAACCAGGATAAATCGCTAAAAAACTATCCACCATTTCCTGCGTTTCTAAAACTGGTTTACCTTGTTCTGGACATTGCGCTTTTATTTCGGTCAAGCCCATAAAAAAGCACAAACCAGGTATAAAAATTAAGTAGTTTTTGTTTTTCATCGGTATACGTTTTTATTAAACCAAGTACCCAATAATCCAATCATTAAACTCGGTATTACAATATAAAAAAACTCACTCTGTAAAACTTCCAATCCCCACTTACTAAAAAAATTGCCGATGCCTAGTGGAGATACTTGAATTAATTGCCAAGGTAAAAAATACCGTTCTGCACTAAAAGGCGCAAAAAAAGCAATCCCATTTCCACCATTGGTCAAAGCATCTAATAAGCCATGAGAAACAGTTGCTAAAAAATAATAACTGCCCAATTGAAAATGCTTTAGGAACCCTTTTTTTCGATGAAAAACGACCAATAAAACCAATGCCCATGTTATCGCAAAAAAGATAGAATGCGTAAATCCTCGATGGCTCCACATACTCTCCCATTGAATGTCGAATTCAAAGCCAATCACATCTAAATCTGGAATCATCGCGGATACGGCGCCTAATAGATAGACTTTTCGAGTCATTTCCGCTTTTGGGAATAACTTTCCGATGCCTATTGCGGCTATTGCATGTCCAAATACTGATGCCATTTTTTTACAGGATAACAGGATTTTTTATAAGATTTACAGGATTTGTGGTTTAGTTTAGTAACGGATAAAAAATAAGTTGGACATTTTGTATTTAATTCCCCACGAATTTATTCCCCCCACGAATTAAAGTTGTTCAAGTTATTTTTCCAGCGTTACTTAATCACAAATGTTTTCCATCATAACAGGGTTGATAAGCTATTCACCAACTATTCTTTTGCAATAACGGATGTTTTTACACTAAAAATGGTGGAAGCCATTAATCTTGTAAATTCTGCAAAATCCTGTCATCCTGTAGATTAGTGTCTCCAAACCCCATAACTATCCGCCCCTTTAATCGGCTGATTGTACAAAACAGCTAATGTAAACCCTAAATAATTCCGAGTCTCTCTAGGGTCTAATAAACCATCATCCCAAGTTTCAGAAGTCGAATGCCAAGCAGAAGCTTTACTATCTGCTTCTTGCATTAGCATTTGTTTTATCATTGCGCCCTGCTTTTCATCATAGGGTTTGCCTAATGATTTAGCAGAGGCTCTTTGAACGATTTCCATCACCCCAGCCAATTGTTCTGAACCCATGACGCCTAATTTAGCATTTGGATAAGAAAACAAAAATCTTGGGTCATAAGAACGGCCATTCATCCCATAATTTCCTGCACCATAGGAACTACCAATCATCAAGGTAATCGAAGGGACTTCACTATTGGAAACCGCATTAATCAATTTTGCCCCATTTTTGATAATCCCACCTTCTTCATAGGTTTTTCCGACCATGTATCCTGTGGTATTCTGCAGGAATAATAAGGGGATATTATTTTTATTGGACAATTGAATAAACTGTGCTGCTTTATTGGCCGATTCGGAAAAGATTACACCATTATTACCAACGATGCCAACTGGATACCCATTGATTTTTGCCCAACCTGTAATCATCGTATTACCATATTCTGGCTTAAATTCTGAAAACTTAGACCCATCTACTACTCTGGTTATCAACTCTCTACAATCAAATGGAATCTTTGGGTCGGGTGGTACTACGCCTAAGATTTCTTCCGCATCATATTTAGGAGCCTCAATTGGTCCTTCAGGAACAAAATGTGGTTTCGATACGTCTACGATTGCCATTAATTCTCTTGCTATACGAATACCATCCAATTCATCTTCTGCTAAATAATCCGTCACGCCCGAAACTCGACTATGCATTTCTGCACCGCCTAATTCTTCATCTGTAGCCACTTCATTCGTTGCCATTTTGACTAAAGGTGGGCCTGCTAAAAACACTTTAGCGTTATTCTTTTGAAAGATGGCAAAATCTGACATCCCTGGTACATAAGCGCCTCCCGCAGTCGCATTACCAAACACCACAGAAATAGAAGGTAAACCCATTTTAGAACGGCGAGATATTTCTCTAAAAGACTCGCCACCATAATTAAATATCTTTGCTTGGTCGGGTAAGTTGGCACCGCCGCTTTCTACTAAATTGACTGAAGGCAATCTATTTTCTCGGATAATTTGTCCGATTCGCAAACTTTTAAAAGTAGTATGATAATCTACCGACCCACCTTTTCTAGTCCCCACATTAGAAGATACCATGCATAATTTGCCCGAAACAAGCCCAATTCCACAAACATTCGTCCCTCCTGCACCGAATCCACCCTTTCGTGCCATTCCTGCCAAAGGTAATAATTCTAAAAAAGGACTGTCTTTATCCAAGAGCAATTCCAGTCGCTCTCTGGCTAATAATTTGCCTCTTTTTCTAGCCCGTGCAATCGACTTTTCTTTGCCTTGAAAGCGGCTTTCCTCCATCGCTACGTTATACTTTTCTAGTATTTTCTTCATGCCCTCAATATTCGCTTGATATTGTTGGCTATTGGTATTTATTTTTGAATGAAAGACTTGCATATTGTGATTGGTGATTGGTTGAATAGTGATTAGTAACTAATTAATTGGTCAAAAAATCATCAGCTGTGGTAAATTGTTTGTTTCCTTTTCTGAGCCAAAGATAAGGAATAGATTTTGTTTTTTAAGACAAAAAAATATTACTTTTTTTACCTAAAGGGAAAATTTTTGGAATAATTCGGTGTTTTCTCAGACAAGAATGTCTAAGGTACATTTTTTACATCGTCGTAATCATCTCTTCCTTCAGATGTTGTAAATCATTAAAGGTCAATAAACTCAATCGACTGCCCGAAAATAAGACTTCTGAAATAGCGGTGTTTCGCATCACTAAATTAAACCCCATTGTTTTTTCAGGACTTCCTAAATCCAACACCTTCCCTAACATCGCTGCGATACAGCCGCCAGAAGAAAATACAGCCACCGTTTTACCTTTTTCGTTGCCTTTCATCACTTTTTTTAGACCTCTTTCTGCGGTCGCTCGAAAGCCTGCAAAGGTTTGTGCGCCTGCTGGTAAATCAAATCCAAGGGTATTGGTCGCCCATAAATGGAGGTAAGTGACAACCATTTTCATTTTGGTTTTATGATTAGGATTGGCATCTAATTCCTCAAACCATGCTTTAAATTGAGGTTGGTGTATTTCTAAATCTTTCCGAACTTCTCCCATCACATCCATTCCTTCATATTCTTTTAATTCCTCGTATTCTATGGCTGTTGGAAAAATCAATCCTGCTGCCTCATAGGCTTCTTTGACTCTTTGGTAAGTTTGATGATGTCGTTTCAAAGGGCCAACATACACTTTATCAAATAATAATCCCTTCTTCGCATAGAATTCGCCTAAAGCAGTTGATTGTTGATGTCCGTGGTTGGAAAGGTTATCATAGTTTTTAGAAAGGAAAGAAGCTTGGGCGTGGCGGATAAGGAATAATTTGCTCAATTTATTAGGAGTTTTAGTAGGTACTTAATAAGGAGAAACGCTTTTTTATTAAGACACTCCAAAGTCTAAAAGACGCTTGGAGGTCTTTAATTTGCTGCAAAAGTAAATTTTTTCAACTTTCTTTTATGTAATTTCTAAAATTCAAACATCCTTTTTGTGTCAAACCTCTTTTCAAATCCAAATCTTAAATTTATGACCACCAAATTTAGCTACCCTTTTTTAGCAATTACGTTATGTCTTTTTCTTCTAACGAATTGTCTACTAGCACAAATAACTATAAAAGGTACAGTCTACGATGACACCAAAGAACCCCTAATTGGGGCAAGTGTGCTTATTAAAGGAACAACTATCGGAACAGTTACAAACATTGATGGAAATTTCAAATTGGAGAGTCCAGATAGTACGCCTGTTTTAGTGGTGAACTATACAGGATATAATAGCGAGGAAGTAAAAGTCACCAAAAATACCCCTATAAAAATCCAACTATCTGGAGGTGTTATGCTTTCCGAAGTAGTCGTTGCAAAAAGTATTAGTAGGGCTTATAAAAAGTCTTCACCTGCCAGTCATTCCGTTAGGTCGAGTGCAGATTATAGTTACGCCCCCGTTGAATCTGCTGCTCCAAGAAGAATGGATGCTAAACTAAGTGCCATTGCCGCACCTAAAAATGTACCGCTTGGATATGCTACAGAAAATGCAAAAGCAGGAATGCTCACCGCAGGCGAAATCAATGATTTCACCAAATGGGATTTATGGGAAGACATCGCCAAAGAGGATTTAGCCGAATGGCAACAACATTGGCAATATCAACCATTAGAAAGATATGCGTTGCAATTAACCAACGAAAAAGGATTTCCAGTAGTAGATGCCAAAGTAGCTTTAGTAGATAAAAATAATAGTATCATTCATCAAACTAGAAGTGATAATACGGGAAAGGCAGAATTATGGGCAGGACTATTCGACCAACAAATTGCTAAAAATAAGCGCTATAAAATTATTATTGACTATGGTACAAAACAATATACCATCAAAGAAGCCATCCCTTTTCAACAAGGCATGAATCATTTAAAACTACCAACTCCTTGTGGTGCACCCCAAAATCTAGACATCATGATGGTCGTAGATGCAACGGGTTCAATGGGCGATGAATTGTCCTATTTAAAAACAGAATTAACTGATGTCATTCAACAAACGCAGACCAAACATAAAGATTTAACCATCAACTTAGGAAGTGTGGTTTATCGAGACCATGCAGAAGAGTACCTAACAAGAAAAACTGCTTTTTCTACCGATATTGCCAAAACAATTAATTTCTTAGAAAAACAATCAGCCGCTGGTGGTGGTGATACCCCAGAAGCAGTAGAACATGCTTTATCCGCAGCTATTGACAGCACTAATTGGAGCGAAAACGCTATAGCAAGATTACTTTTTTTAGTGTTAGATGCCCCACCCCATCATTCGCCTAAAATCGTTCAGCAATTACATAATTTAGCTACGAAGGCAGCTGCAAAAGGGATTAAAATCATTCCAGTTACTGGAAGTGGGATTGGAAAAAGTACCGAGTATTTAATGCGTTGTTTGTCTTTGACGACCAATGGCACTTATGTTTTCTTAACGGATGATAGTGGGATTGGTAATCCACATATTGCCCCAACGACCGATACGTATAAAGTAGAATTACTAAACGATTTATTAGTTCGATTAATTGGTCAATATGCGACTGTCGTCAACTGTGAACAGCCTATTGCAGCCTTATCAAAACTAGAATTAATTGATGAGAAACCCGCTCTCGATAAAAAATTGGGGTTAAAAATTTACCCCAATCCAACAACCGGTCCATTGACTATTTCTGCTAAAAAAGAGATTTCGGAGACTTATTTAACCGATGCTACTGGTAAAATTTTAGTCCGTTTTCCAAAATGGAAGAAAGGCAAAAATAGGATTAATTTAGGGCAATATCCTTCTGGGTTTTATTTTTTACAGTTTAAAACGGTAGCAGGCATTATTAGTAAAAAGGTTTTGGTAAATCATCAGCTGATTGCTAGGAATTAATTTATGCCGTAAGACTGCTAGCACGGACTTTAGTCGTACTGATTACCCATATCTTTTTTGACTTTATTTAGGAGCTTTAGCTTCGACTCTGTCTGTAGATTTAGTTCTTTTTCCGATTTTTTAAAGGGGCTTTAGCCTCGACACTATCTAAATTACGGTGTCGGAGCGATGCTCCTTTAGGTATTTTATTAAATATATTGCATTTCTACAGACAGAGTCAGGGCTAAAGCCCTTATTTTTCCCACTTTCAAACTTATGAGTAATCAATACGGATAAATCCTGTGCTAACAGTTTTTTTTATACCCCCCTTGATAAAAAGCTAAAATTCCATAATTTTACGGGTTATGGAAACCAATTCAATCTTCGAGCATTTTCGCCGCCAAAAATCTGGGGACTCCAAAGCAAAAACGCATCCCAAAGTTTATTTTCAAATTGATTTTGATGATTATGGGGCTTACCTTTCTGTAGTCGATGGTAAAGGCAAGCAAATTGAAGTTAATTATTTAGGCTATAGTGGCGTTATCCGTAATCTCCTCCGATCTATCGAACAAATCACCGAGAAAAACAGCTTTGTCATTGATTGGGAAAAACCTGCCGAGCGTATTTACCTTTCCGAACATGACCATTTAGTGGATTTACTAAAAAGAACGCTGAATGTCGTCGATAAGGATATGAAGGCGCTAACCTTTTCGGACACTATTGGGCAATTAGCGATTCGATTGACTAAGGAAGAAAACATTGAGCGACTTGCTACCAATGAACCCTTTTGGAAAAGTGAGGTACAGTTAGTTGTTGACAATGAACGATTAGAGGACTTTCAATTATTAAATGAAGAAACGGTTCTTGTTGATAAACAAATCATTGATATTCAACCGCTTGGAAGTGGCTTTAAAAATCTCAATTATTTTCAAACAGAAATAAAAGAATCTGATACGACGGTCTTTTTCTCTTTATTATTTTCTTATTTAGAGAACATTCAATTGTCTTTTGCCGATTATCAAGTGATCTATAGCGAAGAGAAAATTTATGCGCGCCCAAGTTTAGTATTTGAAAAAGTGGATGTAGATGACTCTTTGTTTATGCGGGTTGGACAATCATTACCCGATTTGTCGGTAAGTGTGTTGGAACAATTTGACTTGTTTAAATATGCCGAAATTAATGAATTAGAAAAGCAGATTACGGTTAAATATATTGAACAAGACCCTTTGGAAGAAGTCACCCAATTGGTTAGTAAATTATTAAAAAAACATACGCCTCGGAAGAAAAAAGAGGAACGTTCCATTGTCGTTTTTGAGGATGGTTTATTTATTATTCCAAGAGAAGTGGCGAGTGGTTTTATTTATAAGGAGTTGGTCGAATTATTAACGCAATTTCAAGTTTTTGGCGCAGAGAAATTAAAATCTTATAAAATATCTACCAATCCGCCGAAGGTCAATATGAATCTATCGCATTCGATTGACTTTTTGGAAGGAAGTGTGGATTTGTCTTTTGGGGAAGAAAAAGTAGATTTATTTGATGCGATTGCCCAATTAAGAAAAAATAATTACATCAAATTAAGTGATGGAACGCACGCTTTAATGAATGATGCGTATGTCAAAAAATTAGAGCGTATTTTTAGAAAAAAGGAAAAAGGAAAGGTAGAATTGTCCTTTTTTGATTTGCCGTTGGTAGAAGAAATGATTGAAGAAAAGGTGACAGGCAAGCAATTCCAAAAATCTAGAGCCATCTTTGAAGGGTTTAATACCATTGCTAGTAAAAAATATGCCTTACCAAAATTGAATGCCAAATTAAGACCTTATCAAAAAGATGGGTTTAAATGGATGCAATATTTACAGGATAATAATTTAGGAGGTTGTTTGGCAGATGATATGGGATTGGGTAAAACCTTGCAAGCCATCGCTATTTTAGCGAAAGCTTACCCAAAAGAAAGATTGCCAACTTTAATTGTTATGCCTCGAAGTTTACTTTTTAATTGGCGGTCAGAGGTCGAAAAATTTGCGCCTCAATTATCGACTTATACCTATTATGGCAGTAGCCGTGATATTATTGAAGCACGTAAACATCAACTAATTTTCACGACTTATGCCTTAATGCGAAACGATATTGAAGCCTTCCAAGAAGAAGATTTCTTTTATGTTATTTTGGATGAATCCCAAAATATTAAAAATCTACAGGCTCAGACGACTAAAGCAGCCATGTTATTAAGTGGTCAACATAGATTAGCATTGAGTGGTACGCCGATTGAAAATAATTTAGGGGAATTGTATTCTCTATTTCGTTTTTTGAATCCGAGCATGTTTGGAACGGTGCATCAGTTTAGTCAAAATTACTTAGCGCCCATTCAAAAAGATAATGATAAGGCAGCTATTCGGCAATTGCGCACAAAGATTTTCCCTTTCATTTTACGGCGTTTAAAAAAAGATGTCTTAAAAGATTTGCCTGATAAAATTGAGCAAACCTTATTTATTGAGATGTCGGAAAAGCAGCGCAAATTATATGAAACTCGACGTAGTTTTTATAAAACAGCAATTGAGACCTCTATAGCTACTAAAGGCATGCAACAATCTCGATTCTTTATTTTTCAAGCCTTAAATGAATTACGGCAAATTGCTTCTACGCCCGAAAAATATAGTGAAGGAAAGATTGTCTCCCCCAAAAGGGAACTATTACAAGAACAATTGATGGATACGGTGGCTAATGGACATAAAGCCTTGGTATTTGTGAACTTTTTAGCCACTATCGAATTAATAGGGGACCAATTAGAAGAAATGGGCATCGACTTTGTGAGTATGACGGGCGCAACTAGAGATAGACAGGCTTTGGTCAATCGTTTCCAAAATGACCCCAATTGCAAAGTTTTTGTAATGACCTTAAAAACAGGTGGAACGGGCCTCAACTTAACGGCTGCCGATAATATCTTTATCTTCGACCCTTGGTGGAATGTCGCTGCCGAAAATCAAGCCATCGACCGAGCGCATCGAATTGGGCAAAAAAATAAGGTATTGGCGTATAAATTAATTACCGCAGAAAGTATTGAAGAGAAGATTATGAAATTACAGCAAATGAAAAAAGAATTATTTGATAATGTGATTTCGGCAGATGGTGCTTCTTTAAAGGCTTTGTCAGAGGAAGATATTGATTTTATTCTATCGTAAGAAAAGGTAACGAGGTAAAAAAGTTAAAGGGTTTAAAGGCACAACGTTGGCGCACTCATAACTCATCATTTATAACTCATAACTCAAAAAGGGTGTATATAAAAAACCAGCATGATTTAGTAGCGGATGCCTTTGAGAAGGGCTACACAATGGCAGATTTAAAAGAGAGCTTCTTTGTATTGACGAGATCGTTTGTACAAAAGAATATGACTTTGTTGGTTCGGGAAGAAATACCAGAAAAGATTATTTTAGTTGGCACTTTTAATAGTTGGACAAAGCGGGAATTAGCTTTATTTGTGACGATACCCTATTTGAATAAAACCTTATTTACGGCTTTTAAATTCTCTTTGCCTAATGATGTCAGAAAGGTATTAGATGTATTGGTCTTTGAAGAAAAAATGAGCCAAGCAGAGATTGAGCAAAGATTAGATTTAAAAGTTTTTGACCTCACTAAAAGTAGGTATAGCGGCTATGAACAGATAAGTATTAAGGAGGAGTTTAAGTATTTTAGGCATGTCAATATTCATCGCTACTCTACCCTTAGAAAACCCGAATATACCTTTTATATAGAGCCTTCTGTTCGACGAATCCTTGCTATCTATTATGACAAGCCTTCCAATTCAGCGATTATACCTGTTACAGAGTTAGTAGATACCGATTATATTTATGACCGTGGTCAGGTTGACATTATGTTGGAATTGCCTCGTTTAATGGCTTATGCCCAACAAGGAAATATCAAAGTGTCCGCCAAAGGAAAACCTGCTGCCAGTACTTTAAGTAAAATGCAGCGCAAACTCAATTTAGCAGAATTTTATCCTGATGAAAAGGTAAAGCCATTAGGGCTAATGCGAACAAATTTATTAGCGGGTTTAATTACCACTACTGGAAATGGTAGAAGCACGACTGACCCTAGCACCTTCCTTAAAACTTTAATCCAATCTTATTATGCGAATAAATACCCGACCGTTCATGGTTTATTAACCTACCTAAAAGGAACAGGACATATTGATGAATATTATTTAGTACAGGTAGAGCCCCATCTCGTTCATCTATTGGGAGAATTGCCAGAAAACGAATGGGTCTCTGTTGAAAATATTTCAAAGTTTTTAAAATTTAGTTTTAAGGATATTCGACCCATTAAAGAATACATAGCTCGGAATAAATTGTATTATGAATACGAAGCGGTCGTGAAATATGAACGCTATGCTTATAACGAATCGAAGCATTATATTGACAATGCACGCTATGATCGAGCCATTACTTTACCGACCTTAAAAGGTACACTTTATCTGTTTGCTGCTTTTGGCTTATTAGATTTGGCTTATGATAAAGTGGATGGGGAAATAATAGGACAAACTTGCGATTCCCCTTTTGATGGTTTAAAATATATCCGACTCAATCCATTAGGAGCGTATATTGCCGGTAAACAGACTCGATATGATGCTCCCCAAGAAATTAGTCATTCGACGATTGAATTATCAAAAGATTCTCTAACTATTATTTCCGATAAAGATGACCCAACGGCTGCGGTTATTTTAGAACCATATACCGAAAAAGTAACCCCCAATCGTTTTAGAACAGATTTTTCCATTTTCTTAAAGGACATTGCTAATAAAAAAGAATTAGCTAATAAAATTAAACTATTCAAGTATGCTGTAACAGAGGATTTGCCACCAAACTGGATTACCTTTTTTGAACAACTCCACCAAAAGATTGACCCATTAGAAGCCGTGTCCACTATGCACGTTTTTCAAATTCCTGATAATAATCCGGAACTAATTAAATTGATTGCGAGAGATGCTAAATTGAAAAGTTTGTGCTTTAAGGCAGAAGGCTATCATATTATTGTGCCTAAAAAAAAATTGGCTTCTTTTAAGGCTCGATTGCGGGAGTTTGGGTATTTGATGAGTCGGTAATGAAAACGATGAATGATGAACGATGAACTTCTTATAAAATCAAACTACTTTAATTTTAAAATAAATACCCATTTAAATCAAAAAAAACAAGACCTTATTGGTAAAATTAAAAATGGTGGTCTTTCAAAACAGTTTTTTAAAAGGCAGCAGTTTTTACTACAGAAATCTGTGGATGGTACGATTACTGCTAAAGAACAGGAAGAAGCTTTACAAATGATTCCTATATCCAGTAATTGGGATTTAACGCGAATTAAATGGATCCTTCAATTAGCTGACCTCAGGAAAACAACTTTAGAAGCGGTAAGAATAAGTCTTAGTATTGCTCCATCAGAAAACGTATATCCTTAGAGAATACATCCAAAAAGTCATTTAAGATAAATTAAAAAATTAAAAAAAATTTAATCAAACATTTATACTCAAAACATAAACAGATTAACTTACTGATAATCAATTTTTTACAATCTATTTTTTAGTAAAACTATTCCACGCTATCCCCTTCTAAAGTAGCCTACTTTACGCTCGTATTCCCCTTGTTGATTTCTTTACAAAAACAAAATTTATACATTTGCAGTTGATTTACTAAAACTTTTCTAAATTTTTAACCGTTTAGGACGAGTATATAAAATTCCATTTTTCAACATTAATAACCAATTTTCCTACTTACATATATAATAAGATGTAGGAAATTACAGATTTCAAAATAATTAATTATGCCAAAGAACCTTTTAATTGTTGAGTCACCTGCTAAAGCAAAAACAATTGAAAAGTATCTCGGTAAAGACTTTAAAGTCAAGTCCAGCATTGGACATATACGGGATTTGCAGAAGAACGATAAAGGCGTGGACATTGAAAACAATTTCAAACCAAGCTATGTGGTGCCACCAGATAAAATCAAGGTGGTTCGAGACTTACGAGAATGGGTCAAAAAAGTAGACGAAGTTTGGTTGGCGACGGATGAGGATCGAGAGGGAGAAGCTATTTCTTGGCATTTATGTAAGGAATTGGGCTTAGATGAGCATACAACTAAAAGAATTGTTTTTAGAGAAATTACTAAAACAGCTATTCAAAAGGCGATTACGATGCCTCGGACAGTTGATTTAAATTTGGTCAATGCTCAGCAAGCTAGACGGATTTTAGATAGATTGGTCGGTTTTGAATTATCTGGTACTTTGTGGAAAAAGGTAAAAGGACAACTCTCGGCAGGTAGAGTTCAATCTGTTACCGTTAAATTAGTGGTGGAAAGAGAGCGGGAAATTCAAAATTTCACTTCTACTCCATTTTTTAAGATTTCCGCCGTTTTTGATGTAAAAAATGCTCAAGGCAAAATGGTGGCACTGAAAGCGGAATCACCTGTTAGATACGATACAGAAGCAGAAGCACAAGCCTTTTTAGATAAATGTAACCCTGCCAATTTTACGATTGGTAAAATTGATGTCAAGCCAAGGAAAAGAAAGCCAGCAGCGCCCTTTACCACTTCTACGCTACAGCAAGAAGCTAGTAGAAAGTTAAATTTTGGCGTAAAACGGACGATGTCTAATGCACAGCGCTTGTATGAACAAGGTTTCATTACTTATATGAGAACCGATTCTACCAATTTAAGTGAGCAGGCAGTTGGCGATATTGCAGATGTCATTGAGCAAGAATACGGGAAAGATTACGTTAAAACGCGTCAATACAAAAGCAAAAAAGCAGGGGCACAGGAAGCGCACGAAGCTATTCGTCCTACTTATGTTAAACAACAAGTAGTTACCCAAGATAGAGACCAACAACGCTTATACGATTTAATCAGAAAGCGAACGATGGCTTCTCAAATGGCGGATGCAGAGATTGAAAAAACCACCGTTAAGATTGATATTTCTACGATGCGAGATGCAAATTTGACCGCAATTGGAGAAGTATTAATATTTGATGGTTTCTTAAAAGTTTATATTGAATCTACGGATGATGAAGAGGATGACGCAGTAGATGGTGTTTTGCCTCCATTGCGTTTAGGGCAGATGTTAGATTTAAACCAAATGACTGGTTTACAGCGATTTACTCGTCCACCATCAAGATATACAGAAGCAAGTTTAGTCAAGAAATTAGAAGAGTTAGGAATTGGTCGACCTTCTACTTATGCGCCAACGATTGGCAAAATAATGGAGGAAAAAAGAGGCTATGTCGTTAAAGAAAGTCGAGAAGGTGTAGAACGACCATACACGGTGCTCACCTTATCAAACAATAAGGTCGAGAAAAAAATAGAAACGGAAATTACAGGTACTACTTCCAATCGTCTCTACTCTACGGATATAGGTAAAATTGTAGTGGATTTTCTATCTCAGCATTTCCAAACTATTATGGATTATGGGTTTACTGCTGAGATTGAAGAAAAATTTGATAAAATTGCAGAAGGTAATGAGGAATGGACCACGATGCTCAAAACCTTTTATACGCCTTTCCATGAAACGGTTACTAATACGATTGAAAATGCAGATAGAGCTTCGGGAGAACGTATATTAGGAAAAGATCCTGAAACAGGTCGAACTTTATTGGTGAGGATGTCTCGATATGGCGCTTTGGTTCAGATTGGTGCGCCTGATGAATTGGAAGAAAAGGAAAAGCCTAAATATGCGAATTTACGCCCAGGGCAATCTTTAGAAACGATTACTTTCGAGGAAGCCATTGACTTATTCCAATTACCTAAAGATTTAGGTACTTATTTAGATAAGGATGTTTCGGTGGCTATCGGTCGGTTTGGGCCTTACGTTAAGTTTGGTGATAAATACGTTTCGATTCCTAAAGGGGAAGACCCAATGACGATTACCTTAGCCCGCTCGCAGGAATTGATTGATGCGAAACTAGAGGAAGAACGACCAATTGGTACCTACCAAGGTGTTCCATATACTAAAGGTGCAGGACGTTTTGGTCCATTCTTAAAATGGGACAAGTTTTTTGTCAATATTCCAAAACGATTTGACCCTGATACTTTAACGACTCAGGAGCAACATGATTTGATTGCTGCCAAAATAGAAAAAGAAGCCAATCGATACGTCCATAATTGGGAAGATGAGGCGGGTATTTCTGTCCAAAATGGTCGTTGGGGCCCATTTATCAAATTTGGTAAACTGAATGTTAAGTTACCAAAAGGCAAGGATGGTAAAATGACTTCTGAAGAGGCTAAAGAGCTGACATTAGAAGATGTGAAAGCGATTATTGAGGAAGAGTTACCAGGTGCTTTAGAAGCCGCTAAGCCTAAGAAAAGGAAGAAGAAAGCGGTGGCTAAGAAAAAGAAATAGTCATTAATGCAGTAGGCAGTTAAATAGTTGGCAGTTGGTACATTCGCTTAATAATCAAGCTTTTAATGCCGTTTTAAACTAACAATTATTTCGTTCTTGAGGCATTAATTATCAAAAATATAGTAGCATTAAAAGGCAGCATTCGTATTGAATGTTGCCTTTTTTTATTGTTCGCAATAGAAAAAATAAATAGTTAATTCCCCACGAATTTATTAACACCACGAATTAAAAAGAAGTATAAGTTATTTTTTCAACACTTTTAGTAATGTCAAAATAATAAGTCAGTTAACGGCTTGACGAAATAAACATTTTTGTCTTTTTTCAAGTTCAATAATTAATTTACTCGTCTTTATAAAAACAGCCCAAAATTTCAGAATTTATTCAGAATTGCCTACTACTTTTGCTCCCTTTTTAAACCAAGATATTTAGGCCTTATACGGTAGCATTAACATGAAAAATACCTACGCTGATTTAATTGACCAGACTTATTATTTTCCTCAAGAAGGATTCGATTTAAGGAATGGTTATTTGCATTTTCATGGGGTGTCCATTGAGCATTTGATTGAGCAATATGGAACGCCTTTTAGATTGACTTATTTACCAAAAATTGGTGACCAAATTAAACGGGCTAAGAATTGGTTTAATAAAGCCATGAGAAAAAATGGGTATAAAGGAAAATATAAATATTGTTACTGTACCAAATGTTGCCATTTTCAGCACATGCTGACCGAGGCTTTGACCCATGATATTCATTTAGAGACTTCTTCCAGTTTTGATATAGACCTTATTTTTAAGTTATTTGAAAGTGGAAAACTGACTAAAAGCACTATTTTAATTCATAATGGCTATAAAACGGATGATTATTTACGAAAAATCATCCAGTTGAATAAAATGGGGTTTAAAAACTCTATTACCGTTTTGGACAGTATGGTAGAATTGGAACGCTTGAATACCATGACTCGAAAGACCTTAAAAATTGGTTTACGGTTAGCCACCGATTTACAACCTCAATCGGATTATTATACTTCTCGTTTAGGCATTCGCCCTTCTGAAATCATTGATTTCTATAAAAATAAAGTAGCGTCTAAAAAGCGGGTTAAGCTAAAAATGCTCCATTTTTTTGTAGATTCTGGTGTGAAAGATAATTTGCATTATTGGGGAGAATTCAAAAAAGCATTGGAGGTATTTGTCGCATTAAAAAAGATTTGTCCTGAATTGAAGGCGTTAAACTTAGGTGGTGGTTTTCCAATTAGAAATAATTTGGGTTTTGAATACGATTATAAATATATGGTGGGCGAAATCGTCCGAAATATCAAAGAAACTTGCGATAACGAAGGGATTGAAGAACCAGACCTTTTTACGGAGTTCGGAAAATTTACTGTAGGAGAAAGTGGTGCGGTAATTTTTGAAGTATTGGAACATAAAAAACAGAATGACCGAGAAGATTGGTACATCATTAATAATAGTTTGATGAATACGATTCCTGATGCTTGGAGTATTTTGGAAAAATTCATTTTACTACCTATTAATAAATTTAGACTTTGGACAATAAAACTTTAGGTAACCAAAGGTTACAAAGCAAAACATGACAATATTTTTTAATATTTCTATTCAAGTTTTTCAGTTTTTTGCTTTTTATTTTGTTCAGTAGTCTG
>Ga0129327_10000538_pt1 | contig 22668 bp, 25 predicted proteins | sample CPBDNA_6_FD_111799 | JGI IMG/M metagenome (GOLD analysis project Ga0129327, IMG submission 111799) | Freshwater to marine salinity gradient microbial communities from Chesapeake Bay, USA - CPBay_Spr_31_0.8_DNA | ecosystem: Environmental > Aquatic > Marine > Coastal | place: USA: Chesapeake Bay... | reverse complement strand
ACGCCAACACATATATGTTAATGACTAAGGCCTTAGATTATTTTGATTTGGCAAGAGAGTATGGCGATGATGCTGTAAAAGCATTTACGGCTGCTAAGTGCCGATTTTTAGTCGTCTCGTTTACCAGTGATTGGCGATTTTCACCTGAGCGTTCCCGTGAAATCGTTCAGGCATTAATCGGTGCAGAAAAATCCGTGAGCTATGCCGAAGTTGATGCAGCATTGGGTCATGATTCATTTCTTTTACCAGTAGAGAGATACAATAATTTATTTACTGCGTATATGCAGAGAGTCGCGCAAGAGTATCCAATGTTGACGCAGGTAGAAGAGCGGCAGACAGAAGAGCGGCAGACAGAAGCTGCGTCGCAAGGAGAAAATCATGCGACATGATTTAGTGACATTAAACCAATGGATCGATACGGGTTCAAGAGTGCTAGATTTAGGCTGTGGCGAAGGTGTATTGTTAGAGCATCTTGTCGACAATAAAGCAGTACGCGGTTTAGGTGTCGAAATTGATGCCGGCAACATTACTCGCTGTATCGCCAAAGGCTTAAATGTCATTGAGCAAGATATTGATAACGGTTTAAGCAATTTTGCAGACAATAGTTTTGATACTGTTTTGTTAACGCAGACCTTACAAGCTGTTCGTCGGCCTGATTACGTATTGCAAGAAATGCTCCGTGTAGGTAAAGAATGTATTATAACTTTTCCTAACTTTGGTCATTGGCAGGTGCGCTTGTATTTAATGCTGCGCGGGAAAATGCCTGTTAGTAAAATGATGCCTTATCATTGGTATGACACGCCTAACATTCATTTTTGTACCGTTAAAGATTTTGAAATGTTATGCAAAGAACAAAATATTAAAATTTTACATAGAACAGTTCAAGCAGTGCAGGGTACTGATGCAAAAATACAGACGCCGCATTGGTACAATAAACTTTGGCCAAATTTTTTAGGAGCACATGCAATTTATCATGTCACACGTTAATAACAAAAAACATTCAGGCTTGTCGCTTATTTTTTCTGCGGTTATAGCGATGTTGTTTTCTTGCTCAGCATTTGCGCAAGACAGCACCTCGGTACGAAAAGGTAATTACGAAGTTTATTACAGTGTATTTAATAGTAGTTTTTTACAGCCAGAAACGGCCGTTGCCGTTGGTGTAAAGCGGGCTAAAAATGTTGCGCTTATTAATATAGCGATTATTGAGCATCTAGCTGACGGTACAACTCAGGCGAGTAAAGCCGGCATGATTAAAGGTACGGCCTTTAATTTAGTACACAAAAACACATTAGACTTCCAAGAGATCGTTGAGCCTGGTGCGGTTTATTATTTAGCGAAATTTAAAATCAGTAATGATAATGAAAAAATTGTTATTAAAGCTGCGGTTAAGCCAGAAAATAGTAAGCAAGTGATAGATGTTGAGTTTGAACATCATTTTTATCTAAACTAATCCATTTTAAACCCTTATTGAACAGCATAAATTTATGATACGGCCTGAATTTGTAATCGCTAGCGGCAATGCTGGCAAGCTAAAAGAATTCCAACAATTGTTTTCTGCAACAAATATTAGTATTTGTCCGCAAAGCCAATACGATGTGCCCGAGGCCATTGAAGACGGATTGAGCTTTATTGAAAACGCGATTATAAAAGCGCGCAATGCGGCGCATCATACTGGCTTGCCGGCTATTGCCGATGACTCTGGTTTAGAAGTCGATGCACTTAATGGCGCCCCCGGTATTTATTCTGCACGCTTTAATGAAGATGCTAATGGCGTAAGAACCAGCGATGAATCTAACAATGAAAAATTATTATCATTGTTAGAGGGTAAGCCTGAGCCTGAACGAAGTGCGAGCTTTGTTTGCGCATTAGCTTTTATGCGTCATGAAAAAGATCCCTCGCCGGTAGTGTGTGTTGCAAGATGGGATGGCATTATTTTAGCGGTGCCTCAAGGCTCAAGCGGTTTTGGATATGATCCTTTGTTTTATCTTCCAGAATACGGTTGCGCGAGTGCCGAGCTTGATCGCGATGTTAAAAATCGTATTAGTCATCGCGGCCAAGCCCTACAGTTATTGTTGGCGCAATTAAATAGCTTAGGTTTAATTAGTTGATTAACACGCCTCCGCTAGGTTTATATATTCATATTCCTTGGTGTGTAAAAAAATGTCCTTACTGCGATTTTAATTCTCACGAGCATCATTCCAAGCAGCTTCCTGAAAAAGCCTATCTTAAAGCCTTAATTAATGACCTTGATGATGAATTGAAGGTAATTGATGGGCAAAGAGATATCCATTCTGTTTTTATCGGTGGCGGCACTCCCAGCCTGTTTTCAGGTGATTTTTATATTCAGTTGTTCGCAGCATTAAACCAGCGATTAGTATTTTCTGCTAATGCTGAAATTACGATTGAAGCAAATCCTGGCGCGGTTGATGAAGCGAATTTTAAAGGCTTTATTGATGCCGGCATTAATCGTCTCTCATTAGGTGCACAAAGCTTTTCGGATGCGGCATTAAATCGTCTGGGTCGTATTCACGACAATCGCAGTATTTACCATGCCTTTGAAACTGCCCGTAACTGTGGTTTTGATAATATTAATATTGATCTTATGCACGGTTTACCAGAGCAGTCATTAGCTGAAGGCTTGGATGATTTAAAAGCAGCTTTTGAATTGGCGCCAGAGCATATTTCTTGGTATCAATTAACCATAGAAAAAAATACGATTTTTTATAATCGACCACCGACGCTGCCCGTCGAAAACATTTTAGATAATTTATTTATGACAGGATTAGATGTCTTAGCCGATGCGGGTTACCGGCAATATGAAGTGTCTGCTTTTGCACGTGATTCAAAACAAAGTCAGCACAATAAAAATTATTGGCGCTTTGGTGATTATATGGGTATTGGTGCCGGAGCCCATGGGAAAATTTCAAGAAGTGATGGTTCGGTGGTTCGCCGCTGGAAAACGCGGTCGCCTAGTGACTATCTGAATACAGAGAATAAACTCACTGCAGAAAATAATCTGGCCGGCTCAACATTAATAAGTAAAGAAGATCTGCCGCTAGAATTTATGATGAATGCCCTGCGATTAAATCAGGGATTTACATCACAGCTTTTTGAGCAGCGAACCGGTCTTGACTTTTCGCTGGTGAAAAATTCAATAGGTCAACTGCAGACGCAGGGCTTAATGGAAACCAGCGGCGAGTATTTTCATACCACAGAAAAGGGTCGTTTGTTTTTGAACAATGTTATCTCAAAATTTTCTGAATAAAAGCGGCTAATCAATTAGCGCTTTTAATATATCCTGCCTAGAAACAATCCCCACTAAGACACCGGCTTCAACCACTGGCATTAAGCGACGAGAATTTTTAAGAAATATATCTGACACTGAGCTGAGCTCTTCTTCTGGAGAAACGGTTTCAGGTGTCGCCGTCATTTGATCTTTGACTAAGGTCGCGCCCTCATTAAAGTAGCCCTGAACCAAAGTGGCGCGCATGCAATCGGCCTCTGACAAGAGGCCAACTAACTGCTGCTGTGCATTAACAACAGGTGCTGCCGATTGCTTATATTCAAGTAGCGTTTGAACAGCAGTTGCGAGCGATTGCTCAGGATTAACTGTTGTGTAATGCTTGGCCATAAAATCACGAACGCGCTTAGTCTTCATTTAGGTTTTCCTTTTTATAAATAAGCTTTTACGAATCATTTATTATCGATACAGTTAACTCTTTATGGTCGTGGTTGTTTCGGTAGGGCGCGAAAAACCATATCCCAAACGCCATGACCTAATCTTTGACCGCGACGCTCAAACTTTGTTTCTGGTCGACCATAGTCTTGCGGGGCTACAAATAAATCATCGCCGGCAACATTTTCAAACAGTGACTGCTGAGACATTAATTTCACTACATAGTCTGCATAAGGCTGCCAATCTGTCGCAAAGTGAAACAAGCCACCTTCACACAACCGCGAATGAATTAATTCTAGAAAGGGAATTTGTACGAGTCGGCGTTTATGATGTTTGGTCTTATGCCAAGGATCAGGAAAATAAAGATTCAATCGCGACAAGCTATGTTCAGCCGTACACTGCTTTAATACTTTGACGGCGTCATCATTAAATACGCGAATATTTTTGATGGCTTTATTTTCGACTAGAGAGAGTAGGCGGCCGATACCGGGCGAATGAACTTCGACGCCAATAAAGTTTTGCTCAGGATCATTCTCGGCCATTATCGCCAGCGAGTCGCCCATGCCAAAACCGATTTCCATGACTAATGGCTGCTCATTACCAAAGGCTTTCGCATAATCGATGACTTGCTCGCTCAGTGTGAGTCCCCACTGATCTAGATGCGAGTCTAAGCCAGTGCGCTGTGCCTCAGTCATTCTGCCACTTCGAATAACAAAGCTACGAATGGGGAGTTTGCTTTTATCTGTTTTATCTTCTTCGTTCATAATCTTTGTTCAGTGTTTCATGATTAAATTCTAAAGCTGCTGATCAGTAATAATAACCAGCCGACGATAAAACTCATACCGCCAAAAGGCGTAATTAATCCTACCGGCATGAAGCCGAGGTGGCGAATATCAGTGCTGGCTAACAGATACAGTGAGCCGCTAAATAAAATGATACCGACTATAAAGGCAATGCCGCTGGCCATCAACGCTCGGCTATCGGGCAGCTGTAAAGCCAGTAAGCCCACAGCGAGTAATACAAGCGTATGCCAAAAGTGGTATTGCACGCCTGTTTCATAAACGCTTAATAGCTCAGGCGTTAAGCGAGCTTTAAGTGCATGGGCACCAAAGGCGCCAATCATAACAGCGAGTGCGCCACTGAATGCTGCGAGCTGAATAAATAATTTGGCCATAGTTGCCGAGTACTCTCTTTTTTTAAATTTGAGTCTTAAGGTTTTGGGCCGTTTGGCGGGGTATAAAAAAACCGTCACCATGGTGACGGTTTTGACGGGTTTTTACTAGTAGGTCTCGCCTTATGCTCAAGCCTTAAACTGAATGAAGTCTTAAGCAGCCATGGCCGCTTTCAGTTTTTTCATGGCATTTTTTTCTAATTGACGAATGCGCTCAGCAGATACTTCATATTTAGCGGCTAGCTCGTGCAAGGTCGCTTTGTTTTCTTCATTTAACCAGCGTGCTTGAAGGATATGGAGGCTGCGTTCGTCGAGTACGTTCATTGCGGACTGCAAACTGCTGGCTTGTTGGCCAGCCCATTGTTTTTCTTCAACCGCCATTGATGGATCTGTACTGTGGTCTTCTAAATAATAGGCTGGAGCATTACTGGCTTTTTCGTCATCGGCATCGGCGGGTGCGTCAAAGCCTAAATCGTAAGAGGAGAGGCGACCTTCCATTTGTTGCACGTCTTTAACGGTAACGCCTAGGTCATCAGCAATGGCATGTGCTTCATCATTACTTAACCAAGACAAGCGTTTTTTGGCGCCGCGAAGATTAAAAAATAATTTGCGTTGAGCTTTAGTGGTCGCAATTTTAACAATACGCCAGTTACGCAGAATATATTCATGAATTTCAGCTTTAATCCAATGCACCGCAAAAGAAACTAGGCGAACACCTTTATCGGGATCGAAGCGTTTAACCGCTTTCATTAGGCCGACATTACCTTCTTGAATTAAATCGGCAAGGCCAAGGCCATAACCGTTGTAAGATTTTGCAATATGCACAACAAAGCGCAAATGCGCCATAACTAATTCTCGTGCCGCATTGAGATCATCATCAAACGCTAAACGTCTGCCCAGCTCTTGTTCGCGCTCAAGCGTAAGTATGTCAAAACCGCTAACGGTTTGCATATACGCATTGACGTTGCCGCCAGGCGTGAGAACAGGAATGGTTTGAAGTTGCGTGCTCATAATAATGTCTGTGTTCTGCCCTGTTAGTAAGCTAGTTATGGCGATTGCTCTTTAGTGATACAGCAATCACCAACTTATAAATGAGAATACGGGTTTAAAACCCGTTACCGCTAATTGATATGGAGGCGGTTTTGCATATTTAAAGTGGTTAATTTAAATATGCAAATAAGTCTTCTCTACCTTAAAACCCAACCAAGGTACTTTTGAGTTAAACCAAAGTACTTTTGAGTTAAACCAAGGTACTTTTGAATTAAACCAAAGTGCTTTTGAGTTCTATATTACGTTATAACCATTTTCAAAATGGCCAACAATTTTAGCATTCTTAATCTTAGAGTGCGAATGTAACTAAAGTTCATGCAAAGTACTGATACTTAAAGATATACCGTAGATATACGAGGGTTTTCAGTAATTGGAGCAGCGGGCATGCGAAAAATTGTGAGCGAGTACCTAAATGGCTATTGAGAGTTGAGGCTCTTAAACCATTAACGCGGCTCTAAGGCGCGAATATGCTGACTTGCAGCCAGCCACGCGCCTAGCCAACCGAGTATGGCTCCCATTAGCACTAGTGTCATGCTGTTAGTGAATCCAAGCCCCGTTAAGGCAATGTCACCGCCATAGACTAGCGACAAAGACTCTATAGCATTAGTGAGCGCAAACTTACATACATTGATTAGCACTAAAGCGATAAGCGCTCCGCCGATACCAAACCACAACCCCATATACAAAAAGGGCCGCCTCACAAAGGCATTAGTCGCGCCAATAAGCTTAGTGACAATAATCTCTTCGCGGCGGCTATCAATAGAGAGTTTGATGGTGTTTCCTACTACTAACACTACGCCAATAGCTAAGAGGGCAGTGAGTACCGCGGCGACTTGCTGGGCAAGGCCGATAATCGCATGTAGCTTTTGTAGCCACGCTAAGTCAATTTTGGCGATGCTGACATCCTGCAATGCAACGGCCTTCTTTCTCAGATCTTCTGCTTGATTAATTGAAAGTGATTGCTCACTTAAAATAACAACAACCACACCGGGAAGTGGGTTCTGTGGAAGGCTGTCGATAATCGCTGTAAAGCCTTCCATGTTTTTAAAGCTGTCTTTTGCTTCTTGAGGTGATACATAGCGAGTGCTGGTGACACCGTCCCAACCAGCGATTTTGGTCGCTAGCTTTCGGCCTTGGGTATCGCTAATACCGGTTTCAAGATAGAGGCTCATCTGTACATGGTCATTCGCTTGACCCGTCAGCTGCGCGATATTAGTAATCGCAATATTGAGTGCTGCAGGCAGGGTAATCGCAATCGCCAGCACCAGAATGGTCATTAAGCTTGATACCGGCGTGACAACTAATCGGTGGATGCTCTGCGCAGCGACAAGCCGATGATGACTACGCCACGATTCGATTCGGCTGGCTAAGGGGTGATTTGAGGTATTGATGCCTTGCCCAGAGTCCGATCGATTTTCACCTGTACGGCGATTAATTTTGGTTGATTTAAACATGGCTTAGTTGTCGTCCATGTTAGCGTCAGTATCCGGCGTCAGCTTGGACGCTCCGTTACCGATTAAAGAGCCGTCGCGTAAAATCAGCGAGCGATGATGCATTCTGGCGATCAACGCTAAATCATGAGTGGCGACCAATACGGTGACGCCAACCTGATTAAACTCTTTAAACAGCTGCATAATTTCAGCACTTAACGCGGGGTCTAGGTTACCTGTGGGTTCATCTGCGAGTAAAAAAGGCGGTTTGTTGACCACTGCGCGGGCAATACCAATGCGCTGTTGTTCGCCGCCAGATAACATCTGTGGATTCATTTTCTCTTTATGGAGCAGTTTCACTTTATCCAGCGCACCACGAACACGGCGGCCAATATCTCGGGGATGATAGCCAGCGACAATTAAAGGCAATGCCACGTTGTCATAAACCGAGCGATCAAATAACAATTGATGGTTTTGATGAACGACACCCATCTTACGACGCAGCAACGGTATATGGCGCTTAGAGAGTTTGGCAAGGTTTTGATTGTCGATCCAGACATCGCCTGAAGTCGCGCGCTCCATCAACATAATGAGTTTAAGTAAGGTGCTTTTTCCTGCGCCAGAATGGCCGGTTAAAAAAGCCATTTCGCCCGCGTCCAGCTCAAAGCTGACATCAGACAATGCTTCTTGGCCAGAATCGTAGCGCTTAGTGACGCCATCAAAGCGTATCATTAGGCTTCCGTACTGCTAAAAATAGCATTAACAAATTCATTGGCATCAAAGGGCCGTAGGTCGTCCACTTGTTCGCCGACACCAATAAAGCGAATCGGTAATTGCAGCTTTTCACTTATTGCAAAAAGAACACCGCCTTTAGCGGTGCCATCTAATTTAGTGACAGCCAAACCGGTAACGCCAATAATGGATTGAAATTTTTCAGCCTGCGCTACCGCGTTTTGACCGGTGGTGGCATCCAGCACCAGTAAAATCTCTTGTGGTGCGGCGGCATCAATTTTACCCATCACGCGAACCACTTTTTTCAACTCTTCCATTAAGTTGTCTTTATTGTGTAAGCGGCCAGCAGTATCGGCAATAAGAACGTCGGCGCCTTTGGACTTTGCTGATTGTAGGGCATCAAAGATAACCGAGGCGCTATCTGCGCCGGTATGTTGGGCGACAACGGGGACATTGTTACGCTCGCCCCACACTTGCAATTGCTCTACTGCAGCGGCGCGATAGGTATCGCCAGCGGCTAACATTACGGATAAGCCCTGCTGTTGAAAACGCTTGGCTAATTTACCAATGGTGGTAGTTTTGCCGGCACCATTAACACCGACCACTAAAATAACATACGGTGATTGTGTGCGGTCTATAACAAAAGGCGTATCGCTCGGACTTAATGTAGCGGCTAGCTCAGTCTTAAGTTGTTCATAAAGAGCGTCTGAATTTAATAATGCTTCACGTTCAATACTGTCGGCTAGCTTTGCCATAATTCGAGTAGTGGTGTCGATGCCGACATCAGAGATCAATAATTGCGTTTCAATTTCTTCGAGTAACTCATCATCAATTTCTTTTTTACCCAGTAATAAGCGGCCCAGGCCGTCACCCAGTGAACTACTGGTTTTACTTAGCTTGCCTGATAAGCGTTGCAAGAAACTCTTTGGCTTTTCATCGCTGCTAGCTTCGGCTTTAGGGAGGCTCTGTGTGTCGGCCTCTATCGAATCGACATTGTTTGCGTCTATAGATGTTTCATTAACATCAGCAGGTGCTTCATTAACGTCAACCGATACGTCAGCAGGCGTATCTTGATCGGGTGTTTTTTTATTCCCGCGTTTGAGGAAGCCCAGCATAAATTGTCTCGTAAGTGTGGTGTAGATGCGGCGTAAGTTGCGTGTCAGTATCGTATAGATTGGCTTGTATAGCTCTTCTATGGTTTTGGTATAGCGCTGATATTACTGTCGCGTATAATCAGCTAACGCGAACAGGGGATATCCTATCACTTATCTTTTGTATCGAGAGCTGTATCTCAAACATTTTATGATGTAATTTAAACGATATGAAACGCAAAATGCCTAAAAAATCTACACTCTCAACTATTCGCATTATTGCGGGCCAATGGCGTGGTCGAAAAATACCCGTTGCAGAAATTGAAGGCTTAAGGCCAACCGGTGATCGCATTAGAGAAACCTTATTTAATTGGCTCGATGCTGAGATTGATGGCGCACGGTGTTTGGATTTATTTGCCGGCAGTGGCGTTTTAGGCCTTGAGGCATTGTCACGCGGTGCAGGCCAGGTTGTGGCGCTTGATTCTAGCCGAGTGGCAGTGAATGCTTTAAATGAAGCGGCTAAACTGCTGGATACCTCAGCATTACAAGTGATGCAAATGGATGCCATACAATGGTTAAAATCGAAGCCAACAGGGTCATTTGACCTGGTTTTTATTGACCCGCCTTTTCAAGCGGAATTACTTGATGAATCATTGGCGCTTTTAGCTGCCTCTAATAGCTTAGCGGCGGGGGCGTTAATTTATATAGAGCGAGATCGCAACGATGATCCGCCTCAATTGCCGGCTGGCTGGCAAGTGCATAAAGATAAAGTGGCCGGTAGTGTGAGTTATGCTCTGTACCGAGTTGATGCTTGATGCCGAGCATCAATTTAAGTGATTGAGCCAAAATCGATTAGCGTTTAAAATTCCATCTTCGCAAAGTAGGAATACCGTTCATATGAGTCGTGTTGTTTACCCAGGGACTTTTGATCCCATTACTAATGGTCATGTTGATCTTGTCGAGCGAGCATCAAAGTTATTTGATGGTGTTGTGGTATGTGTTGCCGCAAGCAGCAAAAAAAAGCCGATGTTCACTACCGCAGAGCGCGTCGAAATGGCGAAGCTAGCTACTGCGCATATTCCGAATGTGACAGTAACGGGTTTCGATAAGTTATTAACACATTTTCTCGAAGATCTCGGTGAAACCGTCGTGCTTAGGGGCTTAAGAGCCGTATCGGATTTTGAGTATGAATTCCAATTGGCGAATATGAATCGCGCCATTAAACATGATTTTGAAACCGTATTCCTTACCCCGGGTGATCACCTCACCTATATTTCATCTACCTTAGTGAGAGAAATTGCTTCACTGCACGGTGATGTTTCAAAGTTTGTACCCGCCCCAGTATTAGCCGCTATTAATAAAAAAATTAAAGATTGATGTTTAACTCACAGGCTTATCGATATGTCGTAGCGCTTTTATCTACGCTGTGTTTTCTTGCGCTTATTGTATTGTCTGGTTGTGCAAAAAACGCTTCGTCAGAAAATACACAAACGATTGATACTGGCCACGCTGCGAGTGAGAGTCAGGATAAAGACTTAGCTCCCGAGCCAGAAAGTAACATCGTTAGTTTGCACTCCGGTCAAGCTACTGCCGTTAATAAAATAGCCGTAGGCAAAAAGTTTATGGCAGTAACGGCAAACCCCCATGCAACCCAAGCGGCCTATGCTGTTTTAGAAAAAGGCGGCTCTGCTATTGATGCCGCTATCGCTGCGCAAATGGTATTGGGATTGGTTGAGCCTCAGTCATCTGGAATTGGTGGCGGTGCTTTTATGTTGTACTGGGATGCGAGCGAGAAAGCATTAATTGCCTACGATGGTCGTGAAGTTGCCCCCATGGCGGCCGATGAAAATTTATTTATAGGCCAAGAAGGCAAGCCGGATAATTTTTTTGATGCTGTTATTGGTGGTAAAAGTGTTGGCGTGCCGGGCATTATTAAAATGTTAGAAGATGCGCATGCAGATTATGGTGTGGCCTCATGGGCATCATTGTTTGATGATGCCATTGATTTAGCGAGCAATGGCTTTGCAGTGTCTGAGCGATTGCATGCGTTAATTAAAGCGGTGCCAAAAATTAATGAGCGCGAGCGTATTGCCAATTATTTATTTGATGCCGATGGTGAGCCATTGCCTGTTGATCATATTTTAAAAAACACGGAGTATGCGCAGACCTTAAAAGTGTTGGCGCTTAATGGCAGCGATACGTTTTATCGCGGTCAACTTGCACAGCAAATGGTGCTCGCAACTAAAGAAGATAGCAATGCCGGCGCATTATCGCTTAGCGATTTTATTCAATACCAAGCGGTGCAGCGAGCAGCGTTGTGCAAAAAAATATTAACTTATCGCATTTGCGGTATGGGGCCACCCTCATCGGGCGCTAGTACAGTGTTGGGTATATTGGGTGTGTTAGAACATCTTATCACTGACAAAAATAGCCAGCGTGGAGATTATCAAGGGATGGAGAAAGAGACCTTGAGTGCGCATTATTTTGTTGAAGCCTCGCGTTTAGCGTTTGCCGATAGAAATACTTATATTGCTGATCCTGATTTTATTAATGTGCCTATTAAACAGCTGTTAAATACCGATTACTTGCAGTTACGTAGCCAGTTGATTTCTACTGACAAGCCAATGAAGACAGTGACTGCGGGTCAGTTTGTTATGCCAGAGGTCGGACAGTATTTAACGCAGTCAAGTCCTGAATTGGTATCTACCACGCATCTCAGTATTGTTGACCAGTATGGCAATATCGTTAGCATGACTAGCAGCATTGAAATGGCATTTGGTTCACGATTAATGGTGGGCGGGTTTATTTTAAATAACCAGCTCACCGATTTTTCTTTTGTGCCGCGTCATGCCGATAAAACGTTAGTGGCTAATCGTGTGCAAGGTGGTAAGCGTCCACGTAGTTCTATGTCGCCAATAATCGTGTTCGACCAAAATGAACAGCCACTATTAATTATTGGTTCACCGGGGGGTAAAAAAATTATTCCCTATGTTGCGCGCGTTTTATATGAGGTGTTATTTTTTGATAACGCCTTAGCTACGAGTATTGAACAGCCACATATATTAAACACCGGTCGCCAATTAGAGATTGAAAAAGGCGCAGATAAAAAAGTGTTTGAGGCTTTGAAGGCTTTAGGTCATCAGCCTGTTTTTAAGTCGCAGACTAGCGGCTTGCATGCCATTAGTCGTCGCAATGATGAATGGTTAGGCGTTGCTGATCCGCGCCGGGAAGGCGCAGCTAAAGGCGATTAAGGCAGATTAAAAATTGTGGCGTTAGAGTTGGGGCGTTAATTAACGCTGACATTCGGGGCAGTAAAAAGTACTGCGTTGACCAAGTCGAATTAATTTAATCGGTGTTTTACATTGTAGGCAAGGTAACTTGTTGCGGCCATAAACCCGAAGCGTTTGCTGAAAATAACCTGGCTTGCCATCGCCGCCAACAAAATCTTTCAGTGTCGTGCCGCCCATTTCAATAGACGCGCCGAGCACATCAATAATATTTTTTGCCAGTAAAGCGTATTCTTTTTTAGTTAATCTTCCAGCCGCTTTGCCGGGGCGAATACCGCTCATAAATAAAGCTTCGTTCGCATAAATATTACCTGCGCCGACGACGACATGATTATCCATAATAAAGTTTTTAACCGGGACTTTCTTTTTTCGCGAGGCTTTAAAAAGATGATCGCCATTAAATTGTTCGTCGAAAGGTTCTGGCCCAAGTTTATTGAGTAGTGCATGTTCGTAAGGATTTTCGCCAAGCCAAAGTACCGAGCCAAAGCGTCGAGGGTCATTGAACCTTAGGCAGAGTTTATTCGGCAATTGAAATTCAACATGGTCATGTTTTTGTAGAGCGGTTTTTTGCTCAACAATACGTAAGCTGCCTGACATGCCTAAGTGAATCATAAAATAACCATGATCCAATTCGAATAATAAATATTTTGCTCGTCGAGAAATCGAGCGAACGGTATGTCCGTTGACCTTTTTTTCAAAATCATTTGGAATGGGCCAGCGAAAACGTCGCTCACGAATAGTCACGTGCGCGATTTTTTTCTTGGCAACAAAAGGGTCTATGCCACGTCGGGTCGTTTCTACTTCGGGTAGCTCAGGCATTTTTAATCATTCTAAGGTTTGCGTTTCGCTCTTTTTGTCCTTGCCCTTTTCATGGGCAATAAAAAACCCGCAAGCAAGGCGGGTTTTTTTAGGCGCAAATAAAGACTACTTTATTTTGCCTTCTTTGTATGCGACATGTTTACGCACAACGGGGTCATATTTCTTGACTTCCATTTTTTCTGGCATGGTGCGTTTGTTTTTATCAGTCGTGTAAAAGTGGCCAGTGCCTGCTGATGAATTTAAACGAATTTTCTCTCTCATAGCTATAATCTCTTTTCTCTAAATAAGTTTAAACGGTTTCGCCGCGACCACGAAGCTCAGCAACAATCACATCGATACCTTTTTTGTCGATAATACGCATACCTTTAGACGATACACGTAAGCTGACAAAGCGTTTTTCGGCTTCTAACCAAAAACGATGGCGATGCAGGTTTGGCAAAAAACGACGCTTAGTGCGGTTTTTTGCATGAGATACATTGTTACCCGTGATGGGGCGCTTGCCTGTTACTTGACAAACTTTCGACATCTTAATTCTCCGGAGTATGAGTTCGTTGAGGCCTTGGCAGCAACGACATACGCGATTATATGTTTCAGGCGGACGATAGGTTGACCACACTGTAAAAAGAGCGCGACTTTATATCAGAACGAGTCGATCAAAACAAGGATTATGTCTTTAAGGAGGCAAAATCAGCGTTAAATCATCCCCATTTCAGCCATTGAGACCGTAATTGAGCCCGCAACGATAATATGGTCGAGCATACGAATGTCGATTAACGCGAGCGCTTTGCCCAATTGAGCGGTCAGTTTTTTATCGGCTTGGCTGGGTTCTGCCGAGCCAGATGGATGGTTATGCGCAAAAATGACAGCAGCAGCATTGTGTTGAATGCAGGCCTTTATCACCTCACGAGGATAAACACTGGCTTGATCGATAGTGCCATAAAATAGTGCTTCACTGGCTATCACGCGGTGCCGGTTATCCAAAAACAAGCACCAGAAGACTTCGCGTTGCTCATTGGCGAGTACGTGTAATAGGTAGCTTCGGGTATCTTGAGGGCTGGTTAGGGCCGAGTCGCGCTGCAGTGTTTCCATCATTGCGCGACGAGATAATTCAAATACTGCCTGCAAAGCAGCATATTTCGCGTCGCCCATGCCGGCTGTGGCAGTGAATTCTTGTTTTGAGGCACTGAGTAAGCCTTTAATACCTGCAAATCGCTCGAGTAATTCTCGGCCGAGATCAACCGCGGTTTTGCCGCTTATGCCGGTCCTTAAAAATACGGCAAGTAATTCGGCATCCGATAAAGCGGTTGCGCCTTTGTTAAGGAGTTTTTCGCGGGGTCTTTCGGCCACTGGCCAGTCGATAATGCTCATACAATCTTCCTTGATCCTATTGAGGGGGGATGCTCGTAATAGTGGATACTCGCAATCCTAAGCGCGCTAATGTAAGGTTGCGCATCATTTGTCGCGGATACAATGCCGCTAAACAGCGTCCAATGCTGAAGATTATTTATACAGCATGCCGGGCTTCTAGTCATTAATTGTCGATATATCGATCAAGAGTTTATGCAATCACTTCAAAATAAACGTTTGCTGTTGGGTATTACTGGCGGAATAGCAGCTTATAAAAGTCCCGACTTGGTTCGACGTCTTCGTGATGCCGGTGCTGATGTACGTGTGGTTATGACGCGTGGCGCTTGTGAGTTTATAACGCCATTGACCTTACAGGCGGTATCGGGAAATCGCGTACACAGCAGTTTATTGGATGCCGATGCCGAAGCGGCGATGGGACATATTGAGTTAGCACGATGGGCCGATGCTATTGTTATTGCGCCAGCGACGGCCGATTCACTGGCACGTTTTTCTATGGGACGCGCCGATGACTTACTTACCACGCTGCTACGGGCCAGTGATGCGCCAGTCTTAGTAGCGCCGGCGATGAATCAAGCTATGTGGCGCGACGAGGCGACACAGCAGCACCATCAGGCCTTGTTAAGCCGAGGCTATCACTTTGTTGGCCCTGCCGAGGGCGCGCAAGCCTGTGGCGACACAGGCGCAGGCAGAATGACTGAGCCGCTAGAAATAGCCGAGCATGTTGCTGCTTTATTCAAAACGCAGTCATTGTCAGGGCAGCATGTTGTGATTACGGCTGGCCCTACGCGAGAGCTGATTGATCCTGTGCGTTATGTGAGTAATTTTTCTACCGGCAAAATGGGCTTCGCCTTGGCGCAAGCCGCGGTTGAGGCCGGTGCTAAAGTCACGTTAATAGCGGGTCCAGTCGATTTGCCAACACCTGAGAGAGTTAAGCGCATTAATGTCATCACTGCTAACGATATGCTTGAGGCGGTTGAAAGCGTGGTGTCTAGTACGACGTTGTTTATCGCTTCTGCTGCGGTTGCTGACTTTCGTCCGACAATGCCCGCCGAGCAAAAGATAAAGAAAGCCAGTGACAGTGAGACCATGACGCTCGAGATGGTCAAGAACCCAGATATTCTTGCTGCGGTTGCTAGTGCAGATAACGCGCCTTTTACGGTTGGCTTTGCGGCCGAGACTGAGGATTTAATTCCTCATGCTAGGGATAAATTAGTGCGTAAAGGTATCCATATGATAGTCGTCAATGATGTCTCGCGTGAAGACATTGGTTTTGCTTCGAATGCCAATGAAGTCACCGTGCTTTTTAATGAGGCGTCGACGGGTCATTCAGATGGCGAAATAGAGAATGATCCAATTCATATTGATAAATGTGATAAGCACCATTTAGCGCGCCGTTTGCTTGAATTAATTGCTTCGAGATTGACGCGCTAGCTGACGTTTTTATTCATGGGTTTAATTCATTTAAAGGAGCAGCAAAATGAGAAATAAGAGGCTAGAGCTTCATCAATAACTCCAGTTATGTATAGATTGTAGTTATGGCACTTTATTATTGGATGCAAAGATAATTAAGCATGCATCCACCTCCGCTATAAACACTTCAGGTGGTTATGAATAAATCTTCAAGTAACAAAAGCGCCAGCAGTCAACCATCGCAGCGCATTACCCATTGGCCAAGTATATTATTGATTGTCTTGCCTAGTCTTGCAGTGATTGCGCTGTATTTTTTTGTTTATCTGCCGCTTACCGTTAATCAAACTGCAGTGCAGCGCGCTAATGATTTAGCGCATGCCAAGGTCGTCGCTTTAAATGGTAACCTTAAGCAATTGGTCGATCATATCGATGGCTTAGCGCGACTTCCTGAAGTGCGTTTGGCGGTACAAGCGCATGATCAAGCGACACTTCAACAGCTCGCTGAACAGTTTAGTTTGGGCTTTACCGATATAAGCCGTTTAGCGCTGTTTCCCTTAGGTGAGCTGGGCGTGGCTAGTCTTGGAAGTTATAAGGCGCAAGTGCACAATAATATTGAAAAAGATTTACTGCGCCGCGCTATGACTGATGATCTGTCAGCAGCGGGCGAAGAAGTGTTGGTAGATACTTATTTAATGAGCGGCGAGCAGGTATTAAGTTTGGCAAGACCCGTACACATTGAAGGCCGCAAAATAGGCGCGATTTTACTGACCTTAAAATCGCAATGGCTAGCATCGCAATTTATTGGCGCAGCTGCATTAGGTGATGGGCGCTCAGCTGTGATGGCTTTAGTTTATCAAATGGATGCGAAAACGCCCCTCTTGATAGCGGCAACGGATTCCTTACCTTCGCTGAAAGATGCCGTCATGGGTAAGGCGAGTCTCGCCGCTAATCCGAAAATTAAAGTTAATTATTATATTTTTAAACAGGCGACAGTCTTTGGCGTCGAATCGATACTTTTATTAGTGGTGCTGCTTTCGGCCATGATCTTATCGTTAACAGCATTGCTGTTTTTGTTTCGCTCGATGCGCGCTCAAGCGGCGGGTGCCGCAAATAAACTTGCTGCGCATAGCGAGCATCGGCAGTCGCTCGATAATGTGCCACAACAAAAATCCAAAAAACGTGCTGATTCAAGTAAGACGTCTCGTTGGGTTAATCCACAAGTCCCTAGCGGCATGGATGTTCAAGGTGATGAAAGCAGTCTTGAATTATCCTCAATACCAGCGCATATTTTTAGAGCGTATGATATTCGCGGTGATGCCGATGTGGAGCTTAATGATGAAACCGTGCAGAGTATTGGTTTAGCAATTGGTACTACGGCCATTAGAGCTGGGCAGCGTCATTTAGTCATTGGTCGCGATGGACGGTTATCGTCTGAGCGTATTTATAATGCCTTGGCCAAGGGCTTGTTGGCGTCGGGTTGTGATGTTGTTGGCCATGGCTTAGTCGCAACCCCCATGGTGTATTTTGCCTGTGAATGGCTAGAAACAAAGGCCGGTGTGATGGTGACAGGCAGCCATAATGGTCCTGCAGTGAATGGCTTAAAAGTGGTATTAAACGGTCAGTCCTTAGTCGAGCAACAAATTAAAGCGTTGCATGCACTAATTGTTGCTAATGATTTCGAGCGTGGTAAGGGTGTTTTATCCGAGCAGGATATTGGTGCTGCATATGTCGATAGAATTGCCGAAGATGTGGTGGTGGCCTCGTCGATAAAAGTAGTGCTTGATTGCTGTAATGGCGCAGCGAGTGACATTGCACCAAGACTTTTTAACGCATTAGGTTGTGAAGTGGTGCCCTTGTTTGCGGACGTTGATGGCAGCTTTCCTAATCACGCCCCCGATCCTTCTGCGCCAGGTAGTTTGGATGCTTTGATCGATGAAGTTAAGCTTCAGCAAGCTGATCTTGGTTTGGCCTTTGATGGTGATGCAGACCGCATGGTAGCGGTTACTGCTGCAGGTAAGGTGGTGAGCGCCGATCAAATGCTAATGCTCTTTGCGAAAGATGTGTTGACGCGTAATCCGGGTGCCGATGTTGTTTACGATATTAAATGTTCGCGCCATCTTAACCAGCTTATTGCTAGTCATGGTGGTCGGCCCGTTATGTCGAAATGTGGCCATTCGCTGATAAAACAAAAAATGCTAGAGACGGGGGCGCTACTGGGTGGAGAGTTTACCGGTCACTATTGTTTTAAAGAGCGCTGGTTCGGTTTTGACGATGGCTTGTACAGCGGTGCACGTTTAATTGAATTTTTGACGATGGAAGGCGTTACGCTAGAGGCCGTTATTGCCGATTTGCCTGTTAGCATGAATACCGTAGAAGTACATTTGCCTGTTGATGAGGCACGTAAATTTGAATTGATTGAAGCGCTTCAGTTGACGCTAGAGCAAGGTCTTAGCGAGGATGACGGTCAGATTACTTTGTTGGATGGTGTAAGAGTCGATTATGCTGCGGGTTGGGGTCTTGTGCGTGCATCCAATACTTCTGCCAGTTTGAATGTGCGCTTTGAGGCCGATAGTGAAGCTGAGCTTGATAGTATCCAGGTCCCTTTTCGTGAGGCATTGCTTGCTGTCGCGCCTGAGTTAGAGTGGTAGCTAGTCAAAGTAACGCCATATTCTAAGATCCCAATATTTCAATGTGCTAATGATTCAATACGCTAATAATTCAATGTTTTATGAAAGATCACTAATACGCACATCATCGAGCGGCGCTTTTTATCTATTTGATACGTTATACTGCATGCCAGAGTATTTAATTGATCCTAGCGGGTAAATTAGATCGATAGCCAGTTAACAAACGAAATATCTACTTATGTCATTAAATCAAAAAACAGCCAGTCAAATCGCCGCCATCTTAACGGAATCATTGCCTTATATAACCCGTTTCACGGGTAAGACAATGGTGATTAAGTACGGCGGCAATGCAATGGTTGAAGAGTCGCTGAAGAAAAACTTTGCTCGCGATATCGTATTAATGAAATTAGTGGGTATGAACCCGATAGTAGTGCATGGCGGCGGCCCACAAATAGGCGATTTGCTTGAGCGGCTCAATATTGAGTCACGCTTTGTAAATGGCATGCGCGTTACCGACAACGATACGATGGATGTTGTCGAAATGGTCTTGGGCGGACAGGTCAATAAAGAGATTGTTAGCTTGATAAACCAGCAAGGCGGGCAGGCGCTGGGTTTAAGTGGTAAAGACGGAAATTTAATTAAAGCCAGTAAGCTAGAAGTCACAGCGCATTCGCCTGATATGGCCACGCCTGAGATTATTGATATTGGCCATGTTGGAAAAGTTGATTCGATAAATGTTGAATTACTTAATGCCTTGACGGCAAATAATCTTATACCGGTTATTGCGCCTATTGGCGTTGATGACGAAGGTGTTACCTACAATATTAATGCCGACTTGGTGGCAGGTCGATTAGCCGCCGTTATGGGCGCTGAAAAGCTCATGTTGTTGACCAATGTGCCGGGCTTACTTGATAAGCAAGGCAAAGTGCTGACAGGCCTGTCTACATCGCGCGTGGATGAATTGATTGCCGACGGTACAATAACGGGCGGCATGCTGCCTAAGATTGCCTGTGCGCTTGATGCGGTACATGGTGGGGCTACTAGTGCGCATATTATTGATGGCACAGTTCCTCATTCAGTGATGCTTGAAATTTTTACTGACTCTGGCGTAGGTACGTTAATTACCAACGACGAATAATCCACCGCACAGCCTTAACACTAATGCTGCAGCTAAGCATTAGTGTTTTTTAAATTCTTAATGCTTTAGTTGCTACTTTTTTACTGAAGTCGTGTCTGTTTTATCTCTTCTTATTAAGTCATCGATAATATCGTTTTATTAGGCAGCAATTATTGAGTGATTAAATAAAAAAATGCTTTTATCGAACGAAAACACTTCATTTAAAAAAGAATTAGGAGTATCTTGGCACCCGTAAGCAATGGTGAGTGCAAACCAACTAATTCGTGATCAAAAAATAATTAAAAAGCGAAGTGTGTTGCATAAACCATCTAAGTTTGGATTTTTTAGGTCTTCAAGTCGATAAACCTTGAGTCTGGAAAGGAATCTTTGCTTTACTTAATCTTATGTCATAGTTCTTAAAAGCGTGGCGTAAATAAACGATGCATGTAATCAATTAATGTATCGAATAGACAATGTAAGCAGTCCGGGCAAGCGCTCAGGCGAGTGAAGCTAAGCGAGCAAAAGCAAAGCTAAGCGAACAAAAGTAAAGCAAATAGATAAATTGCACGCTATAGGTAATGGACTCAAAGAGTTAATCATCTATAGCTTGTGTCAAAACGAAACAATATAAGCTGGAATAGCGATGCCTAGAATTGCACAGAAGTACTCTCGCCGCCAACAAATCCTCGAAGCCTTAGCGCATATGCTCGAAGTCGCTCCTGGTGAGCGTATTACAACCGCAGGCCTTGCCAAAGAAGTTGGCGTATCTGAAGCTGCGTTGTATAGGCACTTTCCTAGTAAAGCGAAGATGTTTGAAGGTTTAATTGAATTTGTTGAAGAAGCGATATTCACGCGCGTTAATGTGATTGTGAGCGAAGAGAGCTCTGCGCTGCCACGCTTAGAAAGAACCTTATTATTACTTTTGGGCTTTGCCGAAAAGAACCCTGGTATTTCACGTATTCTTAATGGTGATGCCTTAGCGGGTGAAACTGACCGATTGCGTACGCGCGTTGCTCAGTTTTACGATCGCCTCGAAACTCAGCTGAAGCAAATTGTTCGCGATGCTGAAATTAACGAAGCCATTCGTCCAACCGTACCAGCTGCAAGTGCTGTCAATATTCTATTGGCGGCTGCAGAAGGTCGAATAGGTCAATATGTTCGCAGTGAATTTAAGCGACCACCAACACAAAACTGGCAAGAGCAGTGGCAGTTACTAATGGCAGGCTTTTTTCGTGAAAGTGTTGCTCAAAAACCACAGCATTCGTTAGCGAGACAAAATTCGTCCGTTGCCTAAAGTTTGAGTTACATTTTAGTTGGGTGTTGCTTGGCGGTTAGCTTTCTCGTGCTTTTCCATGAGTTGGCTAAACCGAGTGATATCTACCGCATAGCGCTGAGCAACGGTCTCTTGTTCTTCTTGCATCGATTTTAACGAGTCGTTCGCTTCATTGAGTTTTTGTTCTAATTCTTCAATATTATTACGAATGACTATAGGCACTTCTCTGCCGGCTCTTTCTATATCGGCGGCTCGGCTTTGTTGGCGTTCAACCTGATTTTTTAAACTCATCATATTGCTGCGTAAAATACGAATGCGCACATCAAATTCAGCCAGTTTACGATTGCGTTCAGCCGTTAAGTCATCGACGCTGCTATAGCGTAATAGCAGTGATTCGTTTTGTTCGCGGGAGTCATTCTCTTGTTGGGCGTTGAGTTCACGCGCTTTTAGTTCGTCGCTTAATAGTGCATATTCTTCATCATTAAGCTCGGCGGGCACCTCTTTAATAATATGTCCGCCCAGCGTCACAATGGCATAGCCGCGCTTTACTTCTGCGGGGGTGACAGAGGATTTAAGTTCAACGATGCCTCTCTCGTTGATGACTCGATAGAAGGTAAGTTCTTGACCATTGCTAACATTACTCAGCATTAGCGCCGTAATAAGCACTAAAGTGAGAGTTGCTAACCCAGCCCATTGACTCGGTTTGCGCGGGTAGTTATTAGCTTTGAGTAACTTTATGCGAGCCATATTGATGCCAATAGGTTTTTATTGCCTCAAGCTGCTCGTCAGAAACGACGTTGTCTTGAGTGTCTTGTGGTTTAGACAAAAAGTCGAGCAAGTGTTCAATGGTAACAATACTTAATACCGGTAAATTAAAGTCTTCTTCAAAAGTTTGCGTGGCCGATAAATTATTTGGACCTTTTTCGCACCGATCGAGTCCTATAATAACGCCAGCAGGTTGTGCTTGGTCGTGTTCGGCTAATAAGGCTAAAACTTCTCGAATAGCTGTGCCAGCAGTGATGACGTCATCAATAATGAGTACTTTGCCTTGCAGCGCAGAGCCAACAATTGAGCCGCCTTCGCCGTGCTCTTTTTTCTCTTTACGATTAAAGGCATAGGGCACATCGCGATTATGATAAGTCGCTAATGCAGCGGCTGTAACGGCCACAAGAGGAATGCCTTTATAAGCAGGGCCAAACAGCATATCGAACTCAATGCCAGAAGCGATTATTTTTGCGGCATAGCATTGACCTAATATAGCTAACGCTTGGCCTCGATCAAATTTACCTGCATTGAAGAAATAAGGACTGCATCGTCCGGACTTTAATGTGTATTCGCCAAAGCAAAGTGCATTGGCATTAAGCGATAGCTCAATAAATTCACGTTGAAATTTTTGCATAAAAGGTTTTACCGAATTGTATGACTAATTCTATAGCTGATTGTATAACTGTTCATATGAATAGTGTGGCGATCTGCAATTAGTCGTCTTATTTGACTGTACATCATATTATAAACCTATTTAAACTGCGCGGCCTGAGATGAAGTCGCTAAAATTGTGTCAATGCTAGCCAGATGACCTGTTTTTAACTTAAAATCATCATTTTAAAGACATTGTTT
>Ga0129327_10000536_pt1 | contig 22703 bp, 19 predicted proteins | sample CPBDNA_6_FD_111799 | JGI IMG/M metagenome (GOLD analysis project Ga0129327, IMG submission 111799) | Freshwater to marine salinity gradient microbial communities from Chesapeake Bay, USA - CPBay_Spr_31_0.8_DNA | ecosystem: Environmental > Aquatic > Marine > Coastal | place: USA: Chesapeake Bay... | reverse complement strand
GATTGATCGAAATGGGATCAGAACAAGTTGAGGCGATAAACGCGATATCTGGGGAGCGTTGCAGTCCACATCCGCACGTATTCTCTGATCGCTACATTCGCCCGGGGGACCAAGCGTATTTTGACATTATTCATTCGTTCAATGGATACCGAACCTGCTATTACCGAACTTTCGCAGTTGGTCGTGCAACACAAGCACATCGAGATGCATACAGCAAGGCACGCGAATTGATCGACAAGGCAATTGCAATGGTTAAGCCGGGCGTGGGCACAGATGAAATCGCCAAACTGTGGCCTGCAGCAGACGAATTTGGATTCTCCTCGGAGATGGAAGCATTTGGCTTGCAGTTTGGGCATGGTTTGGGTCTGGGTCTACATGAACGCCCCGTAGTCAGTCGGTTGAACTCACTGGACAACCCTGTAGAAATCAAGCCAGGCATGGTGTTTGCACTGGAGACTTACTGGCCAGCAGATGACGGCCACTCTGCAGCGCGGATCGAAGAGGAACTTGTGGTGACAGAGAATGGTGCAGAACTACTGACTCTCTTCCCCGCCGAAGAATTGGTGGTTACCAACCCCTACTAGATCACGTGAATGCAGTAACGAAGATTTATTCCGAGGGAAATAACTCGGGGTGTATTGCCAGTTCCTTACGTGTTCTGCGAATGTGCCCTACTAGGTATCGTTCGCCGTCCTTGGAATCAAACCGTCGCATTGCATCGATAAGTAACCAGTGCTCCGAATTAACAATCCATTGGCGTTGAGGTCCTGTAATTTTCATAAACGCTCGACGGTACGGAGCTGTTGAGTTCCATAAACGAGACACTGAATCTTTCAAGTCCTCTGTGGGACATTTAGAGTAGGTCAATAAGTGGAATCGTCTATCTAGCTGGAGAAATTCCGAGACGCTGACTCCAGCCTCAATCTCAGTTTGAATTTCCTCGAGCTCGGTAAATATCCTGTCGTCTGCATGCGGCATGCTCTCCGAAAGCGCCAGAGGTTCAAGCCGCTCGCGCATTCGATACAAGACATCTACTTCACCTTTGTCTAGTTGCGGAATGCGAGCTCCCTTATTTGTTTCCAACTGAACAAGTCCATTGGCTGCCAATATTCGCAATGCCTCGCGAACTGGTAGTCGACTTGAACCAAGACGCTCTGCCACCTCTTCTTGGCGGATTCGGGTTCCCGGATCAATTACGCCGCTGAGAATTTCGACTTCAAGAATCTGTGCGATTCGTTGGCTCGCTGACTGTTCGATCGACTGTGATTTCATGTGGGGCTCGATTCCTTACTCGAACTTTTCTGGAGTGTGGTCAAACGCTTTGCCATTTGGGTAAGACACTAGCTCACACTGCATTCCCCACGGGCTTAGGAAGTAGACCCAGCGCTGTCCTTCACTTGCGTTTTTACTCAAAGTCGGTTCACCAAGAATCTGCAATCCCTTATCGCGCACGAATTCCAAAGCACTATCAAAGTCGTCCACATAGAGGGCAATGTGATGCCCACCTATGTCACTATTTTTCGGTTGGTTGAGATTCTGATCCGGGGCCGAGTATTCAAATATTTCGAAAATAGCTTGCCCGCCCAGCCGATAAAAATGTAATTCTTTCATCACGGCACGTGGATGTACATTGAGGTGCTCTTCCATCCAATCGGTATTTACATGTTCGAATGGACCTAATTTGTACATGTATTCGCACCCAAGCACATCGATGAAAAAATCATGGGCCTGCACTAGATCAGGCACCGTGACACCTATGTGGTCAACCCGTTGCAATCCTGGTATTCCGGACATCTAATTCCCTCCAACTTGACGTTATGGATCCATTAAATTAACTCCAGCAGCCATTTAAGCCTATTTTTTCGAGATTTATTGCAAGAATGCTTGATTCTGGATCCATTTTATGTGAATCTTGCGGTATGCCTGAAATCACCGGACTACACCCCGAAGCTACTTGGACCCAAATTACGCCACTCGATGCTGATTGGGATGCAGCCGACCCTCAGCTCCTGCGTGCCATGTACAGCCAAATGGTGCTGATCCGAACTTTTGAAGAAGGAGTCCTGCAATTAGCAGGAGAAGGGCTCATTCACGGACCGGCTCACTCCAGCATTGGTCAAGAAGGTGGGGCAGTTGGTTCGGCCCTAGCCCTGGTTCCCGGTGACACCGTAAACGGTTCACATCGTGGTCACCACCAATTTCTTGCCAAAGTAATTGCGCATCTCGCCCCAGAAGGTATCGACCCCTCAAACCAGATTGATCAGTCGATCCGCGATGTCCTACTTACAACTCTCGCCGAGATCTGTGGCCTCGATCGAGGGTTTAGCCATGGTCGCGGTGGGTCAATGCACCTACAGTGGGAAGAAGCTGGTGCAATCGGTACAAATGCAATTGTCGGTGGTGGTGTCCCACTTGCTGCCGGTTCAGCTTGGGCTCACCAACATGCAGGTACAAATAATGTTGCCGTCACCTACTTCGGTGATGGTGCGGCAAATATTGGATCAACACTTGAATCCTTTAACCTCGCTGCTGCCTGGAAAGTGCCCGTCTGTTTCTTCATAGAAAATAATCTTTACGCAGTTTCCACCACAGTATTTGAAGCCACGGGTGAACCTCGCCTCTCAGCCCGCGGGCCAGGTTTTGGAATCACAAGTTTCAAGGTTGACGGCATGAATCCACTCGCGGTCTATCTCACCATGCAGGCGGCCAACGAGCACATGCGATCCGGCAATGGTCCAACCGTTATTGAGGCGGACGTTTATCGTTACTTCCACCAAAATGGCCCATTTCCTGGCAGCGCATTTAAGTACCGAACAAAAGAAGAAGAAGCCTCTTGGCGCGCTCGTGATCCAATTGATCAAGTTGCATCTCACCTAGTTCGACGTGAAATTCACACACAAAGCGAACTCGATTCATTCGTTGAACAGGCAAAAGCACTCATGGTTGAGATCACTTCAGTCCTCTTTGAGCCGGTGGATGGCGGAAAACCAAATGAACGTCGCATCAGACCTTCTGAGTGGCCCGACCCCGCATTTGTCAATGTCGGCGTACGTGGGGACCTATCTGAACTTGAGGGCTTGCAATACAAAGATTTTGAAGACTTTGATGGTGAAATTTCTGAAATGAAATTTATCGATGCCGTATCCGGCGTCATGTTCAATCGCATGGAGCAAGATTCACGCGTAGTGATCATGGGTGAAGACATTCACCGTCTCAACGGTGGCACAAATGGTGCGACTCGAGGCCTTAAGGACTCCTTCCCTGACCGCGTACTCGGAACCCCAATTAGTGAAAATGCATTTACTGGACTTGCTGGTGGAATGGCACTCGATGGCCGATTCCGTCCCGTCATTGAGTTTATGTACGCAGATTTCATGTGGGTCGCTGCAGATCAACTATTCAACCAAATAGGCAAAGCGCGCCATATGTTTGGCGGCACAAGCCCAGTTCCGGTTGTCCTTCGAAGTAAAGTCGCTATGGGAACCGGGTACGGATCGCAGCACTCGATGGATCCCGCCGGAGTATTTGTGACTAATCCTGGTTGGCGGGTTGTCGCGCCCTCTAACCCTTTCGACTATATCGGACTCATGAATACCGCACTTAGCTGTGACGACCCCGTTGTTGTACTTGAACACGTCGACCTCTATACATCCAGTGGTCCCGGGGTCCCCGATACGTACGACTACTCCCTCCCTGTTGGCAAGGCTGCTATCAAGAAGTCGGGTGAGGACCTCACTTTGATTTCCTATCTCGCCATGACTAATTACGTAATGGCCGCGGTTGAAGCTCAAGATGCAATTGACGCGGAAGTCATTGATCTTCGCTGGCTGGATCGCGCAAGCATCGACTGGGACACAATCGGGGAAAGCATTAAGAAAACAAATAATGTAATGATCGCCGAGCAAGGAGCACGCGGTACTTCCTACGGCGGTTGGTTGGCAGACGAAATTCAGCGGCGATACTTCGACTGGCTTGATCACCCTGTGATGAGGGTTACTGGCGCGGACAGTTCACCCAGCATTAGCAAGGTACTCGAGCGTGCAGCTATCGCGAGGACCGAAGAAGTCTCCGAAGCGCTACGCGTATTAGCGGAGGATAATCATGGCTGAATTACTCCTCATGCCTGAGGTGGCCGCGGGCGCAACCTCAGCGGTCCTGTCGACCTGGCCGTTACCTGAGGGTTCGGCATACAAAGTCGGAGACATCCTTGCCATCATTGAAACAGACAAAGCTGTCGTAGACGTCGAAGCTGAGACGGACGGCATCTTGCACACGCATCTCGTTACTGCGGGCACTGATGTAAACATCGGCGTGCCGATTGCCCTCATTGCAGCGGTAGGGGAATCAATTTCTGATCCCGCTTCCGTCTTGAACGAGCTCGGGTATCAAGCCGATTCATTGTCCTCCATTTCCACGGGATTGGTTCAGGCAACGCCAGTCTTGCCTGAACCAACAACCGAGAGTGAAACTACAAAATCGGAGCGCATATTCGCGAGCCCATTTGCACGCCGGATTGCCCGTGAGCGGGGAATAGACCTGTCGAGCATTGTTGGCACCGGACCCTCAGGACGAATCCGTCGCAAGGATCTCGAAAACTCTGCAATTACTGTAAACACAGTGAGTACTTCGACGCCCCCAACACCTCAGCCTGCCGTCCCTCCTGTTGTGGGCACGCAAGCCAATGCCTCCACAACAATCCCGCATACCAAGCTGCGCAAGGCGATTGCCAATCGGCTCGTGGAGAGTAAAAACACAGTTCCTCATTTCTATTTGCGAGCCAGCATGAACGTGGGTCGACTTATGGAAATGCGGACAGAGCTGAATCAAGACTCAGACATTCGCATCTCGGTAAACGACCTCTTGATCAAGGCAATTGCGGCAGCCCACGTAAGGATTCCCGAACTCAACGTAATTTGGACCTCCGAATCGGTTATTCAATTCAATTCAGTCGATATTTCTATGGCAGTGGCCACCGAGACGGGACTCGTGACTCCAACCCTGCGCGGCGTCGAAAATATGAGCATTACCCAAGTTGCATTAAGGACACAAGATTTTGCCCTACGAGCGCGGACGGGAGCATTACGCCAAAACGAGCTTGAGGGGGGTTCGGTCTCGATTTCAAACTTGGGAATGTTTGGAGTTGAAGACTTTGCTGCGATAATTAATCCACCTCAAGCAAGTATTTTGGCTGTCGGTGGAATTTCAACTGAGCCCGTAGTGCTTAACCAGGAACTTGCTGTAGGTCAGGTCTTGCGAGTCACCCTGTCAGTTGATCACCGCCCGGTGGACGGCGCGAATGCCGCGCGGTGGTTACAAGAATTTGTTGCCTTGATTGAGTCTCCAAGCAAAATTCTTGCCTAGGGTTAAATCGCAGGACAGGCATTTCGAAATTAGCTACAATCGATTGCATGAACACGGTCATTGAAGCGGATATTGTTGTAGCCGGAGCTGGACACAATGCACTTATCGCTGCGGCATACTTAGCAAAAGCAGGGAAAAAGGTTGCGATCGCTGATGCCCGATCAATTCCCGGTGGCGGAGTAGCGACCGAAGAATTCCTCCCCGGATATTTCATGGATAGTTGCTCGACCGGCCACACCATTATTCAGGGCAACCCTGTTATTAAAAACGACTCTTTAGGGTTAATCAAAAACCACGGCCTGAAATACGTTGATCCCGATCCCGTTGCACGTGTGGCCATGCCCGACGGGGAACAAATCGGAATGTACTTGGATAGAAAAAAAACGTACTCCGAGTTTGCTCGATTCAGTGACCGTGATGCTGACCGCTATTTCAGCATGCTGGAGGATTGGGATCGAGCGAAAAGTGCATTCTCCGCGTCGAATAACACACCGATTGGCTGGGGCCCACCACTTGATCAACTTTTGGACAAACTCCCAAACGGTGGGACTTGGCGTCGACGAAGAGCGCTCAGTGCTGTTGATGTCATCATGCATGAATTCACCGAAGAACACATCCAAGCATTCCTGCTCTGGGAGGCATGCCAGACTTTTGGATCCGTTGATCTTCCAGGTTCGGGGGTCCTCCCCTACTCGATCATGGGTGGTCGACAGGAGCGCAGTTGGACAATTCCTGTTGGCGGTTCCGGCAAGTTGACGGAGGCCTTGGTCTCGGTAATCACGGAGCATGGTGGATCTATTCATTGCAACACTCAAGTGAGTTCACTACTCATTGAAAACGGCCGCGCTATTGGATTCGAATCTGCTGACGGAACACAATTTGTAGGTAAAGAAGGGGTTCTTTCCACCATTCACATTAAGCATCTTGTTGACATGGCGCCGAAGGAAGCTTGGGGTGAAGACTTCGTTTACGGTGTGGACACCTACGACATTGGGATCCCGTTACTTGCTGCGTTCCTTGTCATGAATGAAGTGCCCACATTCGCTGGTAAAAATGCAGCCGATACCGCGGTAAGTAGCGGCTTAGCGCTTTGGCCTTCAGAAGTTGTGTCACTGGTCCGCGATATCCGTGACCGCAAGCCGGTTGAAGCTTCGGCTTGGACCTTGGTTGCAACACCAACACTCGTGGATCCAGATCGCGCTCCCGAGGGAATGCATACTGTGAAAATTTTGGTTCCTGCTTCACATGTCGCTCCTTATGGAGCCACGTCATGGGATGAAGCTAAGGAACAACATGCTGATCGGATGGTCGAATACATTCAGACGATGATTCCCAACATGAATGAATCAACCATTCAAGCGAGAATTGTAAAAAGCCCTCTTGACATTGAGGCAGCCAATCAGCACATGATCAACGGTTGCGCTCACGGTGGTGACAAAGGAGTGCCCTTTAGCGGACCCATGAGACCCGTGCCTGGCTGGGCTTCACACAAAATGCCGATAGACGGTCTTTACCAAACGGGCGGAACCACGCACCCGGGTGGCTCAATAACAGGAGCGCCCGGACGCAATGCTGCCATGGTCATGATGAAAGACTTAGATTTACCTTTTTCTGGCTAATCCGATCAGTGAGAACTAAGTAAGAGTTGCTGTCAACGGAATTGCGACTATTCTTCTGAAACGTTACGTCACCGAGATCTCACTCACTTTATGCGCATTGGGTGGATTCCGACGAGTCTCAGAAACTTTGCAAACATATAACCTTTTTAGTACACGAACGGGAATAAATAGCTGACTTGGTGTCCAACTAGACAAGCGATTGCGCAGGAACGAGTTCCCAACGAACATCGAGTGAAACTCCAGCGTCAGCAATTAGATTCATCACGGGACACCGAGCCTCGGTCTCTTCAATGACGGAAGTAAGTTCAATCTCACTCGCCGATGTAGTGACACGAACATGTAGTTTGACCGACTGGAAGTGGGGCCGCACTTCGCGGTCTCCCATGCGCCCGCGTATATCGATAGTGAACGCCGCGTCGAACTCGATCCTGCTGTACTCAAAATTCATTTCACTCGCGGTGCGCCGAAATGTGACCGCTTCACATCCGCACAAAGCACCCAAGACTGCTTGCAGCGGCGAAGGTCCGGCGCTCTGCCCACCATGGGCAGCTGGTTCATCCGTGACGGCGATTCCAAACTCAGAGTAATCAATGATGGTTTTCATTGAGGCGTCCGTGTATGCGGTGAGTGTTTTGCGACGCATGAAATCGTCCGGAACTGGCGACAAAATATTTGAAGTTGTCATTTCTACTTATCTCCTTCTAATCCGTCGCTGACATCCGCTTGTTCACTGGTTAATTCGACACCAGCATTCGCAGCCGCAACTAACAGCATCGTTGCGAAATCATCCTTTGCGAACCCGTGGCCAATGCTGGATTCCACGATGTCGCGTGTCAGATTGGTAATGGGCATAGGGACCTCGTACTTGCGAGCTTCGGTCAATCCCAAATCGAAGTCCTTGCGCAGGAGTACTGGGGTGAAAGTTGGATGAAAGTCCAAGTTGACGAGTGCTGGAGTTTTGTAATTGCTGAAAATTGAACCCATCACGCTGTTGTTGATGAACTCCATGATCGCTTCGCGTTTAACCCCACTTTTTTGGCCTAGAACCAAAATCTCTGCCAACGCTTGGGTGTAGATACCGAGAAGCAGGTTGTGGTAGATCTTGACCAAACGAGCTTCTTCACCTTCTCCAACGTAGGTCACCGACTGACCAAATGACTCGATCATTGGCTTCACAACTTTGAAAGTCTCTGGGTCACCACTGCACACCACACTGAGCTTTCCAGCAGCAACCACTTTGCCATTTCCACTCACGGGCGCTGCAAAAAACTGAACGCCACGAGACTGAGCATGTTCACGTACCTTGCCACTAGTTTCAACGCTGACGGTTGAGCAATCAACGACCACTTTAGGAACGTTGTCACCTGTAAGCAAGCCTTTTTCCGGGTCGAGAAGTACAGATTCCAAGTCAGCAGATGCGCTCACCATGCTGAAGACAACGTCCTGTGCTGCTAGTTCACGGATCGAGTCAACGACCGTGGCACCTCTCGCCTTCAGCGGGTCAGCCTTTGAAGCCGTCCGATTCCAAACCGCGACGTCGTAATCTGAATCAACCAACCTTTCTGCAAGTGGCGCTCCCATATTGCCAAGGCCGATCCAACCAACTGTGGGCTTCTCCTGTACAGACATTTCATCCCTTTCATCATTGTCCATTGAGTTAAGTACGCTTTCGCTCATCGTGCTATTTGCTGAGTTGCTGTTCCATCCAGTCGGCTGTCTTATTTCTGTGTTGTGCGGCAACATTCATGCATCCATGGTTTCCATCAGGCAACATAATTAACGTTCCACCTGTCTCATCTGCAAGCCGCTCCGCACCATCCTTCGGGATCAACCGATCTTTGGCGCCAAAGATAATGAGAATTGGACACTCAATCAGTTCCGTTCGTCCCTCAAGGGTCAAGCTCTTGCCGAACTCCGCAGCTTCTTCTTGACTTTTCAGGTGAGACCTAAACGTGAATGTCCGCCTTGTCAGCTCGGGAAGTTGATCCCAGATTGCGCCCCAGTCGTAAGGTCCGGCCAGTGCCGCACATGCTTTAATTCGATGTTCTCCTGAGACCATCCGAGGCGCGTAATAACCACCCAGGGAAACACCCCAAACCCCAATCGCTTCCTTATCCAAATCTGACTGAGTTTCAATCCAGTCGACAATGGCCTTACCAACTTCTTCCCATTTCGCTTCAATGGGAAACTCATACTCGCTTTCACCTTGACCGGGTCCATCTACTGAAAGCGTGGCAAGGCCACGGTCTAGAAAGAGTTGCTCGGTGCTGCGCAGCTCTTCTTTTGTCGAATCAAGGCCGCTTAGCATGATTACAACGGGGGGATGAACCACACCATGCGGCTTACGCAAGATGGCCGGCAGCACCGAGGACTTATATGGGATCTCGACCCGCGCTCCTGCTGGGTCAAGATAGGGCAATGAAGCGGTTAACGCATTGACTGCAAGCTCATGCGCGCGCTTCATCTGTTCCGGGTAGTCAACAAGAACAAATTTTCCAAAGTGGTAATACACCGCGGCCGTGCTTAAGTGGTTTCCTGCAGAACGCAGTCGCCCCTCTTCCAGCGCCTTTCGCCCCAACTTCTCATGACCCTGACCTGAGTCAATCCAAGCATCGGCCCAGTCTTCCCACTTCATGACACTTGATGTGATCGAATTGAAGTCAGAGACCGCAACGCCGTTGGTTGTGAAGCGGGGTGCCCAGTGGATTGTTGCTTCCCTTACCAAATTGTCAGGTTGGTCACCAGATATCGAATTCACCGATCTGCTCTCCTTAGATGCTGAATAATTGAGGAATGCAATTCACTTTCAGTAACGCGGAAATCGCTAGACGTCGCAGCAGCACCCTGCGATTGGCAGTCGATCATGACTGCTATTTCGTACTGGCTTTTGGCGAGAACCGAAGTGGTGCGGCAGTCACTTATTTGACGCAGTGGCCGGTAACTCGCCTGGCAGCCTGCCGGCTGAACGCCTACTCGAGTGAACTGTGGGTGGCTTTTCACAATCACACCCCTTATGCGAAGCGGGTGGCCTACGTGGACGCCGTCCACGACTTCACCGACAACTTCCCAACCGAGCTGTTCGCCGGTGTCAATTCTGGCGCATGTGTAGGAACTCTTGGGGTTGTGCCGGTTGGAATTGTCAAAATTGCTGCGAGCCAGAACATCACGCTTGTTTCCTTGGACAAGGCGCACGCTGAACTCCGCATGATTAAGTCCGCTGAAGAAATTGAGGCTCTCCGACTTGGTGCAGCGGCCAGCGACATTGGTGCTCAAGCATTGATCAACGCGTGCCGAGTGGGGGCCAGTGATTGGGAACTTTTGGCAGCAGCAAAAAACGCGTACACGCAAGCAGGTGGTCGAGACCATATTTGTTATCTCGCCGTCACCGACATGCATGCACCAGATCGAGATGTTCCCAGTCAGTTTCCCGAAGGTCGAATTGTGACTAACACGTCTGTGATTACCTTTGAACTTAGCGCGGCCGTTGCCCACGAGTACCCCGGCCAAATATTGCGCAGCATCGTTATGGGTGAACCCACCGAAACGTATGTGGAACTTTCTCGAGTTGCCGAAGAATGCAAGGCACACATTAAATCTGGAATCCGTGCAGGGGTAAACACTATTGAGCTCATTCAATCCTCTCACATGATCGAGACCGCTGGATTTTCCACAACCGACGACCTTTTCCACGGGTTTGGCATGGGTTACCTTGAGCCCATTGCGACTTCGGTTTCCCGAGTCCCGAATCACTCTCCCAAGATCACCCTTGAGCAAGGAATGGCCATTGTGGTGCAACCTAATGTCACCTTGGCGGATCACAGTGCCGGAGTTCAGACCGGAGAACTCATTGTTGTGAGTGAGTCTGGAGTCATTGAACTTCATAACATTCCCACAGGATTGATTGTGATCCCGTGACTTCGCATTTAAGGAAACTGCCGAATCCATGATTACTTCCCAATCGCCTTACCGAGATACATTGAAGCAATTTCAGGGTTGTCTGCAATGCTCGCCGCGTCTCCCGTGAGTCGAACCGTTCCCTGTTCCATAACAATGCCATGCGATGCCAAATGCATGCCGAGTCGTACATTTTGTTCAATCAAAAGCACGGTGCGACCCTCCGCGGCCAAATTGCGCACAACTATTTCCACTTTGGCGACAGACTTCGGGTCAAGGCCAAGTGAGGGTTCATCCATGAGTACCAACGAAGGATCGAGAATCAAGGCACGACTGATCTCCACCATTCGACGCTGCCCACCAGACAAATTGCCTGCCTTGTCACGCGCGCGTTCCTTGACCAATGGCATCATCTCTTCCACCATTCCGATTCGCGACTTGAGCAACTTGCGATCGTTACGAATTGGATACCCGCCGAGCATGACATTTTCTCGAACCGTCATGTCTGGAAACAAGGCTCCACTCTGAGGAACTTGAGCAACCCCCAGCCTGAGAATTTCGGCGGGTGACTTAGTCGCTAGCGAGGTGTCACCGAGGTTAACCGTTCCCGAAGAAACTTTGAGTAGACCGCTGATTACACGAAATACGGTGCTCTTACCGGCGCCATTCGGTCCAACGATGCAGGTAATAGTTCCCTTACCCAATTCAAGGGACAAGCCCTGCAAAACCAGCCCACCTCCATAGCCTGCATCTACTTTGTCAAGTACCAATGCATTGTCAGACATTTGGAGCCTCCACAAGGTGATCTGGACCGAGGTATGCCTCAATAACTAATGGATCATTACGAATCTCTTCCGGCGTACCGGAGGTGAGCACTTGGCCACCTGCCAATACGTGCACCCGGCTGCATAAGCTAAGAACAAGCGGGATGTTGTGTTCAACAATCAGTACGGTTGTTCCCGCATCATTGAGTCGTCGGATCACATTCGCTAATTTCTCAATTAGTGTGGGATTGATACCGCTCGCGGGCTCATCAAGCAAAATAATGCTGGGTCGAAGCATCAGCACCTGGGCAAGTTCGACCAATTTTTGTTGACCGAAACTCAGCGCTGCAGCATTTTGCTTCTCAAATTGTTGTAGGCCCATGAAGCTTAGAATCTCGCGAGCGCGGTCAACTTCATCGCCCGCGTATCGACCAGCGACCATTTGTCTGGCTGAGGTCTTCTCAAGTGGCGCCACCAAATTGTCGAGAACGGTCATTGATTTGAAGAGTCTCGTGATCTGAAATGTACGACCCAAGCCTTCGTGTGCGCGAGTCCAGACCCGATCCTTTGTAATGTCTGTTCCGTCAAGGAGCACCCTGCCTGAAGTCGGACTAAATGTGCCGGTCATGCAATTGAAAAGGGTTGTCTTACCAGAACCGTTTGGTCCAATTAATCCAGTAATGGATCCTCTTTCAATACCGATACTCACTCCGTCTACCGCCCGCACACCACCAAAAGTTTTTACGACATCCCGAACTTCCAGGATCATCTCGCTGGAGCCTTCAGCACCAAGTGATCGCGATGCAATTGCCCTGGTATCCACTTCAGTTTGAGAATTCGCGATCGCGGATTGGTCGATGAACTTGACCGTTTGAGACTTAGCCCGACGTTTGGCGATGGCTTTAGAGACACTTGGCAGTAGCCCAGCCGGTAGAAACATGACGACAATGATGAGCACGATACCCATGATCAAGACGCGAGCGCTGACACCGCCCGCGCTAACGGTTGCGAATTCATTGGCTAGCGCGATTATGAATCCACCAATAACCGGACCCCACAATGTTCCACGGCCACCAATTAGAGCGGCGAGGACCAATATGACGCTGGTCAAGATTGCAAAAGCGCCTAGTGGGTTTACAAAGGATAGGTATTGCCCGTATAGGACACCCGCGACTCCAAAAGGGATAGCGCTTAAAGTGTAGGCCGTGATTTTGTACAGAGTGGTATTGATTCCAATGGATGCTGCTTTGCCTTCATCATTGCGAATTGCCTCAAGACCTGCTCCCAATCGAGAGTTCATTACGAACCACGCAAGCAATATGGTCAATACCAAGACCGTGAAGAAGAGATAAAAGTATGGCAAGTTGCCGAGCTCACGCGCCCAGGAAGGTGGCGGAATAACAATTCCGTCGGCTCCACCTGTTATTGGTTTTGCAACTTGAGCTAGCAGCTGGAATGTCCACAAGACTGCAATCGTGATAATTACAAATGAATGTGAGCGCGTGCGCAAAACAATTGCGCCGACACCGATAGCGACTATTGCGGTTGTAACTGCACCTAGTGGCATCAGATACATCGCGTCAACACCCCAAGTTTTTGACAGGATGGCGCCGGTGTACATGCCTATGCCGAGATACACACCGTGCCCAAGTGAGACGTAGCCTGCCAAACCGCTGATCAGATTCCACCCCGAAGCCATGATCGCCAGAAGCATGCAAGCGATCAAGATGGATTGCTCATACGTACTGTCTGGCAAGATCAATGGTGTGATTCCAAGTAGTACGAGCAAGGCTATGGGCACATAGGCGCGCGGCGATTTGAGTTTTTCCCTCATGCGACGTCCTCTCGGGTCTTAGATCCCATAATTCCGTGTGGTCGAAATACCAGAATCAGCAAAATTGTTCCGTAGAAGAACAACGGTGCCCACTGAGGAACGAATGTTGATGCAAAACTTTCCATCGTGCCCAGCAACATGGCGGCAATAATTGCGCCTGGGATGCTGCCGAATCCGCCCAGAACAACCACGCCGAGAAGTCGCGCGATCCATTCGTAGTGGGTAGCAGGGAAGATCGGGTACATAATTGCCAGAAGTACACCGCCAACGCCAGCCGTCGCTGCACCGATAGCGAAAGCGAAACCCGCCGCTTTCTTATGTGAAATGCCGATGAGTGCTGCACCATCACGATTTTGAGACGATGCACGAAGAGCTCTTCCGGCCCATGAAAAACGCAGGTAGGCATAAATGCCACCAAGAACTACAAATGCAAGAACACCGGAAATTAATTGGGGCATTGGCAAAACAATTTCACCTAGGTTAACCGATGATGTGAAGTAGTCGGGCGTGACCGACTTGAATTTGTTACCGAAAGTCAGATTGAGGATACCTTCCATGGCGAGGGCCACGCCGAACATGAGAAGCACCGTCATGCCCGGCCCTTGCGGTGCGACTCGGACCAGCATTCCACGATAAATCGCCCAGCCGATCACCCCCATCAGGGCGCCCATGACGGGAATGAGCAGCAGTGGCTCTATTCCAAACATGTCCCAGATTTGCCATGTAAATAGGGCACTAAAAACAAGGAATGCGCCCTGCGCCACGTTCACCACGTCGAGAACACCGAAAATCAGTGTTACTCCAGACGCCAATAGTGCGTAGATTCCCCCTAACAACACTCCATAGGCAAGTACCTGCACTATCTGCACGTCGACTCCTTTTCGCAACTTGATGTGGATCTAAAAAGATTGGGTGTCAGTTTGGGTGAGCCACCTCGCGGGAGCTGACCCACCCAAACCAAATGCACACTCTTTATGAAACTATCTATCTACTTCCAACCGGGCTTTGGCATGACCAGGTTTTCCGTTGTTGCGGCGCTTGCTGGCTCAACAATGTCAACTGATCCGCCCTGCCATTGTGCTAACAGGAACTCGCCCTGTGGTCGCCCGATTTCATCCCATGAGAGGTCTCCCAGGATTGTTGTGACCGAATTTGCATGCAACCACTCTTGAAGAGCTACGTTGTCCAAACTGCCAACGCCTTCAACTGCAGCAGCCAGAACTTCTGCGGCTGCATAAGCATCGGCAGCATCTTCAGCGGGAACTCCTGCACCATTTTGAGCTTCGTAGGTTGCAAGGAACTCAGCGTTACCAGGCGTGTTGGCCTTTTCACTCCAAGAAACTGCATAGAAGATGCCTTCTTCATTCCCCGTACCGATTGCGTCAGTGAACTGAGCACCGTTACTTGGAGCTGAAGTTTGGAACATGATCTTTGGCGAGAATCCCACCTGAGCCAAACTCTTCACAAGGTTGACACCATCTTCGAACACTGCACCTTGAGCAACAAGATCCGGAGTGTCTTTAGCTATCGCGCTAGCGAAAGGCTGGAAGTTGGTGGTCTCCGGTGGATACATTTCCGAGTAAACTGTCTCAACGCCCATGGCTTCCAGCTGAGCCTGCATTGACTCAATGACGGGAGCTGCGAAGGGATCGTCTTGGATTGCGTAAGCAGCCGTCTTTGGCTTCTGATCGTCGGGCAGGCCCGCAATCATGTTGACAAAGGGGTTCGCCTGGTCTGGTGCCACTGCCTGCTGAGCAAAGAAGTAGTACTTGAAGTTCTGCTCAAAGATCTTGGGCGAACCACCAGCAGGTGCGATCAGAACCATTTCGTTGTTCTCGGCCACTGCTGAAGCTGGGTAGTTAAGCAACGATGAGAACGTTCCAAGGAGAAGGTCAACCTTTTCCTCATTAATGAGGCGGTTGTAGTCAGTCACAACCTGCTCTTGACTACTTGCATCGTCGAGGACAACGAGTTCAACTTGGCGGCCGAGCAGGCCTCCAGCTTCATTCACGTCTGCCGCCCATGCGTTATAGCCTTTTTGAGCTTCCCCGCCCGGCTGTGAAAAATCACCGGTGAGTGGTAACGAAATACCGATACGGATCGGTTCGCCACCTCCAGCGTCTGAAGCGGACTCAGATGCTGTTTCTGATCCAGTTGAATCAGCGGTATCACTTGAACTACACGCGGTGGCTAATAAACCTGCCACTGCCAAAGATGCGAAAAGTGCGCTGGCGCGCCTTCCCCCACCAATTTTTTTTTGTTTCATGCGTAACCTCCATTTAGGCAATCGATTGCATAACCATAGGATGGTTGATGAGTGACGTTATGTCAATCACTTTTTCACATTTGCAAGGAGATGCCATGTCCGTTCCTCTCGCCACAGTAAAAATTGGGCAATTTAGTGAATCACCACACCTAGCAATTGCTCGGGCACTTGACATGGGAGCCCAACACGGAATTGATTGGGTCACTGAGCGGGTCGCATCTTCACCCGCCCAATTTGAATCCTTGCGTACGGGCGAGCTTGATCTAGCGATTACCAGCCCGGATAACGTTTTGATGTATGCAACGACAGCGGGAAACCCCTTAAAGGAGCAATTGGATTTGCAAATCTTGCGTCCGATAGATCGGGGACTGGGCCTTGCCCTTTACACCAGCGCTTCGGTGAAGTCTCCCGCTGACTTTTCGGGAATGTCACTAGGTGTTGATGTCATGAGCTCTGGTTTTGCCTTGCTATTACTTCAGATGCTCCAGTCAATCGGGGTAAACCGAGCCGATCTAGTTTTTGAGGCAATCGGGGCAACCCCCAAACGTCTTGGTGCGATCAGAGAAGGCCTCGTGGTGGGCAGCATCCTTAATGCGGAAACTGCCGTCGCAGCCGAAGAGGCCGGTCTCGTTAAGTGGGCGACGTCTACTGAAATCGACTCAAATTACCTGGGGACCGTCCTAGCAAACATTAGCGGTGTCCAATCAGAAACAACCCGTTCTTTTTTGAACATGTGGGAGGAAGTAACCCAGGTGATCATTAACTCTGATTCCAAACATGTCAAGGATTTACTGGAAGTCTACGCTCCAAAACTTGCAACCGACCGATACGTTGAAATTCTCAAGTCACCCGAATTCGGCGTAATCTCCGGAGAAAGCATCTCTGTCGATCAACTCACAGTATTGGCAAAAATACGCGAGCGTTCTGGCGCATACACACCACCTGAAGCTGAACTCGAGAAACTCGCAGCACATGCCTAAATGGACTCATGAACGGGTAATTGCTTTTTTGCCCTTCGCCGTATTCGTCGCGACATTTGACCGATCCGTCGTTGCCCCGATGCTCGTTGGCATGGGTCAAGACTTCGGAGTGAATCTAGCCACAATCACGCTGTCGGCAAGTGCCTACTACTTGGCCTACGGCTTAGCCCAGCCTGTGTGGGGAATCATCTCTGATCGCCTTGGGAGGATCGCAACATTGCGTCTGGCGCTAGTCCTTGCTGGTGTTTTTGATCTTGTCAGCATCATCCCGATGGATATCGGCTACTTCATTTTTGCGCGGGCAGTCGCCGGAGCCATGATGGCAGGGGTCTTCCCAACGGCGGTTATTTACATCGGAGATACGATCGACGATCGTCGCAAAAGGCTCCCCGCGATCGCTAACCTGCAAACGGGCGTTGCAATGGGATTAACCTTCGGAACGGTCCTCGGTGGAATCGGTATTGCCACAATTGGGTGGCAAGCATTCTTCGTCGCTACGGCCCTTGTTTGCTTCGGGATCGCGTGGTATGTCCGAGCGATACCAAACCCAAAACCAGGTCCGGACCGGCTCCCAGTAATCGCGTCATTTGCAACAGTTTTCAAGAACAAATGGGCGTTGTTGCTCTTTGGCTTAGTCTTTGTCGAGGCTGCAGTGCTCCTAGGTGCATTCGCATTAGTTCCAGCTGCTTTGGAGACTCAGGGCAGCTCGGCAATCCTGGCCGGATTAGTCACCGGGGCCTACGGGATTTCCGTCCTTTTTACTTCGATTTTTGTCCGCAAACGTGCCGTGAATGTTCCTCCGCACCATTTCCTATTTTATGGTGGAACTGCTGCGACAATTGGCTTCATTCTTCTCGCATTTCGGGTGAGTGCGGTAACAGTCTTCATCTCTGTGATTTTCCAGGGCATGTCGTGGGTACTTATGCATACGACACTACAAACATGGGCGACATCAATTGCACAAGAGGCGCGAGCAACAACTGTTTCCCTCTTTGCGGGGTTTATGTTTCTCGGCAATGGTGCCGGCGCATATGGTGCGAGCCACCTCCTTGAATTCGATGGAGCGACGGCGCTTTTCGCTTCAGCAGGATTCTTGATGATCGGACTTACGGTCATTGCGGTCATTACACAACGGCGGCATTTTCACCTACCAGATTCTATCGCTTAGGCTAAGGCAATGTCAGCAACGTTGAAAGACATCGCAAAAAAAATAGGAGTTCATCCTGCGACGGTCTCGCGCGCTCTCAATCCGAAGACAGCCCACTTAGTAAACCCCGCCACAGTCGCTAAAGTCCGCAAGGCCGCAGCGAGTCTGCAGTACGTCCCCAACCCTATGGCCTCGGGTTTGCGAACTTCGAGATCACACACAATCGGGGTTGTGATTCCTGATCTAACAAACCCACTTTTCCCTGGCATGGTTCGTGGCATTCAGGACACACTTGCCCGGGCGGGTTACACGCCTCTGCTAGTCAATACTGACAACGACCCCAAAATCGAAGCTCACATGATTGCCTCCCTCAGTGCCCGCAGGGTTGACGGATTCATTTTGGCAACTGCTAGGCGCAAACACCCCGAACTGGCAGACTTGGGAAGCAAATATCCGGTGGTGCTCATTAACCGCGTATCAGAGAGTATTCAACTTCCCAGTGTGGCCGCGGACGAACAACACGGGATTCGGCTCGCCGTAGAACACTTATTTGGTCTTGGGCATAGGAGTATCGGGCACGTTGCTGGACCTAATTGGTCGTCAACAGGTCACGAGCGTTTACAGGCATTTAACAGATCAATTCGAGACCACGGCCTAACCACAACAAAGAAAAACCTAGCTGTTTCAGCATGGAGCATTGAAGCAGCCATACACTCAACAACACTCTTATTGAAATCAGATCCATCAATTACGGCGATCGTGGCAGGAAACGACCAATTGGCCCTTGGGGCAATTTTGGCTATCAAGGCCATGGGGCTCAAGTGTCCACGAGATATCAGTGTTGTCGGATATAACGACATGCCATTCATGGATCTCACTGATCCACCCCTCACTTCAGTTCGAGTTCCTCAAAACGATATCGGCTCCGAGGCTGCTCGACTTCTGCTCTCATTACTCGTTGAAGAGGGATCTACATCTGTAAAACAGGTGCGTCTGACGCCTGAATTGATCGTGCGACATTCAACATCGACCCACAAAGTCAAATAATTGACTTAAGGAACGGAGCGGATCCACATGCAAAAACGAACTCTCGGTTCAGTGCCTAATGCACTTGAGGTGAGTGCACTGGGACTTGGTTGTATGGGCATGACTTTTGCTTATGGTTCGAGTGATCCGGAACAGATTCAACAAACCTTGGCTCGATCCTTTGAACTTGGAGTGAACTTTCTGGACACCTCGGACTCTTATGGACCCTATTCAAATGAATTGCTCCTTGCCCCGTTTGTGAATCAACACCGAGATAGCCTGATCATCGCAAGTAAATTTGGTCAGGAATTTCGTCCAGATGGATCCCGGGGTATCAATGGTCGCCCCGAATACGTGCGCTCTGCATGTGATGAAAGCCTTAGCCGACTTGGAGTTGACCACATTGATCTCTATTACCAACACAGAATTGATCCCGATACTCCACTTGAAGAGACTTGGGGCGCACTCTCCGAATTAGTCAGTGAGGGGAAAGTTCGTTATCTAGGGATCAGCGAGGCATCCTCTGACTCAATTCGTACCGCACATGCAGTCCATCCCGTCACGGCACTGCAAACTGAGTGGTCTTTATGGTCGCGCGATGTCGAGGTAAACGGAATCTTGGAAACTACCCGTGAACTTGGTATTGGATTCGTGCCATATTCTCCGCTAGGGCGAGGTTTTCTCACTGGAAAATTTCCCACAAATGAATCCATTCCCGCAGATGACGGTCGCAAGTCCTGGCCTCGTTTTCAAGACGAAGCGCTGACAGCAAATGCCCAAATTCTCGAGTCGGTCACCAGCCTGGCCCAGAAATTGAGTTCATCACCTGCTCAGATCGCACTCGCTTGGCTACTTGCACAGGGAGAAGACGTTGTCCCGATTCCTGGCTCACGAAAGGTGGCCAATCTGGAAGACAACGTTGGATCACTTCATGTTCAACTAAGCGATGAGGACCTGCGTGAACTTGATGAGGCTGCCCCCATTGGAGGAACAATCGGTCAGCGGTACCCCGATTTGCAGATGAAGTCTATTCAGCAGTAACGGATTGGTTAGGTTTTCTTGTCTGAATTGTGTTGACACTCACCGCCGTGAATGCCAACAGCACTCCCAGAATGAGGGTGGAATCCAAGAAGCCATTGGTGACTAAATCAAGTATCAGCGACCCAACAAGCTGACCCGCAATTGCGAGCAAACTTAATCGCAAGACCCCGATTTTTCCAACGACCCACGAAGCGGTTGCAATAAAGGTGACCCCAACGACACCGCCCAAATACAACCAGAGCGGGCCTGTGGGCAGTGCGGAAGGACTGATTTCGCCCAAAAAGATGAGAACCGAGAAAGCAAGAGACAATACTGCGACTCCCATGACAAAATTCATCCATGCAGCGACTATGGGCTCTCCCGATGCTGCACTCACACGTCCATTGATTGCTTGTTGAACAGAGACGCCAATTCCCGCCATGAAGCACAGCACAACCATCCAAAGCGGGATGTGTGCATTCCCCAATCTCCCCGAAACTGCCACGATCACGGCGCTGACACCGATTACGGCGGAAAGCAAGCGCCAACGTGTGACGGGTTGCCTTCCGTGTGGGCCAAGCCCCAATCTGTCTACGATCAATGCGGAAGCGCTTTGACCTGACACCAAAGCTACGGAGAAGAGTGCGACACCGATTACCGGGACTGACACGCTTTGAGCAAGAACAAAGAGTGCTCCAAATATTCCTCCGAATATTTCCCAAGGTTTTAGCCGCCCCTGGCGCACAGCACCTATAAGTTTTATTACTCCCGCACGAAATCTTTGTCGCGACAGGACAACTACAGTGGTGATTATTAGTCCGATGCTGAAAGAGACTACGGCCGCTTGGAGGCCCGAACCGACGATCTCAGCCAGGGAGCCGTTGGCTCGTGACTGCACAGCCGTAAGAGTGCCCACAAAAAATGCGGCAAGTGTTGGTACAACGACAATCTTCCACGAACTTGCACTTGCACTAGTGGAAGAAATGGCGTGTCCCGGTGAAATACATGCTGACCCCTGCGGTCTCTGCAGCTGCGATTACTTCTGGGTCCCGAACAGATCCCCCTGGCTGGACAACGGCAGTAATACCCGCGTCGAGTAGGACCTTTAAACCATCTGCGAATGGGAAGAAAGCGTCCGAGGCTGCAACTGATCCGTACGCTCGATCGCCTGCCCTTTTAACTGCGAGTTGAGCAGAGTCGACCCGATTAACTTGTCCCATGCCGATGCCCACTGCACCCAGATTCTTTGCTAGCAGAATCGCATTGGATTTAACCGACCTACATGCCCGCCACGCAAACTCCAAGTCTCGCAATACGGAATCTGATACCGCCGAACCACAGACCAGTTTCCAGTTTGCGGGGTTGTCGCCGCTGTCGGCCACGGTATCTACACTTTGAACGAGTACACCACCAGAGATCGTGCGGGCTTCAAGTCGACGACCAGGGTGGGGGCCTGGAGCCACCAGAATCCTCAGGTTGGCCTTTTCTCTGAGAACGTTGAGAGCTTCGGGTTCAAACTCGGGTGCGATCACAACTTCAGTGAACACTCCCGACAGAGACTCGGCCATTCCCTTTGTGACAGCCCTGTTCGCGGCAACGACTCCCCCGAATGCCGAAACGGGGTCGGTTGCGTGGGCCTTGATATAGGCCTCCTCTATGTCCAAACCCGACGCAATTCCGCAGGGATTAGCATGCTTGATAATCGCAACAGCAGGTTCTAAGAAATCAAATGCGGCCCGTCGCGCTGCATCAGCGTCGATAAAGTTGTTGTAGGACATCGGCTTTCCATGCAACTGGGTGGAATTGGCAACCCCGACCTCGTGCCCAACCCCGATGTATGAAGCCGCGCTTTGGTGCGGGTTTTCTCCGTAACGCAGCACCTCACTGCGAGTCCACGACGTGCCTCTCCACCGAGGGAACTCACTCTCATCGGGTGAAACCACCGAGGTCATCCAGGTGGCGACTGCGATGTCGTAGGTGGCCGTGTGGGAAAAAGCATGTGCACTAAATAACCCTCGTTGTTCAAGGGTGGTGCCCCCTGCTGCAATTGCTGTTATTACCTCCGGGTAAGCCTCTGGGGAAACAACCACGGCAACGTTTGCATAGTTTTTTGCTGATGCTCGGATCATGGCTGGGCCACCGATATCGATCTGTTCAACGCAGTCATCAATGTTGGCTCCGCCAGCTACCGTCTCATTAAATGGGTAAAGGTTGACGACGACCAAGTCAAAGCCTTTGATGCCGAGTTCCTCTAACTGGGATACATGATCAGGATTACGCAAGTCTGCGAGCAATCCAGCGTGGATTCCCGGGTGTAAAGTTTTCACTCGACCGTCCAGGCATTCTGGAAAACCTGTGACATTAGGCACCGAAGTGACAGCCAAACCCGCTGCTTCGATTGTGGCCGCTGTACTTCCCGTAGAAACGATCTCAACGCCGCTATTGGCTAGTGCCCGTGCTAATTCGACGACACCTTTCTTGTCATAGACTGAGATGAGCGCCCGTTTGATCGGCCGTATTGTCACTTAAAACTCCTCCCAAATCGATTCACCAGGATGTGTTCGACGCACTGGGGAAGCAATGCCCGTTCAACTGCCTTTATTCTTTCGTGCAACTCTGCTTCACTTTCACCCGGTTGTACTTCCACCTGTGCCTGGGCAATAATTTCACCCGTGTCTACTCCATGATCAATAAAATGAACCGTGCATCCGGTGACCGTGGCATTTGCTTCGATGGCATCTCTGACGGCATGAGCTCCTGGATACTGCGGGAGCAGCGAAGGGTGTGAGTTG